>Ga0209290_1000768_pt1 | contig 19948 bp, 13 predicted proteins | sample EN1Hudsemesocosm_2_FD_184632 | JGI IMG/M metagenome (GOLD analysis project Ga0209290, IMG submission 184632) | Methane-oxidizing microbial communities from mesocosms in the Hudson Canyon - EN10B Hudson Canyon (SPAdes) (version 2) | ecosystem: Environmental > Aquatic > Marine > Cold seeps... | reverse complement strand
TTTTTGGGTTACTAAGCTTTTCAGCAGAGCCTATTAAGCAGAAAGCGTCGCTTGTACCGCTGGCATTAGCTGGCTCTTACGAGACATCATACCGGGCAAGTACATCAAGTCATTCTCTACGGCTTCGCCATAAGCCTGGCCAGCCAGTTCAGCTTCGGCACCCGAGTAAATTACCAGGTGAGAATTTTTAGTCTTGGTATCTACAATGGCAAAGAAGATGAAATCCAAACCTTGCTTGGCTTTTTCGCCTTTCATTTCAACCAAAAGGTCTGCTTTACGCTCAAGCAGCTGTTCTGGCAATAAGGTTTCCGCCACACCAAACCCTACTTTTTTACCGTTGATTTCGTAGTGCTTGAAGTCACCTTTTAAAACATCGTAGGTAGATACATCGGCAAGGTCCGATTTGGCTTCCATCATTTTTTGGCCAAAGTCGTATAAGTCTTCAATGCCGGCGATCTTAGCCAGCTTTTCAGCAAAAGGCTTGTCTACTGGGCAAGTAGTTGGCGATTCAAAAATTAGCGTATCAGACAGAATACCGGCCAATAATACACAGGCGGTGGTTGGGGTCATGTCTTTGCCCATTTTCTCGAAACGGTCTGCCAAGATAGTGGCCGCGCTGCCCCAAGGACGAATATCAACCGACATGGCCGTGTTAAAGGTAATGGGCTGATCTTGAATGGCGTGGTGATCAATAATGGCAACAATGTCGCTGTTATCCACATCTTTGTGTAGCTGGGTTTTCTGGTTGAAATCCACCAGGCCGACTTTTTGGCCTTCTACCTTAGAAATCATCTTAGGCACTTCAACGCCGCAGTAATCTACTACAAAGGCGGTTTCTTTGTTCAATTCACCGGCGCGCCTTGCTTCACCACCAAATAACTCGGCTGCGCCAATGGCAGAACCAATGGTATCGCTGTCTGGGCTAAGGTGACCTAACCATACTAGCTTGTCGGTTTCGTTGTTTTCTGGGATATCTAGATCAAAAAAAGCCATTGGTTTACCTGTACTCATTGTTACTAGCGGCCTCTAAATTAGAGGTGCGCTTAAAATTGGCGCAATTATAACCAAAAACGAACATTTTGGTTAGGCTAATTTGGTCTTATTTGTGGGGATTCTGCTTTTATTGCGATAGATAAATGGAAGGCGCGGGGTGTAAAGGGCGGGGGTTAGCGGCCATTTTAATGTAATTGGCGGGTAGCTCTTTCTTTGCTTAAAGGGCATGGGGTAAAGGGGGCGGGTTAAGGGGCAGCTATCACATCCGTGTGATTAATGGCCTGCCTATCAGCCTAGGCCACTATTTGCTGGTATTAGTGGCTTCTTCGTACGCCCACTTCAACCAAGGCATTAATGCCGTAACATCCTTTGCTTCTACAGTGGCACCACACCATATGCGTAAGCCGTCGGGGGCATCACGGTATGAGCCAATGTCGTAGGCCACCCCTTCAACCTCTAGCAACTTAATCATGGCTTTCACCTGCGCGGCATCGGCTTTTAATGCCAGGCACACACCCGTGTTAGAAATGGTGGCGGGGTCTTTGGCTAAAAATTCAATCCAATCATTTTGCGCCACAAACCCTTTAATGATCTCAAGGTTGTCCATGGATTTTTGAATGGCCACGGGTACGCCGCCCATCTGCTCCACCCAGTTTAGGGCGTCTAAATAGTCGGCCACGGCCAGCATAGAAGGGGTGTTAATGGTGGCCCCTTTAAAGATGCCTTCAATTAACTTACCGTTTTTAGCCAAGCGGAATATCTTGGGCAAGGGTCGATCTGGGGTGAAGGTTTCCAGGCGCTCTACCGCCCGTGGGCTAAGTATTAACATGCCGTGGGCCCCTTCGCCCCCCAACACTTTTTGCCACGAGAAAGTGGCCACATCCAGTTTTTCCCAGGGCATGTCCATGGCAAACACCGCCGAGGTGGCGTCGCAAATGGTTAAACCGCTGCGGTTGTCGCTAATCCAATCACCGTTGGGTACTTTCACCCCTGAGGTAGTGCCGTTCCAAGTGAAGATTACGTCGTGGTCAAAATTCACCTCGTTAAAGTCAGGCAGCTCTCCGTATTCCGCTTTTAACGAACGGGCATTTTCCAGCTTTAACTGAGTAGTAATGTCGTTGTGCCATTCAGAACCAAACGATTCCCAATGCATCACATCCACCGGGCGCTGGCCCAACATAGACCACAGCACCATTTCCATGGCGCCGGTATCAGAAGCCGGCACCACACCCACGCGGTAACCTTCAGGCAAACCCAACAATTCAGCCGTTTTCACACACGCCAGCTCCAGGGCAGTTTTGCCAATGGTAGAGCGGTGTGAGCGACCCAGTGTGGATAAATCTAGGTTGTTTACATCGTAACCCGGGCGCTTACTGCAGGGGCCAGATGCAAAGTTAGGGTTGGCGGGTTTAACGGTGGGTTTGGCAGTTGGATTGGTTGGGACTGTCATGGTGGCCTGCTTACTTAATAATTGAGGTAATTATGGCAGAACGGGCTTGGGGCGGAAATTGAATAAAACTCATGGGTGATCAAATTCTGGGCGCACTGGCTAATTAGGGTGTTCGTGAAGGGGTAGCAGGCACATAAGCATCAACTGTATTCCCTTTACCTCACAGTTTAGTAAATCATTACCGCCATTAAACGAGGGCCGGTTAACAAAAGGAATGACTATGCCAGTTGTTAAATTATCTACTTGTTTGGTGTCGATATATACATTGACCACTATTAGGTTTCAGGTCAGGGTAGGGTGTTGCGGTTTTACTAGATACACAATGGATGCAAGCAGTATGTAAGGGTCGTTGATTCATTCAGAAGGGTGCCGCTGTAATAGATATTCGTTTACCACTGACATAGGTATTAAATTTTGAAAACCAATTTATTAGGCATAGTGTCTGGGATCATTGACGCTCACTTACATCAGTGGGACCCCTTAGTGACGCCAAGAGAGACATCCATTGCAGCCCGCTTATATCGTTTGGCGCCTAAAATTATGGAGCGTATGGCCCCTTACCTGATAGATAAAGGGTCTATGGAGTTTATGGTTACGCCAAAGTATTTGCTTCAGCCATATCTTCCCAGCCATTTTAGAAAAGACACCGACGAGACGATTAACGCGGTTGGTGTGCCTGTTGATGGTTTTGTGCATGTGGAGGCTGGTTGGCACTCTAATGATCCAACAGAAGAGACACAGTGGTTAGAATCCTTAGCATTAAAGCAAATAGATACACCTAATATGCTGGCAATTGTAGCTCATGCCGACCCTTGCGCGGCAGACTTTCCGCAGGTTTTAGATGCGCACAAACAAACCAGTAATCGTTTTAAAGGCATTCGTTACCTGACGAGCTGGCATAAGGATAAAAAAGTTAAAAGGTGGACCCCCCAGGAGGGGATTATGACCTCGCCTAAATTCTTAAATGGGTTTGAGGCTTTGGCCAGTAGAAATTTAACATTTGATGCTTATGTTTACAGTTCTCAGTTACAAGACGTGTTCACCTTAGCTAAAGCTTACCCTGAAACGTGTATTGTGCTGAACCATTATGCTAGCCCAGTGGGGTCATTAGGCCCAATGGGAAGTGGCACAGGTAAAACCAAAGCCCAGCGGAAAAGTATTTTTGATCAATGGCGTGATGACATAGCGTTGTTGGCAGAATGTAAAAATGTGGTATCAAAACAGTCTATTTTCCCGGCCATGTTAGGGATAAAACAACAGGGCATTGGCCGAGATCAATTAGCTGAATTAGTGGCGCCCATGGTAGAGCATAGCGCACGGGCTTTTGGCCCTGAGCGCATGATGTTTGGTGGAAATTATCCTGTGGATAAATCCGTTGTGGCTTACGGAGCAGCGGTGGGGGCATTGGCTGACATACTGGCTCAATATGGCGACAGTATGCTAAGCAGCGTATTTCGTGAAACTGCTGTAAAAGTATATGGGCTTGATATTGAAATTCCCCACTCTAACCAGGCCCTAAGGTAACTTATTGTAGGGGGGCTAAGCACACATTTGTGGGTGTGTATTTCTCATGGGCCAGAGCTGCTGGCTGTGAATAAATTCTAATTGATTGCTGTTGTATTTAAAAATACAAGAGTTTAAAAGGGGCAACCCTGCTCGCCTAAAAGTTAAAACGAACCCCCGTCAGAATATTAGCTCCTCTATTTTCTACCCCCAAAGTGTTGCCTGCACCTGATGTGGCCACACTGTTGTAGTCTTCATCAAATAAATTATTTACTTTGACAAAATACTCTAAACTCGCGGCTGGGTAATATCTAACATTAACGGCCACAAACGCCCGTGCGGGCACCTTTCTTATTTGTTCTGAAGATGAATTTTCATCCTCCTTACTGCTGTGATGATTAAACAATAGGGCGCTTGACCAATTAGCTGTACTATAAATAAGGCTGGCGGCTGAAAAAACTTCGGCTTCAGTATTTATTTTGTTTGGCCCGTTAAAGGTCCAGCTGAAATTTATTCGGCTTTGGACTCGTTCACTCCATCGTTCGTGCCATTCCATTTCAATCCCCGACAGGGACTCATTGCCGGTATTAAACCGCTGAATGGGCGTGGTGGCGGTATCTGTGATCACATCGCTTAAATCTATGTGGTATAGGGTGGTGGCGAAATAGGTCTCTCTTAAACTGTAGATACCTATAAGTTCGAAGGTCTTAGCGACTTCAGGCTCTAGATCTGGATTAGCGATAATTACTGGATTATTTTGCACGTCCGTTTGCGAACGACTGGGGGCTCTGAAAGACTCACCATAAAGTGTTTTAAAGGTTTTGGTCTCGTCATACTGCCAAACAATTCCCGCTCTTGGGCTTAGGTTAGAGCCAAAGTTGCTGTAATCATCCACTCGTACTCCCAATACATAATCAATCTGCTCTAATATTTGACCCTGATACTGAGCAAAAACACCTTTTATTGTCCTGGCGGTTTTGGGGGCCTGGGAAATGGAAAATTGCAGGTCACCGAAAAAATCGGCATCACTTTCTGTAATTTTGGGGCGTCGCCATTCTATGCCTATTAATCCCTTGTTTTGACTATCGCCCTGATAATTCAGTGTTAGTTCAATTTGCGGCTCAACCTCTTCTAATGGCCCATACGCGCCGATGACAGCGGGGGTTTGTTGCACAATGGAGGTGATTTCAAATCTTCGTTGGCCAAAGAATGCCCGGCTATTTAGCGTAAAATCGCTTGATAAGTTTTGATGATGTTGCAGGGTTATATAGGTAATTTGTGTGTCTAGCTGATTCACTTTATCGGCGACTAGGCCTGACACATAAAATCTTTCGGTCTCAGTAACGCTGTAATATAGGCTGGCAGAAAAATCATTGAACTTGGACTTTAGGTAGATCTCCTTAAAATCGTAGCCATCACGGCTGTTCGAAATAGTATCCAGCAAGGGGTCATAAACTTGTAGTGCTTGCCCATCATCACGAATGCCATTTACAAAAACTTCAAACTGTCCAAATGTTGGTTCGTGCCTATGTTGCAAGCTTACCTGGCCCTTGCCTTGGTCACCTATTGCAACTCTTAGTTCATTTTCACTCTGACTAATAATATTCACCACACCCAAATAGGCATTAGAGCCGTATATAGCCGAGCCCGGGCCTCGAATAAACTCCACACGCTCAATCTTGTCCAGTGAAATCAAACCGTGATGAAGATAAAGCCCTCCTGTCCAGTCTGAATTAAGACGTTGTCCATCCAGTAAAATAAGAACATCCAGCCCAGTATCGGAAGAGCTGTAACCCCTGCTTGAAAACGCGTTTGTCACACTGGATATATCAATACGTTGGGATTGAAAACCGGGCACGTAATTCATTAAAGCCGTGAGGTCTTCTATTCCGAGGTCGCGAATTTGTGCTTGGGTATAAACCGTGACCGACGCGGGAACCGTTAATGGGGTTTGGTTATTTCGTGTTGCGCCGCTAATCGGGACATTAAGCAGTTCTTCCAAAGACAGGGAAAACAAATAATCCAAATTATCATTGGCTTGCACAATGCTTGAGGAAAATAGGCCCAAGAGACATACCTGTGAGGCAATAAACCGCAATATCCACCCTTAATTTTTAAAGCAATTACCCCTTGAGCGTAGGGTATAAGTACTAATTAAGCTACTGAACCGCCCTGTTTGAATGGTCTGCATTACAGGTGCTTATAACCGCCTTGTTAAGGGGAAGGGCAAGTGCTGCTGAGTCGTCAAGTAAGCTCTGGCTAACTTACTATTGGTCATACCTTGAAAACGAATTCTCTACTGGCTTAGGTCCGCTTTTGTTATTGGTGCGCTTGTATTATGTTTTATGGCCTTAAGTGTCTAAGGTTTTGCATGTTTTGACTAATGCACTTTAATCTTTTGGCATGTATAGTGCCAGTTAGCTGCTTTATAAGCATTTGTCAATTATAGGGTTGTTGTGTGGCAGCGCGGTAAAAAAATAATAATTATCCAAGGAGTGCCCATGAGGCCGTTAACTAATATTTCAAAATTAAATACATTTAGGCAAGTCTCTAAAAGCTTGTTGATCATTCTTTCCATAACAACGCTAGCTGCTTGTGGCAGTAGTAATGAAGACGAAGGCTTTATTGCACCTAGGAATGCAGAGCCGTTGGCAATTGCGCTTACCGAAGATGCGCTGCCTTCAGGTGTTACGATAGACGCGAATGCAAACTTCTACGCCAACGAGGCATACGGCAGTGATGAGCGTAACGTATTTGATATTTTCTTACCGGAGTCTGGCGATGCCACCGGTTTGGTTATTTTTGTTCATGGTGGTGGTTTTTATACCGGCGATAAAGGCTCTATTTATGGTAACTCAGGGGACATTAACGATGTTTTAGACAGCGGAAATGCTTTTGCAACCATCAACTATAGTTTGTTAAATGTGCCTGGGCTCACCCCGGGCGTTGAAATGAATGATGAAGAGGGCGTGATAAAGTCACTAACTGATATCAAAGAGGCGTTGCAGTACTTTCGCTATAATGCTGATAATTTTAATATTGATCCTGCAAAAATCGCTATGTATGGCTCTTCAGCTGGAGCGGTATCTTCCCTTTGGTTGGCTTACAGCGACGACATGGCCATTGAAGAAAGTGAAGACCCCCTTGCGCAACAGTCCTCTCGTTTGGTGGCGGCCGGTGCCATTGAAACACAGGCCAGCTTAGACATGGTGCGATGGGAGCAGATTCTTAATTTGACCCTTGAAGACGCTGCAGCACTGTCTGGTGGGGCGTTAATGGAGTCCATGTATGGCCTCCCTAGTGACGCGGCAAATAATTTTGTAAATACGTTAATTAGCATGCGTGCTGAAACAGGAGAGTTAGCTGAATTTAGAGCCTCGGTGGATATGCCAGCCCTTATTGATGCAAATGATCCGCCGGTCTTTGTCTCCAATGTCTATGTTTCAATGGCAGCGACCCAAGCGGCGTTTGTTCGATTGGAAGCTATACCAGCTGAAGTAGCGGTTGCCATAGCTGCTGAAAATGTAGCTGAAGTACAAGCACTGCAAGGTGAGGCCGCGGCTATTAGTGTTCAATTAGTGGGGGCGTTGCTGCACTTTCCCACTCACGCTTTAACCATTAAAGCTGCTGGCGAAGAAGCTGGCGCAACCGTGGTTTCACATATTCCTGAATTTGGTATCATGGCCGATCAAACAGTGGTTCCATTTTTATTGGAGCGGTTATAAATTTAAATTTTAAAGTCGTAATGTTGTCCTTTTCATTTCTATAGCAGGGTAGCGTGTGCCGATCTTGATTGATACCTAGGGTGTAAATTAAGAGCGGCCCGTTTTTTTCACCCTATATCTTCCGTTTTATAGTCAGTTGTTTTTTTGGAATTAACAAAAAATTATTATAACGTTTTCTGCACTAAGTACTCCTTGAGAAACCTATAACTTTCAAAATAAAGTTAGAAACACCAGTCAAACTGCCAGTGAATTACAGGATCTTTTTTATCTAGTTAGATATAGCAAGGATTTGTGGCAAGCTAGTATTTAAAAATCTTAATGTGTGAATTATACCCACTGCCATGGGCGGTGGCATTTCCTGTTCTTGAGCTGTTAGTGCTCGAACTAGTGAGAGGAAGTACTCTCACGAACTCCCTCCATATTAGGCAGCTTGTGTGCTATGCCCTTGTGACAGTCGATACAGGTTTTCTCACCTGTGACCAGGGCGCTTGAGTGCTGATTAACGGCACGTTTGCTCTGGCGAGTAAAATCCATGGAGTCAAACTGGTAACAGTTACGGCACTCTAAAGAATCGTTTGCTTTTAATCGTGTCCATTCATGTTGTGCGAGCTCAAGACGATGGGCTTCAAACTTTTCACGGGTATTTATGGTGCCAAAAATGGTACCCCAGACCTCCTTAGACGCTTGCATCTTACGGGCAATTTTATCGGTCCAATTATGCGGTACATGGCAGTCTGAGCAGATGGCACGCACACCCGACCGATTACTGTAGTGAATGGTACTTTGCAGCTCCATATACACATTATCACGCATTTCATGGCAGCCAATGCAGAACCCTTCAGTATTGGTATATTCCATGGCGGTATTGAATCCCCCCAGAAAATGATCCCGGCAATAACACCACTGATGGTTAAAAAACCCAATGACAGGTGTACCGCAGGCCTGGACAGAATGACCCACATGAGCTTGACCAAATATATTATTTTATTCATGTTTTTCCTACTTCTTGGCACGCTGGCTTGAATGCCTAATTAGCTCACCTACATCAATGAAGGTGTTTTCAATAAGAGGTTTGCTTTCTAACTGGTGTACGTGGCATTGCGTACAGAAGTAGCGGCGCGGTGAAATTTCCCCTAAAAACTCTCCGTCACGGTTCATGTAGTGGGTAACACTTACCGTCGAGGCTTGTGCCTCGTCGGCTAATTTACGTGAGTGGCAATCCATGCACTTGTTAAATTTTTTATCTAACTGATAGGCACTAATGTCATGTGGAATGGTGATAACTGAAACAGTGACAAACAATGTGCCTAATTTTTATATTATTTGCCCTTTTACCTTCTCAATTTTACGGCGCACTTTTTAGAGTCAGTTTGTTTTGATAATGGGTCGGTGGCATGTCCCATTCACTCCGTGGTTTAATGAAGGGCTCAATTTTTAATAATAGTAAGGATTTAAAGTTTCACTTAAGACAATAGCTCTAAATATAGGCCGAATCCTAGATATGCATCAAAGTTTGCCAGACTAGTGCAGCCAGCTGCGACTGGGTGTTAGTTAGGTGTTGTGAGATTTTCTATATATTTAGGAGATGGCCAAATTATGGTCGCCAATCACAATGTCATCCGTTAGGGAATAGATGATCACTTGGCCTTAGGCAGGTGATACGAGCCTATGGCTGTATATTGAATGACTTACTCTTGGAAAGCCGCTCTCTAGGTGGGCAGCTGTAAACCAAAGAATGCTAAATACGGGCTTTAAATTATAGGTTTATATTATATTTTGTTATTATGGCCCTTATTAGTTCAGTAAAAGGTGTTTCACAGCGTGGCCAGTTTTCAGCTTAGAGATTACCAACAAGACGCCGTATCTGCGACCATTAAGCATTTTCAAAAAAGCAATGAGTCTGCGGTGATTGTATTGCCCACTGGCTCGGGTAAAAGCCTGGTGATTGCCGAACTGGCTCGCTTGGCCAATCGTAAAATATTGGTGCTTACCCATGTAAAAGAACTGGTGGAGCAAAACCACCAAAAATATGAAAGCTTTGGTTTAACGGCGGGTATTTATTCTGCTGGCTTAAAACAAAAAGTTACCCATCATCAGGTGACGTTTGCCAGCATACAATCGGCGGCCCGTAACCTTAACCATTTCTCTGAGCCCTATTCCCTAATTATTATTGATGAATGCCACCGGGTTAACCTAGCCGGCACTCTTGAAGGTGAGGGGAAGGGTGAGCGCGAAGAGAAAGAAGAATCATCCACTAATCAGTACCAGCAAATCATTCAGCAATTAATGCATGTTAACCCAGATGTAAAACTATTAGGGTTAACCGCCACTCCTTATCGTTTGGGCATGGGCTGGATTTACCAAAAGCATTATCGGGGCATGGTACGCAGCGAACAAAAGCGCCCCTTTGAGCACTGTATTTACGAACTGCCCTTGCGCTACTTAATTAAAAAGAAATATTTAACCCCTCCTACGCTAGTAGATGCCACCATAGAGCACTATGACTTTAGTGCGCTTCGTGAAAACGCCGCGGGCGAATATAACCCCACCGACGTTAACCATTTATTAAGTAAAAACCACCGAGTCACTAAAGGCATTATTGAGCAGGTTATTGAATTAAGCGAACAACGCCAGGGCATTATGATCTTTGCCGCCACGGTGGATCATGCCAAGGAAATTTATAGCTACTTACCTAATGATTGCAGCGCATTAGTGACCGGCGCCACCGACAGCCACGAGCGCGACCAGTTAATTAAAGCCTTTAAACTAAAAGACATTAAATACCTGGTGAACGTTTCGGTATTAACCACGGGCTTTGATGCCCCCCATGTGGATATGATTGCCATACTACGTCCCACTCAATCGGTGAGCCTGTATCAGCAAATCATTGGCCGGGGTTTACGTTTAAGTGATAACAAAAAAGATTGCCTGGTCATAGACTATACCGGCAATGACTTTGACCTATACCAGCCCGAAGTGGGTGAGAAAAAACCCAACTGCCAAAGCCAACCGGTGCAAGTGCCTTGTCCTAGCTGTGAATTCCCCAATATGTTTTGGGGCATCTGTGATGAAGACGGCTACTTGGTTGAGCATTATGGGCGCCGCTGCCAAGGACTCATTGATGACCCTTTTGATGACAAAAATGCGCAGCACCAATGCGACTATCGATTTGTCTTTAAAGAGTGTCCGCACTGTGGCAACGAAAACGACATTGCCGCACGCACCTGCACCACCTGCAAAGAAGTGCTGGTAGACCCAGACGATATGTTAAAAAAGGCCCTGCAACTTAAAGATTCAAAAGTCATTCGCTGCTCCGGGGTGAGTTTGGAAGGGCTAGATGGTAAAGATGCTGGTAAGTTAAAAATTATTTATCACGATGAAGAAGGGGCGCAGTTAACAGAGTCCTTTGATTTTACTAGCCTTGGCCAAGTGAAAGCGTTTAATGAGGTTTTTGCCAAACGTATCAGTATTCGCATAGGTACTAAGTTGGGTACCGCGCAGGACTTTCAAGTAAGCACCCTGGAGCAAGCATTAAAACTGGAAAACCTGTTCCCTTGTCCCGACTTTGTTATCGCCAGAAAACAAAAATATTATTGGCGCATTAAAAATAGACTGTTTGACTATGAAGGACAGTACCGCAAGGCCAATGACTTAAGGTGATGGTTAACAGCTCATAATTATCCAGCCTAATAGATCTCTATTAAAACAACGAATTTCCCCAATCTAGCTAAACCCCTTATGATGATGTGATTTGAATACAGTTAGGTGAAATCTTTGAATAATTTTAATGATAAAGTCGTTCTAATTACCGGTGCTGGCAATGGTATTGGTCGCACAACCGCTTTGGCATTCGCACAGCAAGGGGCCAGCGTGGTGGTGGCAGATATTAGTCATAAAGATGGTGAAGAAACCACGGCTCTTATTACCCAAGCCGGTGGTATTGCCACGTTTATTCCTTGCGATGTAACTAAAGATCAAGAGGTTCAAACGCTAGTGGCGGGCACCTTGGAAGTGTATGGGAAATTAGACATTGCTTTTAATAACGCCGGCATCGAAATTGAACAAAGCAAATTGGCCGACGGTGATGAAGCTGTTTACGACAAGATAATGGACGTAAATGTGAAAGGGGTGTGGCGCTGCATGAAATATCAAATTCCTGCCATGCTCAAACAATCGTCTTCGGCCATTGTGAATACCGCGTCTATCGCAGGTTTAGGGGCGGCGCCAAAAATGAGTATTTACAGTGCCAGCAAACACGCGGTAATAGGTTTAACTAAATCGGCTGCCATTGAATACGGTAAAAAGGGTTTGCGGGTTAATGCGGTTTGTCCTGCGGTAATTGATACAGAAATGTTTAGACGGGCTACCCAGAGCGACCCTCAAAAAGAACAATATGTAAAAGGTTTGCATCCGGTGGGGCGCATTGGCCAACCAGAAGAAGTGGCGGCGGCTGTATTGTATTTATGTTCAGATCTGGCAGGTTTTACCACTGGGGTTGCATTGCCGGTGGATGGTGGCTCAACCGCTATTTAAAGTTTTTTGTTTACTGGTACGAGGCCACCCTGTGGCCGACCTATTTCGGGTCACCAAGGAATTATCGGGCACAGGCGCTTACATGGATGTTGGTGGTAGGGCACCAACAGTAGGTGCTTTAGGCGACGCATGGAGCAGTTGCCGAGTGCCCTCGTACTTTTACCTCATTCCAGCGATAAGTTCTTGTCATAATTAAAGCACCTAGGCTGCTCAGTTAATGGGTCAATAAACTCAAGTGTCTTTGCCAGTAACTGTAAGGGTGCGCAAAAATCATCTGCCGATTCTGGCTGCAATTTAGGGTAGTAGTTGTCATTCAATAAGGGCCAGCCCAGCGCCTGCATATGAACCCGTAATTGATGGGTTTTACCGGTAACAGGGTTTAATTCAAATAACGCCTTATCAGTAGATTGCTTAATACATCGAATTACCGAGTGGCTATTGGCTTCGCCTTCAGTCACACACATACAAAAGCGTGGCACTGAGCGCGCGATTCGATTTTTGACGATCCACTCTTTCCCTATTAACTTTTCACCATCATTAATTTTAGCGATGGCCTGGTAGGTTTTGTGTATTTGTCGTGATTCAAATAACCCATGGTAACGATGGCGTGTATCCGGGTTCACCGAGAATATCACCAAGCCGGCGGTTACCCTATCCAAGCGGTGCAGTGCCTGTAAGGTTTTAATACCTGTGCTGTGTCGTAACCGGTTTTGCAAACATTCGTTTACAAATTTCCCGCCGGGAATCACCGCTAAAAAATGCGGTTTATAGACCACTAAAATATGTTCATCCTGAAATACAATTTTTTCCTTAAAGGGGATGCTGGGCTCGTTTTTCACTTCTCGGTAATAATAGATTCGTTGCTGCGCGATAAAGGGCGATTGTGCGGTTATGGGCGATCCGTCATGGCGGTGTACTTTGCCATCGTGAATGCGTTGGCGCCAAGTTTGGGCTTCAATAAAGGGGAATTTAATAATCAGGTATTCCAGCACAGTGGCGACGCCAGGGTTGGTCTGCGGTAAACTGACGATGGATGGGGTCTGGGCAATGGCCATTTAGCGGTCCAAGTTTAGTAGAATCCTAAGTTTAATCGCGCTGGGTGTTAAGGTCATCTATTAGCCTTGTATTGAGCCATTTTAATGGCCGCTAAATATTGCTTTAATTATGCGGGTTAAACACAGGCAAATGGAAAAGGTGAAGAATGAAGCGTGACTGGACCATTTGTCTGGATTGCCAGGGCAGGGGAAAAAAAAGAAAGAAGCTGCGCAAAAAAGTCAAACAGCGCTACCAGCGGGAGCTGGATCACTTTAATAGAGGCAATGGCGAAGGGCTGGCCCCGGTCCGCCCCAAAGGTCACTTTGATAGTTGTTTAAGCTGCAAAGGCTGTGGCCTTGTGCAAGCTGAGCAACTGCCTTGTGCAAAAAACCTTGAGAACACACATTTCCCGCACGTGGCCATCATTGGCGCTGGCATAGGTGGCGTGGCGCTGGCAGTGGCGCTATTGCACCGCAACATTCCTTTTACGCTTTACGAGCGCGATAGCGCCTTTAATACCCGCTCCCAGGGTTATGGCCTTACCCTGCAACAAGCCAGTAAAGCCATTGAGGGGGTGGGCATTTTTTCGTTGCAACAAGGTGTGACTTCAACCCGCCATGTGGTGCATACCACGGATGGTAAAGTGATTGGTGATTGGGGCATCAGAATGATGGAACCGGATGCCAATAAAGCCCCCCCCAAGCGCACCAATGTACACATTGCCAGGCAGTCGTTGCGGGCAGCGTTACTTGAGCAGTTAGGGGGGGATGACGCTGTGCATTGGGGGCATCAGTTAATGGAGTTTAAAGAAACGGAAACTGGGGTTGATTTAAGCTTTCAGATTGAAGGGCAGACACAAGTAAAACACACCCAGGCAGACTTAGTGGTAGGGGCCGATGGGATCCGCAGTGCCATACGCCGTTTGCTTATTGGTGAAGAGGCCAGTCCGTTACGTTACCTGGGCTGTATTGTGATTTTAGGCATTTGCCCATTAGAAGATATTAAAAGCATCGATCGCTCTTTATTAGATGGGGCTACGGTATTTCAAACCGCCAATGGCCATGAACGCATCTATATGATGCCTTATGATTCTACTTCGGTTATGTGGCAATTGAGCTTCCCCATGGCAGAAGAGGCGGCCAAGGGTTTGAGTGCACAAGGGGCAACAGCCCTTAAAGAAGAGGCCATAAAGCGATGCCAGTGGCACGACCCCATACCGCAAATTTTAAACGCCACTAAATCGGATAAAGTTTCGGGCTATCCTGTGTATGACCGCGAGTTATTGACGCCAGAGCTATTAGCCAAAAATGATAGGGTTACGCTGATTGGCGATGCTGCCCACCCCATGAGCCCATTTAAAGGGCAGGGGGCCAACCAGGCTTTATTGGATGCATTGGCCTTGGCTAGGGACATCACCAAAGGCTGCCGGCCTTTATCAAAATGGCGCGAAGCAGGCATAAGAGAGAGTGTATTAACCGAATTTGAAGGCGAGATGTTATGGCGCAGCGCCGCTAAAGTGAAAGGCTCTGCCGATGCAGCCCAGTTTTTGCATTCTGACGTAGTGCTTCATGAGGGGGACGAACCCAGAGGGCGGGTATTGCTGCGAAAAGAGAGCAATGAGCCCGGCCAAACTTAAAAGTCGCTATTAAAGCGCAAGGCAGAGCTGGGCTAATGCAAGCGGTACAGTTAAAAATGGGCACCAAATAGGCTATGATAGTGCCCATTATTATTAAACACCTATTGAACGCTTACTAAGCACTGACGCTTAGCCAGTGATACCCCTTATTCATTTCTAACCTGACCAAACCATACCTATGACAGATATAACCATCGCCACCCACAACGGCAATTTCCATGCAGACGATGTTTTCAGTGTTGCTGCGCTAAAAAACATCTTCCCCTCTTTTAATCTTGTACGCACACGTGATTTAGAGCTTATGGATAAGGCCGACATAGTGCTTGATGTGGGTGGTATTTATGACCCCGAAGCGGGCCGTTTTGACCATCACCAACGTGGTGGTGCCGGTGAACGAGAAAATGGTATTCCATATTCATCATTTGGTTTGATCTGGCAGAAGTATGGCTTAGACATTTGCAAGGGCAATCAGGACGTGGCCAATTCGGTTGATACTGGCCTGGTATCTGTCATTGATGCCATCGATTGTGGTTATGTGAAAGGGGTGTCTAGCGGCATTAGCCTTAGTCACACCATTTCAATGTTTAACCCCACTTGGCAAGAAGACGGTGATTTTGATGCCTGTTTTAATGAAGCGGTTGAGTTTGCATCGCGTATTTTAAGCCGATTCATAGCCACGGCCACCGGTGGCATTAGTGCAAAATCCATTGTGGCTAAAGCCATTGAAAATGCAGACGACCCAAGAGTGATTGTATTAGAGCAATACACCCCGTGGAAAAGAACGGTTCATGCCTTATCTGAAGAGGCCTTATATGTGGTGTACCCGTCTAACTCTGGCCAATGGAGAATTCAAACCGTACCGGTTGAGTTGGGGTCATTCGAAGACAGAAAATCACTGCCAAAGGCATGGGCCGGTTTATCCGATAAAGCGCTGCAAGACGTGACCAAACTTGATGATGCTATGTTTTGTCATAATGGATGTTTTATTGCCGGTTGTGAGTCATTTGAAAGCACCATGAAAATGGCGGCTATGGCCCTTAAATAGTAAATGACATTTACATGAGCTTTGTTAATTAAAATATAGCTACGGGGTTAGGTTTTGTTTTTGCCTGAATGCAAAACGCAGACCTTCCCCATAGATTGAATGCATAAAAACCAGAGCCTAGTTCAACGCTTCGACGTATCCCCTTTCCTTTAAAGCCTCCTCTAGATTAGCCTGTTACAGATCTGTGCACCTCAATATTGACCATAAGTACTCAGCTCTCATGAGTGTTTGTCTGGCAGCCGGCTTAATTTTGCACGGAATAGAGTTTTTATTCTAAATTTTGATGAATCCTGTGATAAGCTGCCCGTCATTTTTAATGGCGCCTATTGTCTACCTACTCTTGTGAGGGGTTTACGTAGAGATAGCGTAGGGATACCCAAGATGAAAGTGTTTAGTTTGATGGTTGTTTGGCTACTAACTGCCCAGGCCTTAGGGGCGGTGACGCCACACCAAGCGGCTCGGTTAGGTAAAGATTTAACGCCAATGGGGGCTGAAAAAGCTGGTAATGCCGCCGGTACCATTCCAGCCTGGAAGGGGGGCATTAGTCAGCCACCTAACGGCTATGAGCCCGGAGACTTTCATGCCGACCCTTACGATAAAGACAAAACTAGGACAATTGTTAATGGTAAAAACTGGCAGGATTATGAGAAGTACCTAACGCCTGGGCAAATTGCTTTAATGAAGAAGTTTCCCAGTTATTCCATGCATGTGTACCCAAGTCGGCGCAGTGCGGCTTACCCGCAATTTGTATATGACGCTGTTAAAAAAAATGCAGTGAGCGCTCAATTGCTTAAATACGGCACAGGGGTAAGCGACACGATTATGTCGAGTCCATTTCCTATTCCCAAAACGGGTGCCGAAGTGATGTGGAATCACACGCTTAGATACAGAGGGTTACGTTGGGAATATACCTCGTCATCGGTTTATAGTTCGTCTGCTGGTGAGCAAACTGTGGTTACCCGAGGTTATAAATATTTTTGGGCTTACAGCCAGCCAGGTGTCACACTTGATGAAATAGATAACAAAATATTTTATCTAAAACATAAAACCATCGCACCTGCCAGCATGGCTGGCTCTATGATTTTAGTGCATGAAACCTTAGACCAAGTTCGCTCTCCTCGTAAGGCCTGGATTTATTCCACAGGGCAACGCCGTGTACGCCGCACTCCCAATTTGTCCTATAACAGTATTGATACCACCACCAATGGCATTCGCACCATAGACCAAGCGGATATGTTTAATGGGGCGCCCAATCGATATAACTGGAAGCTTATTGGGAAAGCTGAAAAATTTGTGCCCTATAACGCGTACAAGTTACATCAAGAAGGTTTGCAGGTTGAAGATATTGTAGGTAAGCGCCACATCAACCCGACACTTGCTCGTTATGAGCTTCACCGTGTGTGGGTAGTGGAGGCGAATTTACGGGTGGGGATGACCCATGTCTACCACAAGCGCCGCTTTTATTTTGATGAAGACAGTTGGCAAATCGTAAGCTTAGAGGAATACGATGAAGAGGGTGAGCTTATTCGCCACAGCGAAGCCCATGTGATTAATTATTATGATATCCCTATGGTTTTTAGCACCCTAAAAGTGAGTTATGACCTTGAAGAAGGCCGCTATTTCACCGATGGGTTGAACAATGAGCGGGCCCCTATCAATACAAATGTTGATTTTAAACGCCGTGAATTCACCGCCACTGGCTTGCGCCGCGAAGCCCGCTAATTAGAAAATACTTGAGCGTGTCAGTTGGCATGCTCATATCCTGCCCGTTTTATTTCCCCTTCAAAATGTTGCGCCCTACGTAGTCTCTGGAAAAACGGAGTGTGTAAATGGCCGGGGGCCGTCTAGACAGAGTCCTGGCTCTATGGTGTAGTGGTTGCTCTAACCAACAATAAAAATAAATGAGGTGGAGTATGTTAACGCCATTAGCAGCCTTTCTTGCAGGGGTTAAAGCACAGCCTAATACGGTTTACCTTCGTCAGCCACTTGATGGCGTCTACCATGAATTTACTTGGCAGCAGGTGGCGCATAATGCCCGCAATATTGCCTACCAGCTTAAAAAGCTGGGCATTGAGCCAGGTGATAAAGTGGCCCTGTGGTCCAAAAATTGTGCGCAATGGATAACAGCCGACATTGCCATCATGATGGCGGGTGCGATCTCTGTGCCCTTGTACCCGGGGCAGTCTAAAGCCAACGTGCACTATGTGCTTGAGCACAGTGAAGCCAAGGTGATGTTTGTGGGCAAACATGATGTTGATCAGGAAGTGATTGATAGTGTTCCCGACGCATTCCCGGTGATTGGCTTTCCTTATTATTCTGGCCCCACTCATCACGACTGGGATCAACTGGTGGCCATTGATGCGCCGTCATCCTATGAGATTCATAGCCCTAAATTAGATGATGTGATGACGCTGGTTTACACCTCAGGAACCACTGGTCAGCCAAAAGGGGCGGTGCATACTTGTCGTTCATTTGCGTTTTCGTCCAATAATGGGGTTGAGCAAATTAATACAAGTAAACATGACAGGGCATTATCCTTTTTACCTTTGGCCCACGTGGCTGAAAGAATGATTGTGGAAGGACAAAGCTTGTATGCCTGGTTTACTATTTCGTTTGCTGAATCTCTTGATACCTTTGGTGATAACCTTGCCAGTGTGAAACCCACACTGTTTTTTGCCGTACCCAGGTTATGGGCAAAATTTCAGGAGGGTATATTAACCAAAGTAGGTGGCCAGAAAAAACTAGACCGATTGTTGTCTATACCGTTACTTTCCAGTTTTGTTGCCAGAAAAATTCGGGTGGGACTAGGATTAAATGAGGCACATATATGTGCCAGTGGTGCCTCACCTATCCCTAAGGCTTTAATTGATTGGTTTGATCGTATTGGCATTGAAATAGTAGAAGGTTACGGCATGACCGAAAACCTGTGTTACGGCACCTTTAACAAAGCCGGTGACCGTTTAATTGGCTCTGTGGGAAAACCATTTGCTAAAAATGAAGTTAAAATTAGTGACAAGGGTGAAATACTATTTAAAAGCCAAGCGTTAATGCAAGGCTATTTTAAAGAACCTGAAAAAACCGCAGAGGCCTTAATTGACGGCTACTACCATACAGGTGACAAGGGGCATGTGGATGAACAAGGATTTTTGCATATAACCGGCCGGGTAAAGGAGTTATTTAAAACCTCAAAGGGTAAATACATTGCACCGGCTCCCATAGAGGGTTTTCTTACCGCGAATATTTTAATAGACCAAGCCTGTGTTATGGGTAACGGTCGGGCTCAACCGCTGGCGGTGATTGAGCTATCCGATACTGCAAGAGGCAAGAGTAAAGCCGACATTCAAACAGAAATAGAAAGTCATATTGCGCAAGTAAATAGAGAGCTTGAGCATCATGAACGTCTTGATTGCATTGTTATTTCGCAAAGCATTTGGACGGTGGCCTCAGGCTTAATTACCCCCACGTTAAAAATACGCAGAGAAACCGTAGAGTCTAAGTACTACCCGCTAGGAGTTGATTCTAAAGAGTTGATTGTTTGGGGTGAAAAAGAAGATGCCACAAAGGAAGATGAAGCGGCTTGAGCCGCTTCATCTTCTTAATAGTTACTCGGGCCTTTAAAATTAACGGCCTAGCACACCTCGAGAAATCACTTCTTTCATGATTTCGGAGGTGCCCGCATAAATGGTTTGGATACGTGCATCACGATAGAAACGTGAAATAGGGTATTCATCGGTATAACCGTAACCGCCAAACAATTGCAGGCATTCGTTAACCACCCTTAACTGCATTTCAGTGGTAGACAGTTTAACCATGGCGGCTTCTTCGGCTGTCATGGTGCCTTGTTGATATTTTACTGTGTATTTTTCAACAAGGGCACGACACATTTCCAGTTCAGTTTTACATTCGGCCAGTTTAAAACGGGTATTTTGAAACTGGCTAACGGTGGTGCCAAACGCTTTACGTTCTTTCACGTATTCAGCGGCCAGCTCTATGGCGCCTTGAGCATGTCCCACAGCACCCACGGCACA
>Ga0209290_1000760_pt1 | contig 20060 bp, 19 predicted proteins | sample EN1Hudsemesocosm_2_FD_184632 | JGI IMG/M metagenome (GOLD analysis project Ga0209290, IMG submission 184632) | Methane-oxidizing microbial communities from mesocosms in the Hudson Canyon - EN10B Hudson Canyon (SPAdes) (version 2) | ecosystem: Environmental > Aquatic > Marine > Cold seeps... | reverse complement strand
CATCGCTTGGGCTTATAGCTCAAGCCGCAAGACGCGTTTTGACGACGATGCCAACATGGTATTTAAAGACGAAGACATCGCGCAGCGTTCAGCACTAGCGGAGACAACGAAAAATGACTGAATTAACAACCTTTTGGCACTTATGGGTGAGTGCCATCGTAATCGGGTCTATGATTGCGTGCGGTATTTTATTAACCCTTACATTTAAAAACCAAAAATACGATCAAGAAACCGATCAGACCACAGGGCACAGCTTTGATGGTATCGATGAACTGGATAACCCTTTACCTAAATGGTGGATGTGGTTTTTCTGGAGCACCATTATTTTTGGTGTCATTTACATTGGCATTTATGGCATTGGTGGCTGGACCGGTTTCTCAGACTGGAGTTCACACGGCCAATGGGAAAAAGAAGTTGCTAAGGCTGAAGAGAAATTCAAGCCTTATTACGACAAACTAAATGCCATGTCAGTGGAAGAGCTTGCCAGCAACAAGGACGCCCTGGCCACAGGACAGCGCATCTTTTCATCCAACTGTTCGGTTTGCCACGGCTCTACCGCCACTGGCGCATTAGGTTTTCCCAACCTTGCCGATAATGACTGGTTGTACGGCGGCGGTGCCGATGCCATCAAACAGACCATTACTCATGGCCGTACAGGTATGATGCCGGCGAATGGTTTAAAAGCAGATATGACAGCCACTGAGCGTAGCGATATTGCCGCACACGTACTGTCTTTGTCTGGCCGCGAAGGTTCAGGTGATGCAGCTAAAGGCAGTGCTTTATATGCCACAGCCTGTGCCGCTTGTCACGGTGGCGATGCCAAGGGCAACCAGCTAATGGGCGCGCCGAACCTTACCGATAATATTTGGTTGTACGGTGGCTCCGAGAAGCAAATTGAATTTACTATTCAAAATGGTCGCGCCGGTGTGATGCCAGCCTGGAACGAAATTCTAGGTGAAGACAAGATTCACGTACTATCTGGTTACGTTTATTCTTTGTCTCAAGACAAATGAAATTGAGCTAGCTCAACTTCTTCTAAAAAAGCGGCCCTAGGCCGCTTTTTTTATGTGTATTCGTTTTATGGAATGCACTAATATAGCGCCAAAATAATTACGGAAATACTCTGCCCTGCCGCAATAATAAAGCAGTTGTGAAAATCACCTTACAACTCAATAACGACTAGACTTAAGTCACTCGCAGTCAATCAGTATTTTCTCATTAGCAAGGTGGTACGCGATGAGCGAAATCCCAATAAAAGACGTCACCCCAGTTAACATTCATGAAAAGTACGATGGAATTGCCGCCAAACACAAGGACGGCAAGCTATACGTTCGCTCTATTAGCGGTTTCTTTCAAAGAATGCGCACCGCCTCCCTTTGGGCTTTGATGTTTGGTTACTTTGCTACGCCTTGGATAAACCTGGGCGGACATCAGGCTGTGTGGTTCGACTTGCCCACTCGCCAATTCCATATTTGGGGCATCACCTTTTGGCCACAGGATTTTATTTTACTGTCCTGGCTAATGATCATTGCCGCCTTTGGGTTGTTTACCATCACCACACTCGCCGGGCGCGTTTGGTGTGGTTATACCTGCCCGCAAACCGCTTGGACATTAATTTTCATGTGGGTGGAAGAGAAAGTAGAAGGCAGCCGTAATCAACGCATCAAACTGGATAAGGCCCCACTTTCCAGCAATAAGTTTACTCGTAAGGCCATTAAGCACAGCCTGTGGTTACTCATATCCCTGGCCACAGGTGTAGCTTTTGTGGGCTATTTTTACCCCATTAGAGACTTGGTGCCTGATTTATTAAGCCTAGATATCGAAAGCAGCTGGGCCATATTTTGGCTGGGATTTTTTACCTTAGCCACCTATGGCAATGCCGGCTGGTTAAGAGAACAGGTTTGTACCCACATGTGCCCCTATGCCCGTTTTCAGGCGGTAATGTTTGATCAGGACACCCTGATTGTCTCCTATGATGAAAACCGAGGGGAACGGGGCAGTGGTCGCGGTACCCGCAAAAAAGGACTGGATCCGGTAAGCGAAAACATAGGCGATTGCATCGATTGCAACCTGTGTGTTCAGGTATGCCCGGTGGGCATAGATATAAGGGATGGCCTGCAATACCAATGCATCAGCTGCGCTTTATGTGTGGATGCCTGCAATGAAATCATGAACAAGATGGACTATGAACCCGGCCTAATTCGTTACACCAACGAGCATGCTCTGGAGGGCAACAAAGTAAACATATTACGCCCCAAACTCATAGGTTATGCCCTGGCCCTAATCACTATGATGCTGGTGTTTGGTTACACCGTTCTCAACCGAGTCCCCCTGGAGCTGGACGTGATGCGTGATCGCGGCGCCTTGTATACCAATACCAGTGATGGTCGTGTGCAAAACAGCTATCGAGTGAAAGTAATGAACATGTCCCAACGGGCTCATGATTTCACTATCACCCTGAGCGGCCTGGAAAAGAGCGAACTGGCTGGCAAAACCAAATTACGCCTTGAAAATGGCGAAGTGGGCGCCTTGCCCATGAGCATTAAAGTGTCCTCCTGGGAGCTTAAACGCTCACGTACCGATGTGACCTTCACCGTTACCCGGGATGATGGCCTTCAGGTTCGCGAAGAAAGCCGCTTTATCGGCCCTGCGGGTCGCTAGTTAACTCGTAACCCCGGTTTTAATCGGTCCATGATTTAACCAATGGAGCGCCTAAAGCCGGGTCTATACCTTGTCCTGCCGCCAACAGATCAGTACACTGGCGGCCTTGATCCACAGCCAATATGTAGTCAGTCATTTATGCAAAGTGTTGCCCCTACAAAATCTCGCGTCTGGTACAAAGAACCCTACGTTTGGATGCTTATTGCTTTCCCTTTGTCCTCCATAATCGTGTGTTCAATTTTGCTAACGTATTCCATCAATACCAAGGACACCCTAGTACGAGATAACTACTATAAAGATGGCATGGCCATGAACCAGGAATTTAAATGGGATAATAAGGCCCGCAACATGGATATTCGCGTGGCATTCACCGTTAAAGACAACATCGCAACATTGGATATCCTCAACAGCCGCCTAGATATGCCCAGCACTTTGCTGCTTAAATTTAGTCACCCTACCCTGCAAGGCAAAGACCGCGACTCTTTGTTGCAGCTTAAACCTGGCAGTAAGGCCTATCAGGGTTTTATCGACTCCGTGCAGGATGGTAAATATTACATACAGGTGGAATGCCTCGAACAAAGCTGGCGAATTCGCGGCGAAGTGTATGTGATTAATGGCGAGACCCATTCTCTTTAATCTCTATTCTGGCTTCACTATGTTGACTCAATTTTTCGGCACGCCATGACCGACTGCTTTCACTGCGGGGCCAACGTGCCCGCCAACGTGCAAATTCAGCTTAATATCCTGGGTGATACACGAGATTTATGCTGCACTGGCTGTGAAGCGGTGGCCAAGGCCATCGTGCAAAGTGGCAGTGAGTCTTTTTACCAGTACCGCACTGATGTGAACGAAACGCCGGAATTCACCCCGGCCAGTTTACCCCAATCCATGCAAATGGAATTGGCTCTGTATGATAACGAAGACGTCTTAAACGAACTCACCGAAGCCACCACCAACGGCCGCCAAATTAGCCTCATCATCGAAGGCATCACCTGCGCCGCCTGTGGTTGGCTCATCGAAAAACAGCTCAAGCAATTTGCCGGCGTTGAATTTGTTAACCTCAACCTTAGCCAACACAAGCTTAAGCTGCACTGGCAACAGGACCTTACCGCACTCAGTGAGCTCATCGCGCGCATCTATGCATTGGGGTTTAAGGCACAACCCTACAGCCCGGATCTGGCTCAACAACAATTGGAAAGTGAACAAAAAAAGGCCACCCAAAGACTGGGCCTTGCCGCATTGGGTATGATGCAGGCCATGATGTTTGCGCTGCCCTTATACGTGGGTGATTGGGGCGGAGTGTTCGAAAAATTTGAAACCTATTTTCGCTTCGCCAGTTTAATTATCACCACGCCTGTGGTGCTCTACAGTGCCCGCCCTTTCTTCGTGGCATTTTGGCGTGATCTAAAAAGCCGCCACCTCACCATGGACGTGCCCGTGGCCATTGCTATTGGCGGCGCCTATATGGCCAGTATTTGGTCCACCTTTACTCAGGGTGAAGAAGTGTATTTTGATAGCGTGTGCATGTTTACCTTCTTTTTATTAGTGGGGCGTTTTCTGGAGACACGTGCCCGACTAAAAAATAGCGAGGCGGGCAATCATCTTGCCAGTGTCATGCCCCGCTCTACCCTGCGCATTCATCCTCAGGATAAAACAGAAACCGTGGTACCGGTAAGCCAACTTAATATTGGTGACCATATACGCATCCTGCCAGGCTCCACTTTGGTGGCCGATGGCATCATAGTAGATGGCCACTCCAGCATAGATGAGTCTATTATCACCGGGGAATTTTTACCCATTCAAAAACAAGTTGGTGATCGTGTCATTGGCGGCAGCCTCAATGTAGAAAGCCCCATTACTTTGCAAATCACCGCCCTGGATAAAGACATGCAAATTAGCACGGTCATGTCGCTGCTGGATCGTGCCACTCAGGACAAACCCAAGATTGCCATATTAGCCGATCAAGTGGCCCAGTATTTTGTGGCAGCGGTACTGATTTTATCGGCCTTGGTATTTGTGAGCTGGAGCGTTATCGACAACGACAAAGCTTTCTGGATTACTTTGTCTGTATTGGTGGCCACCTGCCCTTGTGCCTTGTCTTTGGCCACCCCCACGGCACTCACCGCCGCCACCAGCGCTTTAAGACGTGAGGGCATACTGATTACCCGCGGTCATGTATTACAAACCCTCACCCGCAGTAAACGCATCATATTTGATAAAACCGGCACTCTTACCCTGGGTCAGTTAAACATTGAAAAAATCATCACGCTTGAGGGTAGCGAACAGGATGCCCTGCAGATTGCAGCCAGCCTGGAAGCCCACAGTCAGCACCCCATCGCCAGTGCCTTCAACCACACTTCCCTATTAACCGTCGCACAGGTTCAGGTGCAAAGCGGCGCCGGTTTACAAGGGGAAATAGATGGTCATGAATACAAAATTGGTTTAGCCAGTTACGTGTTAGAGCAACCCCCTAAGACTCCAGATAACGGCCACTGGATTTTATTGGCCAGGGGACAGGCGGCACTGGCCTGGTTTTTATTGAGTGATCAATTACGCCCCGATGCCGCCAGCACCGTTTCAACATTGCAAACATCAGGGATAGACTGTGAAATGCTGAGCGGTGATCACAGCGAACAAGTGCAACTCATTGCCAGTAAATTACAGCTGGCTAAAGCACAGGGGGCCACCAACCCGGCCGGAAAACTAGCCTACATCAGCACCCTGCCAAAAAGCGATGCCACTGTCATGGTGGGAGACGGCATTAACGACGTACCTGTGTTGGCCCAAGCCCCAGTATCCATCGCGGTAGGGTCTGCCAGCGACCTGGCAAAAACCCACGCCGATGTAATATTAATGGCCAATCAGCTACAACATCTACCCCGATTAATGACCCAAGCCAAACGCACCGCGCGTATCATTAAGCAAAATTTGGTATGGGCACTATTGTATAATACCAGTGTTTTACCCTTGGCCGCCCTGGGTTTACTACCCCCTTACATGGCGGCTATCGGTATGTCAGCCAGCTCACTGGTGGTGGTGTTTAACGCACTGCGCCTTAACAAGCTGCACAAATAATTTAGAGGAAACATCGTGGAAATCATCTTCATTACCATTCCGGTGACCATCTTGTTCATTGCCACCGGGGCAGCCATCTTTTTTTGGGCCACCAAGGGCGGTCAATTTGACGACCTGGACAGCCCTGCTCACCGCATATTATTTGATGACGACATCGCCCCTCAAAAGGAGCAAGACTCGATCAATCCAGATAAGCAAGAGCAGGACACGCCAACGGACAAGCAGCCATAACATGAACGAACCCCTGTCATTCTTAAGCGCTTGGTTATTAGGTTTTTTAGGCAGCGTGCATTGCATGGGCATGTGCGGCGGTATTGTGGGTGCGCTTTCACTGAACACTAAGGGCCCCAGTATGGCCATTCACCTAAGCTATCACCTGGGGCGTATTTTCACCTACGCCAGCTTAGGTTTTATGGCGGGTTTAATCGGTTTATGGCTAGCCGCCACTCACGCCTACGCCGGACAGGTTTTACGAGTGCTGTCCGGGGTCATGTTGGTACTCATGGGGGGCTATATTTTAGGGCGCACTCAGCTATTAATGTGGTTTGAAAAAAGGGGCAGTTTTGTATGGCGCAAGGTGCAACCCTTAAGCAAACAACTGTTGCCGGTTCGCTCCCCGAAACAAGGGCTGATGCTGGGGCTCATTTGGGGGTTATTACCCTGCGGGCTGATTTACAGCACCCTAAGCTGGTCACTGGTGGCCGCCAATCCACTACACTCTGCAGGCCTCATGGCCATGTTTGGCCTGGGCAATTTGCCAGCCCTGCTCAGCTTTGCAGCGTTTGCCCAACAGTTAAATCGCTTCAAGCAAACCCCCTGGGTACGCTTTTCCCTCGCCACCTTAATCATGGCATTTGGGGTGTGGACTATTGCTGCTCCTTGGTTAAACTAGAAATATTGATCTAGATCAATATTGAGCTATGACTGGCCATGATTTCTTGACTTAGATCATGATTTTTAACACCATGCTGCCATCAAAGCTGACCAATTCAGCAGTATTTTAGGGAACAATTTCATGCCTACAGATAAAAAAGTATTGGACTTTATTGCCTCCAGTAAAGGCAACAAAACCCACTGCGGAACCTGTAGTCTTAGCTCACTTTGCCTGCCTATTGCCTTACAGGCCAACGATCTGGATGCACTCGACGAGGTTATTAAACGAGGCCGCCCCATTCAGAAAGGTGAGATGCTGTTCAAACAAGGTGACGACTTCAACGCCGTGTTTGCCATTCGCACAGGGGCCATCAAGAGTTTCACCGTAGCCAGAAGTGGCGAAGAACAAATCACTGGCTTTCATTTAGCCAGCGAACTGGTGGGACTGTCTGGCTATGCTGAAGACGTCTACCCTTTGTCGGCCAAAGCCCTGGAAACCACCACTGTGTGTGAGCTGCCCCTGGATAAACTGGAAGTCTTATGTGATGAGATTCCGGGCCTGCGCAAGCAAATCATGCGCAACATGAGTGGTGAGATTCGCCAGGACCAGCAAATGATGCTGCAGCTGTCTAAAAAGAGTGCCGATGAGCGCTTGGCCTATTTTTTACTGGAGTTAAGTGGCCGCTTTGAGCGTCGCGGCTTTTCAGCCAAAGCCTTCCGTCTTGCCATGTCCCGAGTAGATATTAGTAATTACCTAGGATTGGCCGTTGAAACCGTGAGCCGTATTTTTACCCGCTTCCAAAAAAATGGCCTGATCGCCACTGAAGGGAAGGAAATCAGCCTACTCAACCTAGAAGAGCTAAATAACTTGGCAGGCAATCCCAGCTTAAACTCAGAGTGTGGCTCCCTGTAACCCCCATTTCTGCCGTGTATTTGCCGGACACCACCTGCAAATACACAGTGACAAAATTAATTCAAGTATTTTTTGCGTTTTCCTTTTAACGACCTAAGGTATATCTATTAGGGTTAAATCAGAAAAATCGAGCCTCGACAGTGTGTTAGCTTGGTTTTTGATTTATTTGCACATATTAAAGGAAGAATACCCATGGGAATCTGTCCCAGCGAATTGCAACACTTGGTTATACGCCCCACGCTCGAATACCTTGGGGAATATTCATTGGCCGCACAAACCTTGTTAATGGCTACCGCCGCCATGGAGTCTGAACTGGGCTTTCATTTAAAAAATGATCAAAATCAAGGGCTGGGGGTGTATCAAATTAGTCCCCGCAGCCACCAATATCTGTGGAACCGGTATCTGGCCAAAGACCCGGACATGGCCAGCAAGGTACGAGGGCTGGCCAGCCAGCACGAATTTTTAATGTCACCTCATAGTGAGCTGGCCACTAACCTTAGATACGCCACCGCCATCGCCTGGATGATGTACAAACGCAAGGGCAAAACCTTACCCGAAGCCGAGGACATTGCTGGCATGGCCAAGTTTTGGCGCCGCCACTTTCACAGCCGCCCGCAAGCCAGCGTACATACCTTTATGGAGCGCTACCAAAAACTTATTAATACCGGCGAACTGGCTGCCTAATAACAAACCCGCCAAACTATCTGCCCAGCAATTTCTTGCGGGGCAGTCCATTTTTATCTGCTTGCCCCTACTTGTTTATTTTCACTTAGGCCCTTATTTTCCAAGGTTCGGTAATAATTGGCCAGAGTATGAAATGCCATTTTCTTAATACCCTCTTCCGACACTAAACCTTTTCGATTCCAGTAATTTTGAAATTGCTTATTCAACCGATAAGGGGATCTAAAATCCTTTAAAACCCAAGGAGAGATACCTGCCAAATCCGGGATATTTTTTAATAATTCAAACTGACTAAGATACACTTCTTTTTGAAATTGCTCCGACCAGATATGGCCTTCTTCGCTATTAAAACCCTGCTTAGCACCGGCACCAAACTCACTGATAATGATAGGTTTATTGAGGTGAGATTCAATTTTCACTTTTTTCATCTCACTTAACATGACGGTACGAAACTCGTCTTCGGTCAAATCCCAATCTGACTCGCGCATGACACGGGTGGCCACCGCCGACACATACCAGCCTAAATATTGGTTATAGCCCACCACATCCACTATTTCACCAAGCGGGTCATCCAACACTATGGTCACAGGATCAGGGTTGGGCACTAGGGTTACCAATTTTCCATTTCGACCGTTTGTTTTAAGCACTCGCTTGCCCACATTTTCGGCCACGGATTCCATCTCATCACGGCGACCAAACAGGGCTGAAGTGATTAAACGACCATCATCAACCGAGCGAACATGGTTTGCCAAACTGGCTAAAAACTGGTTTCTGGCTTCACTCACCGGGGTTTCGTTTGAAATGCTCCACAGTACGATCGCTGCCCGGTTTTGATCCCGCGCGATCATCTCGCTAAATTGTCGTTTAGCAGATGCCAGTGTGCACGGATTATCAAATGCCATGGAATGATAGATGGGCAGTTCGGCCCAGATTAAAATGCCAGCAGCCTCGGCCGCTTCAATCATATGCTGGTTATGTTGGTAATGGGCCAGGCGTACAAAATTTACATTAAGATCTTTAAGAACTTTAACAGCCGCTTGTGCATCCGACTGGTCATTGGCCCTCCCCGCTTTTAATAAGGACTCTTCGTGCATGGATATACCGCGCAAAAAGATGGCTTGGCCGTTAAGTAATATTTTTGCGCCCTGGGTTTGAATGGTTCTAAAACCAATGTTGCTGGTAATTTGGTCGCTGGCATAAGACAGCTTCACCTCATAACGGCGTGGCTGTTGCGGGCTCCAACGTTTTACTTTGGCCGCAAACGAAAACTCGCCATACCCTTCATCATTCACTTGAATGATTTGTGCAATACCCGCTTGCTCAATGTTAATTTCCACCTCGCCAGCGTCGCCCTGGACCTGCACCCAGCCTTGAATATTAGAGCCCGTGTCATTATCCAGCTGAACTTTATAATTTTGAATATAAGATTGAGGAGTTGATACTAGGGATATATCCCGGGTTAAGCCCCCGTAATTCATCCAATCATTGTATTCAGTAGGAATGCCCGCCGGATCGCTGCGGCTATCTACTTTAATAATCAGTGAGTTTTCACCCGTTTTTAAATGGCTTGATACATCTATATTAAACGCGGTGAAACCGCCGTCGTGCCGAGCAATGAGCTCACCGTTTAGGTAGATATCTTTTTTAAGGTAAGCCCCGTCGAAATACAAAAAGGTTTTTTCATTTGATTGGGCGTTAAAATTAAAACTTCTTTTATACCAGATTACCCCGCGGTACCACTCAAGTGAGGGCTGCTGGCTATTCCAGTCACCGGGCACCTTTAAACTGGCCGTATCGCTAAATGCATATTCAAGCAACTGCGTGGGCAGCGCCTGCTGACCAAGTCCCACCCCTCCTTGCATAGTAATGCCCTTATCGCCCATATCCAACTGGTCGATGAGGTATTGCCACTGGCCATTTAAGCTAACTGTTTTTCTGTGCTGCACATCGGCCAATAAGCCACTTAGCCCGCTATTGGCTGGCCGAGAAGCACCTAGATCAAAACTCACAAACGGGGTACTTTCCCTGTCTGTTTGTTGCTGTCTACAGGCTTGCACTTGTTGCTGGGCAGATAACTTTGCAAACTCTTCATGGGAGGAAAAGGACGCGGGTTGACTGCAACCCAATAACCCCAAGGCCATGATGATGCCCATTATTTTTATTAATGATGTTTGATTCATTTGCCAAATACCTATTGGTTTAATATCTATTGCCACATACTAAATTCACCCACATTCTTTTGCTAAGCCATTAGCACAGCAAAATAATAGCTATTGTGTGAGCTGTTAATTCATAGCAAGATTGTTGCAGTAAGTGAGGCTCGAGAGAATGCAGAAAACCCTCACATCCATGGAGATTAATATTGCATGACGGCGTTACAGCGTGCAGCACATATACAGTGGCGATTACTAATGGGCGAAACGGTATCGCCTGAAGAACTCGTTTTTTGCCTGCGTCAAGCCGTGGGGGATCATGAGGGCAGCCCCCTGCATGGACTATCCTCAACAGATTTAAGCAAACTCACCCGTGCCATTATTCGCCAGGCCATGAACAGTGAATTAACCATCCGTTGGCAGGCTGCTTTTGCTCAAAAAAAAGGTATTCAAGAGCAAGATGCCAATGGTTTTTTGTTGGATTTTCATAACTGCGTGCAGGAAAGCATTGGCGTATTTTTCTCATCCAAAATTAACGCTGGCACCACCATCAAACAAGTGGGAACCCCGGGTGATGTAAATACCAGAAGAGCCAATAATAATTTAGGCTGGCGTTTGCACCTCACCACGCTAGGAAGCGGGCACTATAATTGTGTACGCCAACAGCTAATTACCAAGCCTGGGGACCTGGTATTGCTTTCCCCCGATGCCTTAATGGATTACCGTCGCCATGAGTCACAGGACACTTGGCAACACCAATGGATTTACTTCCCCCAGCAAGAAAATTGGATCAAACTATTAGACTGGCCCGAAGTCGCCCCCCATATTTATCATTTATCGGCAGACGGTGATCACTTGCGACAAGTCGAGTCACTGTTTGCGCAAATCATAGCCCTGCACAATGACGAGGAATATTTATCTCAGGCACTCACCCAAAACCTGTTAGAGCAAATATTACTACGCTGTAAAAGGTTGAGCCCTGAGAGTGCTTTACAAGTGAGCGACGGTCGTATTCGCCAAACCAAAGACTACATTCTGGAGCACTTCAATCAGGCGTTCACCATTGATGATGTGGCAAACCAGGTGGGGCTGTCAGCGGCCCGTTTATCTAGCCTGTTTAAGCAGGACACTGGCACTACCATCATGAAATGCAGGGATGAACATAGAATGTCTAAAGCCGCCCAGTTATTGCTGCACAGCAAACAGCCTATTAAGCAAATTGCCCATCAAGTGGGCTTTAACGACCCCTTGTACTTCTCCAGAAGCTTCACCCTGTATTTAGGGTGTTCGCCCAAGGAGTACCGTGAGACCCAGAAAATCAAAGATAAGTCCTAGCACCCTCGCCATTAGGCTCTAAAACCCCTAGGGGCTGCCATACAAACATAGCCAATTGACCAAGTTTTACCCTATAATCCGCCCATTTCCAGATTACCCAGGGCTGTAAGCATGGTTCAATTCAGTGATGCCACCCAGGCACCCAAACAACATACTCAAGATCCCTCCAGTGAAACGGTTGTGGATGCGCCAGCGCAGCAAGATGCCAACGAAAAGCAGCTAAAGGCGGACTTTAATAAGCTGCAAAAGCGTATTCGTCGCGATACCGGTCGGGCCATTAGTGATTTCAATATGATTGAAGATGGCGACCGTATCATGGTGTGCCTTTCCGGCGGTAAAGACAGCTTCACTATGCTGGACATACTGCTAAGCCTGCAAAAGAGTGCCCCCATCCAGTTCGAATTAGTGGCAGTAAACCTAGACCAGAAGCAACCAGGCTTCCCGGAGCACATATTGCCAAGCTACCTGGATAAACTGGGCATAGAGTATTACATCATCAACCGTGATACTTACTCTGTGGTGAAGCAAAAGGTCCCGGAAGGCCGTACCACCTGTGGGCTGTGCTCAAGACTGCGCCGTGGCACCCTGTACGCTTTTGCCGAAGATATAGGCGCCAACAAGGTAGCTTTGGGTCATCATCGCGATGACATCGTGCAAACCATGTTTTTAAACATGTTTTACGGGGCCCGCTTGGCCTCCATGCCCCCTAAATTACTAAGCGATGACAAGCGTAACGTGGTAATTCGCCCTTTGGCCTATTGTAAAGAAAGTGAAATAGAAGCCTTTTCAACGTTTAAAGACTATCCCGTTATTCCCTGTAATTTGTGTGGCACCCAGGAAAACCTGCAGCGCCAGAACATCAAACATATGCTGAATCAATGGGAAGTTGAAAACCCCGGGCGCGTGCAAAACATATTCAATGCCATACAGAATGTGGCGCCATCACAACTGGCCGACCGTGATTTGTTTGATTTTGAGTCTCTAAGCATCGACCGCAGCGCCAGCCGGGATGAATACGAACATGCCAACGAACAACTCATTGAAGGGGTGGGCAGCTTCGCTCAGAAAGCGCCGCGCTTAAAAGATGAAAACAGCATAGATGTGTTTAACCTGTAAATACCTACAGGCTAGCGAATGAGGCAGCGATAACGGCCCACGTCTTCAATTTCAATGATGGCGCGGGCAGCGGATTTGTCATATAAATTTTCGAGCCCCAGTATCAGCTGCCTAACCCCTTTCACCGTTTCTCGGCGGATGAAAGTGATTTTAAAGTTCGCCTCCTGTTGTATCTCCATTATCTGCAAGGTGGTTTTAACTTTTTCGGGCCCCTTGTCATTCCACAACACCCATTGCAAGAAAACCTCATCTCGTTTGTTTGACCGTGCGATCACCAGGCGAATCTGCCCGGCCGCCTCACCCTTGCGCCAGTTACCTATGCCCTTCACATCATAAATATCCGCCGGCAAGTTAAAAACCGTGGTCAAATGCTCACTTTTCTTGGCGGCTTGCACTTGGCTGGCACACACCACCAAAACCAATATGAACAGGCGTAACATACGCATCTCCTTTGCGACACAGGATATCCCCTGCGAAAACACATCATTGACCTAGTTTAGTTCAAATTGAGCAGCTGATCGAAACCCGCCCATGATTAATGTCTGGCATAGGCTTTAAAGGCTCTTTAAACTGTGACCATGAAAACAAAAATCATCACCCGCGACGGCCACCTGGCCCTGAAAGCCGAACTGGACGAATTGTGGCGTGTAGAGCGCCCCATCATCACCGAGAAGGTGACCTGGGCGGCCAGTCTTGGGGATCGCAGCGATAACGCAGATTATCAGTGCAACAAGCAACGGCTGCGTGAAATTGATCGTCGCGTGCGATACCTGCGTAAGTGCCTCACTGAACAAAGGGTAATTGACTACACCCAAGAGCAAGACGGTAAGGTCTTTTTTGGGGCCTGGATTGACATCGAAAATGACAACGGGGAAAGCAAACACTTTCGCATCGTGGGCCCGGACGAAATATACGGCGCATCACACAATATCTCCATCGACTCCCCCATGGCCCGTGCCTTGCTTTCCAAACAGGTGGATGATCAGGCAGTCGTTAAAACACCCAATGGCGAACAGGTGTGGTATGTCACTAAAATTAGTTACCTGCGCCCCTAAGGCTCACTAAAAAAGGCAGCAAGGAAAGCCACATGTTTAACTTTGATTTAAGTCAGGACATAGAAGCCTTTTTGCTGGAAAACCCGCAATGCACAGAGTTTGAACTGGTTAGTCACCTACAAAAAAAAGGACGTCTAAGTAAAAGAGTCTTAGCTAATCCCCTGTCTTTGTTTAGATGCCATTTTCTTATTTTCAATGCACTTTATCGGCTACAGTATTTGGCTTTTAGTCATCACAAGTATCAGTTGGATATTTCCAGCGTGCGCATACAGCTACACCCCTACCAACAAACCAGCGAGACTTCTTCCGGCCAGTTAGATACGCATTCGCCATTGGGCCTGTTTTATCTGGATTTATCTCAACTGAATCAAACTCGGGAACAAGATGTCACAAAATTACTGGATCAATTCTGGCAACACTATTTTAATCCTCAGCAAAAGATCAAAGCCCTTATCACTTTGCAGATTCATCAAGATGAGCACCCTAACATTGACTTTAAAAGCATAAAAAAGCAGTATCGCCGCCTTGTGATGCAGCATCACCCAGACAGAGGGGGCGATGCCAATCAACTAATCGCCATTCAACAGGCCATGCAATGTTTAGAGCATTATTACCCATAAACCATTTTTACATGCTGGTTGCTTTTATGGCACTGGCATCAACCAATTGTATAGCCCAAACCAGTGATCATTCTCAAGCGGTGATTTTGCAATACCATCACGTAAGTAATGTCACTCCAGCCAGTACCAGCATCGCACCACAGCAATTTATCCAGCACCTAGATCTCATTGAACGCGAGGGCTTTCAGGTGTTGCCTCTACCCGAGATTATTAAGAGCCTTAAACACGACGAAGGATTTTCAAAAAAAGCCTTGGCCATCACCTTTGATGATGGCTATCTCTCCATCTACCAAAATGCCTTTCCCGAATTAAAAAAGCGCAACCTGCCCTTTACCATTTTTGTTAGCCCACAAGCCATAGACAAACAATTTGGTAACAGCCTCAGTTGGCAGCAGCTAAAAGAAATGCAACAACATGGGGCCACCATCGCCAATCACAGCTACCAACACCTGCACCTGCTGGCCAAAAATAATCACGAATCCCTTAATCAATGGCAGCAGCGCACCCAACAAGATATCCAGCTAAGCCAGCAAAGATTAAACGATGAGCTGGGTATTAAAAATTCATTGTTTGCTTATCCCTATGGGGAGTTCGATCAACCGCTTAAGGCCCTGTTAAAGTCACTGGGTTATGTGGCCTTTGCACAACAATCTGGTCCGGTATCACACAGTAGCGATATGCAAGCCTTACCCAGATTCCCAGCCTCTGGCATTTATGCCCATTTGGATACCTTAGCCGTTAAAATCAATAGCTTGGCCTTTAATATTGTTAGTACTCAGCCCCCAAGCCAATTACGCACCCAGGGTGCAGCCGCCCCGGCACTTGAATTAAGAGTAAAGGCCCAGGACGTTCAATATCAGCAAACCCAATGCTTCTATATGGGAACGCCTATTCCCACCCAGGTCACTAAAATAGCGGACGAATTATTGATCAACGCCCAACACTCTAGCCCATTAAATCCGGGGCGCAGCCGCTACAACTGTACTGCTCCGTCATTATCGAAGAAGTGTCATTACTGGTATTCAATGCCATTCATCAATGAGCCGGTGAATGGTCGCTGGCAATAACAGCAAATTCCCACGAACATGGTGCACATGCTGGTATACTTGCATCATCCAATCGCCCAATATTGCAAACGAGTGACCTAAACCATGAGTACAGCGGCCGCGTTAAGTGAAGATCAATTAGAATCTTTGGCTCTTTTTCTGGAAGACCATGCTGAACAAGAAGAAGGCCTGGACTTTTTTGCCTTGCACGGTTTATTAACCGCCAACGCCATCAGCGCCCAGCCGGTTGATTGGTCGGTTTTGAATGAGTTCATCTTTAATGGTGAGGTGAAGTGGGATAATGATCAGCAACAAGCTGATATCCGCTATTTAATTGATTTACTGCAAAAAGAAATTATTGAAATTATTGAGTCCGGGGTGACCTTTCCGGTGCCTTGTGAGCTAAACGTAGAAGGCGATGAAGACGGCGAAGCTGCCCCGCTTGAAAACTGGTCCATGGGTTTTATGTTGCTCACCATAGAGCAAAACGATATTTGGTACCGCAAATATGAAAAAGACGCCGCCGAACTGCTGTTCCCTATTTTGTATGCGTCTGGTTTAAATGCTGAAGATGAAGCCTTTGCCGAAATAGATGAAGACGACAAACTTAGCTTGCAAGTATGTGCCAGTATTCCCGACAACATTGTGGATTTATTTTTGCTTTATCACGGTGAACAAAAATAACACCAAGATAATATTTGCTCAGGCAGTGACTAGCTAACGTCCACTGCCTGACTCACAGGAAAATCCACCTCTACCGTGCAGCCGCCATTGCTGTATTCCAGTCGGTTACACACTCTGTGTACTAGGGATATGCCTCGTCCAAAGGCATCTTCGTGATCAAAATCCACCACATTTTCAAATTCAAAACCCTTGCCTGAATCGGTCATGCGAATACGTAATAGAGTTTCTTTTTCATGCAACAACTCAAAATGAATTTGAATACTGGCACCCGATAGATTTTCAATGCGTATTTGGCGTTGCTGATAATACTCGGCAAAACCATCTTCCGAGTCTTTTAAATCTGATGATAGATCCAGCAAACCATGCTCCAAGGCATTGCTGTACAACTCTGCCAACAATAACCCAATAACATCCCGATTAGGCCGTAACAGGGTTTGTGCACCTAATATAGACATAATTTCTTCCACTGGGTTAGAGCGCTGAATGTCTTCTACACCCAACTCACAGCTCATGCTCCAGAAAATCCCCTCATAACCCTCTACTATCTTTTGCTTGTCTTCTTGGCTCTTTATCACCACAGGCCCAGCCGACACCTCCACCAAGGAAATATCATCTCGTTGCTCGGCTTCTTGAATGAAAGCCTCCAATTGCCCAATAATATTGCCAAATGGATCCTTAGTGCCTTTACCAAAACATTTTAATAAGCGCTCTTCTTCAAAAAATTCGCCTGCCGGGTTTTCCGCTTCGATAATACCATCGGTAAAGAAAACCACCGACTCACCGGGCGCCAGCAACTTCACTTCAAATCCCTTATTAAATTTTTCGTTGTGTTCCACCCCCAAGGGCATATTTCGCGAGCAAATGGTTTCCTTAATGGTGCCATCACTGCCTAACAAATAAGCATCAGGAAGCCCACCCATCCATACCTGAACACTGTCACCCTGCACACTAAGCTCCAGTATAGTGGCACAGCAAAACATGTAATCGGGCAGCATAGAATTGAGCATTTTATTAAATTCGAAGGCTATCTCCCCCACACTTAGATGGCGCAATACCAGCTGTTCAAAGCTGTGAGCAATGGGCAAAGTACCAATAGAAGCCCCTAAACCATGACCGGTAAAATCCCCTAGAAAAACATACAAGCCACCGGCTGGGCTAGGAGCCGACAATAAAATATCGCCATTGAAGGTGGAGGCAGGTGCGATGTGGCTGCGTAAACTTTCGCAATCGCTAAGGTTGTGCTCCAGCGCCTTGTTAAATATGTGAGCCACTATGTTTTGCTCACGCTGCCAACGGCTGTTATGCAGGGTGAGTTCGGCATTGTTTTTGGTGATTACTTTGGTGAGTTCGCGAATGCGCATGTGGGCGGCTATTTTGGCTTTTAGCACCGCATCGTTATAGGGTTTAGATAAAAAATCGTCCCCCCCGGACTCCAAACATTGGCTGAGCGCCTTGTCATCATCCAGGGCCGTTAAGAAGATAATGGGCACATAATTGCCATCTGACTGGATCGCTTTGATTTGCTTGGTGGCTTCCAGGCCATCCATCACTGGCATCATCACATCCATCAACACAATGTCTACATCGTGTTTCTGGTACGCCTCTACAGCCCGCTCGCCATCCTCGGCCTCGACTATTTCGTGGCCCTCGTCTTCCAGTAACCAAGATAAAATGGCCCGGTTAGTGGCTTGATCATCAACCACCAATACCTTCATCTATATATTCCTTTCATAGCCATGCGCTGCTTAAACAAACTTAAACTTTTTATCAAAATGCGCGATTGTAAAAATTTTCATTAAGTTAGGCTGGCAGTTACGAATCTCTATGGTGCAATCCTCGCTGCCCAGATGATTTTTCATGTTCAGCAACATACCCAGTGCCGAACTGTCTATATACTCGGTCTCGGCCAAATCCACCGCAAACTGTGAATCACTGCCGGCTAACGAGCTGTATGAATCACGAAACTCCTGCAATATGTTAAAGTCAAAACGACCACTGATAGAGATGGTCATCAGGGTTCCCTGCTGATTTATGTTTACGTTTGACATACCATTGCCTTTTTAAGTCGAACTCCATCTTAGAATAGATGCATAATAGAATTTTGCGCACTATTGAGTTACTTTCTCGTGCGGATAGACGGCCCACGCCCACCAAAGGACACGTTTTGAAAGAGACACTTCACACAAGCCCCCTGATCAAGGGCCTACTCATTGCACTGGGATGGGTCAGCGTAGTATTAGGGGTATTGGGAATATTTTTACCGGTACTGCCCACCACTCCATTTTTACTGTTGGCGGCGGCTTGTTTTATGCGCTCCAGCCCCAAGTTTTACAACTGGCTGGTGGAGCACCCTAAACTTGGAGGCTATATCCTGCACTACTTAAAGGGTGAAGGGATTCCCAGGCGGGCAAAGTGGGTGACCATTGGCATGATTTGGCTGTCCATTGGGTTTTCTGCCTGGTTCGTGGTGCCCATATTATGGGTAAAGGGGCTGCTATTGGCCATTGCCTGCGCAGTGAGTGTTTATATCCTACGCCAGCCCACTCTGGAGGTGGACGGCTAATTACACAGCCGCATAAACGGCTAGCGCCACCACACTTCAACGCGGCGGTTCTTAATCTTACCGCTGCTGCTCTCATAAGATGCCAGCGGGTTAAATTCCCCATACCCGGTGCTCAGCTTGGCATACACGCCTAAACGGGCCAGCTCACGGCGCACTGCCATGGCTCGTAACTTGGACAATAACTTAGATCGTTGGGCATTTTTTCGTTTGTCGCCAAAACCAATCAGTATCAGCTCTTTAGGCTCTTTTTGTTGCTTGATAAAGTACACCAAGCGCTGCACATCTTTACTGGCCTTATTGTCCAGCTTGGCACTGCCAGGCTTAAAGCGAAAATTAACACTCAGCCTTTGGCCGCCCTGCACAATATGTAAATATTCACTGGGTAAGTTATCCGCCAGCACAGTCTTCATGGCCGACACATTTTGGGAAATAAACCCCTGATGACGTACTATATCCTGCCCTTTTACACCCTGCACAAATGCAATAAATTCAGGCACAAACGGATTACCTTGCTGCTGGGCAGTATATAAAAATAAACGCCGGGAAAGTGCATAGTCTTCGGTGGCCACCGTTAACAAGGAAGGTTTAAAGGCCGCCTCACCATCACTAATGGCCAGCAACTTACTCTTGCCCACAAATGCCAAACCAATAAATCCAATGGCAGCGGGGTCCGCTAATACCTGGTTGACTAATACGTCACTGGATTCAAAACGTTGTGCACGCTCGCTTAACGGCGTTGATGCGCCTAATACCATGTTTTTAAAACTGTCCCAAGTACCTGAATTTTCATCTCGAGCATACAAATTAATGGCCTGATTGAAGCCACCCAGCTCTTGCCAGTTTTTCACCTTACCAGAAAAAATAAGTGCCAACTGTCGTTTACTTAACCGGTTAATAGGGTTGCGGGGATGCACCACCATGGCCAAACCATCTATGGCCACCACGTGTTCGCTGCCGGCCTCTTGTAAATTGGTTAACGCCTTGGCTTGAACAATTTCGTTATTTTTAACCGGGCGAGACGAGGCCCATACTTGCGCATCACCGGACATTAACCCTTTAAAACCAGTACTGGAGCCGTGGGCAGATATATGAATTTGCACCGTTTTTCCGTGTGGCAACCAATCCCCCTTAACGACTTTCTCATTGGCTTGAGCTAGGGGCTGAACACGCAGATTTTTTACGCCCTTTGCTTTTAGATAGGCCATGGCTAATTTGGGGGTGAGGCTTTCACCTAAGGTATTGGAGCCGTGCATAGTGAACAGAGTAATTATCGGATCCTTACTGG
>Ga0209290_1000759_pt1 | contig 20072 bp, 16 predicted proteins | sample EN1Hudsemesocosm_2_FD_184632 | JGI IMG/M metagenome (GOLD analysis project Ga0209290, IMG submission 184632) | Methane-oxidizing microbial communities from mesocosms in the Hudson Canyon - EN10B Hudson Canyon (SPAdes) (version 2) | ecosystem: Environmental > Aquatic > Marine > Cold seeps... | reverse complement strand
TTTCATAATGATTTCAGCCTTTAACGCTTCAGCCCGGAGGGTGGTAAAGTCTGGGATATCTGTATCCCATTCGATCAGAGTCGGTATGGCACCAAAGCGTTTAATCGCGGCCTGGTATAAAGCCCAAACAGGTGGATGCACCTGATAACCGTGGGTATCAAACAGGTAATGCTCCATTTTTTCATATCCAGCCAAATGAATCTCTTTCACTCTATCAGCGGGTATCGCGCTTAAGTACTCATAAGGGTCAAAGCCATGATTCATGGCACTGACATAAATATTGTTGATATCGATCAGCAAATTACAATCTGTTGATTTGCAAATACCTTGAATAAATTCCCACTCACTCATTTCAGTCGCATGAAAATTTAGATAAGAAGAAGGGTTTTCAACCAGCAGTTCACGCCCTAAAAATTCCTGCGCCTGATTAATTCTTTCTGAGATATGCTTAAGCGTAAATTCTGTATACGGGAAAGGCAGTAAGTCATGGGTATAATGAGCTGAGGTTGAAACCCAAGCCAAGTGATCAGAAACATACACCGGTTCTAAACGATTCACCAAGGCTTTCAAACGGCTAAGGTAGTCTATATTTAAAGGGTCGGCTGCGCCTAATGACATACCCACCCCATGCAAGGTGATCGGATAGTCCTCTCTAATTTTCTCAGCACGTAAGATTGGCAGACCACCTTCGGCCATATAGTTATCACTGAGTAATTCAAACCAGGGTACATCAGGCTGAGTATTAAAGACCTCCTGATAATGACTCGACCTAAGACCCAGCCCTACCCCTGCGATAGATTGATGTTTGAATCGACGTTCATTCATTTAGATAGACCTTAATACGCTTTTAGGCGAGACTTAACAATTGATAAGGATAGTTTACGAACTAGGCAATAGACTGAGTAAGATAGCTAAAGTTCAACCTGTTATCGTTTTATTAAGAATAGTTATTTTAAGAATAGTTGTTTTAATAATAGCTGACCGGCAAAGCATGAGCGGCATACTATTCTATGCATCTTAACCTTATTTATCACTCTACCACTAAGCTTAATTATCATCCTATGAAGAAAAATACTTGGCATCACTTAGACCGACTCACAGAAAATTTTACACCAGAAAACTCGCAGTCTGAAATTCTGGTTGGCCAATACATCGTGCCAAATTTTGTCTCCAACTCTATTGCTATTAAACTCAGTGACAAGGAATTCGTACTGGTCAGCCCAGGCGAGCCTCTAATTGATGCATGGCCTGAAGAATGGCGATCAGATAAGATTCACATGCATATTATTATGCCCAACAGTTTTCATTATATGGGCGTAAAGGCCTGGCAGGCCGCATTCCCTCAGCACACTTTATATGCCAGTCAAGATGCTATTGCTCGACTCATTAAGAAAGGTGTCGCCACAAGTAAAAACGACATCGTCGCCTTAGAGAGCAAACAACCGCCTCTGCCAAAACAATATAGTATCTTATTTCCGCCCGGCCACAGAGCCAGTGATGTTTGGCTAAAGAAATACAATGAAATTGATGACAGTAGCCTTTGGATCACCTGCGATAGTTTTCTGAACTATGAACGCCTGTCGAATCAACCTTTCGCTCGTGCAATGCAGAAGCTTCTCGGCGCAGCCCCCGGTTTAAAAATGAGTCAGGTCGTTAAGTGGCTCATCCTCGATAATAAAAAATCCTTTAAGCAATGGATACTGAAACAACTTGAAGAAGATAATCCCACCGTCTTAATTCCAAGCCATGGTGAAGTGAGATATGATCCAGAACTTAAAACAAACATAAAAGATCTTATTTTAAACCGACTGTAAGCTCGACAATGGCGCATTATGACGGATATCAGTATAAGCATACTTACTTCACTCGACGATATCCCGGCTGAAGAATGGAATAAACTCAGTGGCGCCCATAAGCCTTTCACACGTTATGAATTTCTTCATGCGCTTGAGGCATCCGCTTGCACTACACAAGCAGAAGGATGGATACCCAACCATATTCTCCTGCGGACTAAGGAGCGAGTCATTGGGATCATTCCCGGCTATCTGAAAACCCATTCTTACGGCGAGTATGTCTTTGACTGGAGCTGGGCAGAAGCATATCAACGCTACCAGATGAGATATTACCCGAAACTATTAAGCGCGATCCCATTTACACCCTCGGTTGGCTCCCGTTTATTCCTAGACCACGAATACCAGTCACCAGGCAAAACCAGCGAAATTCTCAAGCAAGTCATCGCTTACCTTGAGCAGTGCAACATTCCCTCATGGCACTTATTATTTCCTGAAAACACCAGCTATGAATTATTGAAGCAAGCCAATATCAACACTCAAAGCCAACTAATAGAACGCACAGGCTGCCAGTTTCATTGGCAAAATAACGCCTACCCAGATTTTAATAGTTTTCTTGCCCACCTAAACTCTCGTAAGCGCAAAAGCATCCGTAAAGAACGCGAGAAAGTGGCTCAGATGGATATAACCTTTCAGGTATTTGAAGGCGCTGAAATTGACCAATCGATACTGGAAATTTATTATCCCTTCTATCAAGCTACTTACTTTAAAAGAGGACAGCAGCCTTATTTAAATCGAGCCTTCTTCGAACAAGTATGCAAAACCATGCCTGAAAATGTGATGCTCTGCATGGCAAAAAAAGGCGACCAGTTTGTAGCCGGCGCTTGGTTTTTTAAAGATGATGACACCCTTTACGGGCGTAACTGGGGCTGTTTAGAAGAATATAAGAACCTACATTTCGAATGCTGTTATTACCAAGGCATTGAATATTGCATTAAACAAGGTTTGGAAAATTTTGATGCGGGTGCACAAGGTGAGCATAAATTACAACGTGGTTTCAGACCGCTGAAAACACATTCATTCCACTGGATTGCACATGAAGGTTTTAGCGACGCTATTTCTACGGCAATAAAAGAAGAACACCAACATATTGATCAATATATCGAAGATGCAATACGACACTTGCCATTTAAAAATGCCAAGTAATACCCTTGCATGTTAGTCCAAACTAATCCAATAATTCTTAGCTTAACCTTTGGATATCCGCAATTAGTATGCTAGAACAAGGTATGTTCAGGGCGTAGTTATAAAAAAAGAATGGTTAAAATATAATATATAGGCAAAGCTAATGCGTTTGAAACTAAACATATTTTTAATTTTCACACTCTTCAGCTTAACAACTGTAAATCAGCTTCTAGCGGCAGAAAGACAACCTTCTTTCATACAAAAAGTACTGGTAAACAGCCCTTTATCAAAGAACGACACTCGTTATGACTACCCCAAAAGGCTTCTTCAAAGAGTATTAACCGTTACCCAAAAAGAATATGGTGCCGCAGAAGCAATTGATAACCAAAACCCAATGAAAAGAACGCGCGCGTTAAAAGAATTGATCAGAGGTAAAAACCTCCATGTGATGGCTGAAGCACCTAAACCAGAATGGACTAGCAAACTACTCTCTATTCGAATTCCTATTCGTAAAGGAATACAAGGCTATCGTTTATTCTTAATAAAAAAACAAACCCAAACTATTCTGAATAATATTTCAAGTTTTGAAGAGTTCAAAAGCATACCAACGGGCTCAGGTGATCAGTGGTCCACAACTAAAGTACTTGAAGAAAATAAATTCAACGTCATTAAAGGGACAAACTACGAAGGGCTATTTACCATGCTTATGCTAAATCGCTTTTCGACCTTTGGGCGGGGAATTAATGAAGCATTTAGCGAATTTGATCAACACTCTAAAAAATACCCTGACTTAGCGATTGATAATAAATTTGCCCTATTTATCCCACTGCCTACCTATTTCTTTGTTTCGCCAACAAAAATAAAATTGAGAGATCGTATAGAAAAAGGATTAACAAAACTGATCAATTCAGGAGAGTTTGATAAAATATTTCAAGAGGAGTTTGGAGATATCATTAAAAAAGCAAACTTAGCTTCACGCAAAATTTACCGTATCTCTAACTCTAACTTAAGCGTTCAAGACCCGGTAGGCATAAAAGAGTATTGGTATTAATCGGTTATACAGGCGCATTAAGTGGAATATCTAGTACTTGCAATAGAGTACTTTCATTTCCTTATTAAAGTCACGTTCGTGCTTAGGTGGGCGAAGATCATACTGTCGGGCTACAATTTCCCTATGCACCACATAATCACACCAATACGCTTTATTCTGAGGCATCCATTGAGTGCCAGGGCGTCCGTTTCTATCACGCTTTTGTTCAATAGAAACCGGTAACAAATTCATAGGGTCATTTTTGAAGGCCATACGCTTACTTCTTGGCCAACCTGAACCTCCATAATAATGCGCTTCTTGCAGACTAATACGTTGATCCAGTGCAATGGATCGTACACCATCAACTACTTTATTCGTATAAGGGTCTAGCCATTGACCATTGGTGACAAAAACACATTCATTCTTTTTAGCATAACTGATTTCAATTTGACTGGTTTCTGCAAGCACCTGAGTATAGGTTTTCTGGCAAGTATTACCTCGCTTATTTGCCCACTCTCGCGGATTAAAAGGCCTAATTTTAGCAATCGCAGCTTCAGTGCCCTTATGAATAGTGAAGCAAGGCTCGGAATAGCAATGATATTGGCCATCTTCATAATAACCACCGATAAAATCCAGATTCTCAGGGGGCTCGGCGAAAACCAAACAACTAGATAGTAAACTAGCACAAGTAAAAACAACAACCAGCACGGTTTTCAAGTTTACGCCTTTGTTAGCGTTTTCTGACATTCTGAGACAATCCATCGAAGTAGTAATAAGAAATAGTAATAATAAGAAGCAATAAATAATGCTGATAAGTAGCCCACCAGCAAACTAATGCAAACCTTATACTGTTCACTTTAGTTTGTTAAGTTTCGAAGTTGCTAGATGTGACCAATTTAATACCTACAAGGATTACTAATTGCCACATGTGCACTACAGAACACTTTTAACCCGCATTATCTAGGTTTTCATACTAAACTTAGAGATAATCCACTCTACAAAGAATCCCATGATGAAATTTGTACCCTTGGACCCCGTTATAATGCCTGCAAAACTAGTACCCGCTAAAACTATTGTTTCTACAACTATTGTTTCTACAACTACGCTCTCTAAAACCAGGCTCTCTAAAACTAGGCGAATAAAAAAAACACCTGCAACAACTAGATTTGCTATAAACGCGACCACAATATTTCTGATGCTACTTACGCTTACGATGCTAAGCACCCCCGTAAACAGTCAAACTTTAGATAAAAGAACTATTTGCGCCTGGGACCCAGTCGGGAACAATGGCCCGGTGATACAATTTTTTGCAGACCTAATACCTAAAGCCCTATCTTGGGGGCTCTCTATTGAGTTCGTTCCTTATGAGGATGAAAATAAAGCCTTAACAGATTTCATCGAAAAGAAATGCGATATGGCCATTGTCACCGCAATATTATCGAGAGACATCGTGCCATTTGCTGGCACGCTCGATGCCATAGGCGGCATCACATCAGAACAAAAACTAAAAATGACACTGGCGGCGATAGCGTCGCCTAAGGCAGAAAAATTAATGACAATGGGTGAGTACGAAGTCGTCGCCTCTTTGCCTGTTGGGTCCATGTTTGCCTTCGTAAATGACAGGAATATTAAAGACATCCGTCATTTTCGAAACAAAAGAATTGCTATTTTGAATAATGATATTCAAACCAAAAAATTCGCTGAGTTAACCGGTGGCATACCTGTTAATACTACGCTCATGAACTTTTCCAGTAATTTTAATAACGGTAATCTAGATATCGTCATCATGCCTGCTCTGGCTTATGACACTTTTGAGTTATATAAAGGTTTGGGTGACAAAGGCGGTATATTAGATTTGAGGTTGTTCTACGGGATGATTCAAGCAATCGTCAGAAAATCTGATTTCCCTGACGACTTCGGAACCAAAGTGCGCCGCTATATCGTCAACAAAGTAGATACAATCACGGATATAATTGATAAAGCCGAGAAAACGATCCCCCATAAATACTGGATCAAGGCTAATCAGCAAACCGAAGGTGAACTGGCAGAGCTGTATAAGGATATTCGCCTGAGACTAAAAGTTAACAAACAGTTTGATGCGAGAGCTCTCTCACTTTTATTCAAGATACGCTGCCTTACCTCTCCTGAACGCGAAGAATGCGTTTCGCCAAAGTAATATGCTGACGGGGAAAGCAAGCCCTTGAGTGCTGAGCACTACCCATCACTTACTTATGACTGCCATCACATAGTGGTTGGGATTTAGTCGTTTTACAGCCACAAAAAAGCACCTTTTTCGCGTCAGTAGCGGTGTATTTTACCGGCGTAAACGTTGTGCCTTTATGTGAGCCATCACAGAAGGGTTGCTTCTGGCTTCTACCACAGGCACACCAAAAATAGCGTTTACCCGCTTCCACTTCAACCGCATAAGGACTATCAGCCGCGCGTACAGCGTCACTCATTTTACGCTCCTTTGATTAGTTTGTTGACACAAACACTTAAAATCTCTCAGAGCTTTTTGCCGCCATAATAAAATCATTTTTATGTAAACCTTTTATTTTATGGCTCCACCAAATAACCGTCACCGTACCGTAATCTACAATCAACTGTGGATGATGATCTGCACGCTCCGCTATACGCGCAACTTCATTGGTGAAATCAATAGATTTAGTATAATTCAGTGTCATAAAAACACGTTTCAGCTTCTGAATACCCGCTTCTTCAATCAACTCCCAGTCATCGACTTCATCCAGATAGCGCTTAATTTCGTCTTTCGTTAGGGGCTTGGCGCCTGAACTACAAGCCTCGCAAGTCTGCTTTGATAAATCACCCATGGCATGAATCCTCTTGTTAGAATAGAAGCATAAACATCTCTAGATCTTTAAAATTTAGATGGATCCGGAAAAGGCGGTTCCTCCTCTTTCTCTTCTTCCTTTTCTTCAAGACTCAAAGAAAGCCCTCCTGCTGAAGTATCATTTGTTTGCTCAACAGTCGTGCCGTGAGCAGGTTGATTATCCTGGCCGTGAAGTTTAATACGTAACCTCAGGTTATTCGCTGAGTCTGCATTCTTAATAGCCTCATCAAGCGTTATCCGACCGGATTCATATAGTTTAAATAATGCGGTATCAAAGGTTTGCATGCCCAGATTCTCAGACTTTTGCATAATTTCTTTGATGCCTTCAATCTCGCCTCTTAGTATCAGCTCACCCACAGTAGGTGTACCCAGAAGAATCTCAATCGCCGCAGCCCGTTTTTGGTCAACCGTTGCCACTAGACGCTGTGATACAAAGGCCCGCAAATTTAACGATAAATCTGTTAAGAGCTGATTTCGTCGCTCTTCAGGAAAGAAGTTTATAATACGGTCAAGCGCCTGATTAGCATTATTCGCATGCAGAGTCGATATACATAAGTGGCCAGTCTCAGCAAACGCTAAGGCATGCTCCATGGTTTCTTTATCTCGAATCTCACCAATCAGGATAACATCAGGCGCTTGGCGTAGGGTATTTTTAAGTGCGGCCTCAAAGCTCCGGGTATCCATCCCAATTTCGCGTTGATTAATAATACTTTTCTTATGCTTATGAATAAATTCAACAGGATCTTCAATAGTAATAATATGGCCACTACTATTGGCATTTCGATGATCAATCAAAGCCGCCAGCGAAGTTGATTTTCCTGATCCTGTCGCACCAACAAACAATACCAAACCACGTTTGGACATGATGATTTCTTTCAGCACAGACGGTAAACCCAGATCATCAACTTTCGGAATTTCAGTAACAATGTTTCGTGCAACGATAGACATTTCATTGCGTTGTTTGAAAATATTTACTCTGAACCGCCCCACTCCGGCAATGGTATAAGCCAGATTCATTTCGAGCTCAGCTTCGAACTCTTCTTGTTGCTTGGCATCCATCATTTCATACGCAATGGCTTTAATTTCACCCGGTTTAAGCGCTTCCTTTATAATAGGTTTTAATACACCGTGAAATTTAGCACAAGGTGGCGCACCTGTACTCAGGTATAAATCAGAACCATCATTTTTTGCCAACACTGTTAAATAACCATTAAAATCCAATGCCTTTCTCCCTCAAAAATATAAGCCTTTTTTATCACGCCCGCACAAACGCGCGTCTGATGCATGCAATCTTCCATAGTGGAAGTCAAAAGTGTTCAGAGCCAAACGTAAGCTTAATCAAATAAACATCCATACTATACATAGTTGAAGGTGAGTCGATTCGCCACTATTTTTAAGTCATTATTAAAATTCTCTCGCTAGGAAAGTTAATAAAAAAAAGTTGCATACCGACCGATCGGTCTGTATAGTTTTTATCCATATTATTAATCTATGTGAAAAATGATGGCAGCAATAAGAGATTCCGAGCTAACACGCAGCAAAATCGTTGACGTTACCGCCGACGAAATGCGCCGTCATGGCTATAAAGCTACCAGTTTGTCTGACATTATTGCTAAGGCCGATATTTCAAAAGGAGCCTTATATCATCATTTTAAAAATAAACTAGAGTTAGCTTATGCCGCTTTTGAAGAAGTATTTGTTGTTGAAAACATCAATTTCTGGAAGGCGCAGTTAGTCGGTGATGACCCGCTCTCGAAATTCTGTGAGCATTTAAGCAATGTGCCAGATTATATGACAGATGACGAGCTAGAATGCGGCTGCCCTGTTAACACGATATCTCAAGAGATGTCGGCAGAAGATGAAGGTTTTAGAGAACGTACGCTTGCCATGTATCAACAGATGCAAAGCCTTTTTCTTGAAGCGCTCAAGCAGTGCGAACAACAAGGCATGTTACGCAAGGATTTAAAGCTTGAACGCTGCGCCTTGTTTTTGCTCTCAAGCCTTCAAGGCATCACTAGCATTGCCAAAGCATCCCGAGATCGTGAAACCATTAAACAGTTAACACTCGCGTTACAAGACTATGTAAATAGTTTACGTAAAAAGGGATAAAAATACGCTTCAGCGCACAAGCAAAGAATCATCAGGTTAAGTCGCAGAATAATCTCACTTAGCCTATTTTTTTAAATCAATACATACCGTCCGGTCGGTATCTTATTTGTAAATCAAACAGGAGTCGCTTTATGCAAACCCCACCACAACTAAACAAGGACTGGCCTAGTCGCTATGCTGACTGGCTGCTTCGTTACCGCTGGTTCGTCATTGCTAGCGCCATTCTAATTGCCGTCGCGGCTGGCAGTGGCGGACGCTTTCTGACGCCAGACAATGACTACCGCGTCTTCTTCAGCGATGACAACCCGCAGCTTCAGGCTTTTGAAGAAATCCAACGCACTTACACCAAAACTGACAATATCTTATTTGCTATTGCCCCCAGAAGTGGCGAGGTTTTCTCAAACGACACCCTCGCGGCCATTGTAGAGGCAACAGAGCAAGGCTGGCAATTGCCCTTTGCACTGCGGGTCGACTCGATAAGTAACTTTCAACACACCTCAGCCGTAGGGGACGATTTGATCGTCGCAGATTTGGTTGAAAATGCGAGAAACTTAAACAAAGAGCAATTACAAGCGGCCAAAGAAATTGCCTTGGCCGAGCCTGTACTTAGAAATCAGCTGATCAATGAAGGCGCTTCGGTCACCGGTATTAATGTGACCTTTCAAATGCCACAAAAGTCTTTGGATGAAGGCCCACAAGCGGTTATTGCTGCGCGTAAACTGGCCGGAGCCTTGGAGTCAAAATACGATGTCGACATTCATCTAAGTGGCATGGTGATGCTAAACAATGCATTTTTCGAAGCCGCCATGAGTGACATGTCTACGTTGGTGCCTGCCATGTACCTAATCATCTTGATTATCACGTTCGCTTTAGTGCGCTCGTTCTCAGCGACACTCAGTACCTTCCTGGTTATCATGTTTTCAATCATGACAGGTATGGGACTTGCCGGTTATGCTGGTATTAAGCTCACACCGCCCTCATCTGCAGCGATAACAATCATTATGACCTTGGCAGTCGCCGACTCAATACATGTATTGGTGAGCATGATGGCAGGTATGCGTAAAGGCTTAAGTAAGCATGAAGCCATTCGCGAAAGTATCCGCTTAAATTTCAACCCTATCTTGCTCACCTCAATCACGACCGTTATTGGCTTTTTATCAATGAACTTTAGTGATACACCGCCCTTCCATGATCTAGGTAACATCACGGCGATGGGTGTCACCGGCGCACTGATTTTTGCGCTCAGTTTATTGCCAGCCCTCATGGCGGTACTACCCGTCAAAGTCAAACAAAGTGACAGCCGCTTTGCAAAACAAATGGATAGCATTGCCAATTTTGTGATCCGCAAGCAGAAACCTATTCTGCTTGGCTCCCTAGTGATATCAGCACTACTTTTAAGCTTTATCCCGCAGAACACCCTGGATGATAATTTTGTCAGTTACTTTGATGAATCGATTTCATTTCGAACCGATAGCGACTTCGTGAACGACAACCTGACCGGTATTTATCAACTGCTTTATTCTCTCGACTCAGGTGCAGAAAATGGCGCAAGCAAGCCAGAATTTTTAGCCACCCTGAACCAGTTCACCTTATGGTTACGCGAGCAACCAGAAGTGAGACATGTCAATACTATTAGCGATACCTTTGCACGCCTAAACAAAAACATGCATGCCGACAACGAGAACTATTACAAACTTCCAGAAGATCCTGAATTGGCAGCACAATATTTATTATTGTATGAACTCTCTCTTCCTTATGGTCTGGATTTGAATAACCAACTGGATATTCAGAAGTCGTCTACTCAGGTCGTCGTCACCCTAGAAAACATGGGGTCTGTGAAACTCAAGGATATTGCTGAACGCGGCAGCATCTGGCTCAAAGAAAATGCCGGCATAGAAGCCTACGGCGTCGGCCCATCTATCATGTTTGCCTATATCACTGAGCGCAATATCAAAGGCATGATTTTTGGCACAATGTCAGCTTTATTACTTATTTCCCTACTCATTATGGTGGCCTTGCGTAGCTTCAAGCTCGGCATGTTAAGCCTGATTCCAAACTTACTGCCTGCAGGTTTGGCCTTTGGCATCTGGGGCGCATTGGTAGGTGAAGTCAACATGGCCGTTTCAATGGTGACAGGCATGGCCCTCGGCATCGTGGTCGATGACACGATTCACTTTCTCAGCAAGTACCTCCGCGCCAGAGAAGAAAATGGTTTGAGTGCAGAAGAAGCCGTACGTTACGCCTTTTCAACAGTGGGAGTCGCCATCGTGGTCACCTCTGTGATCTTGATTTCAGGTTTTTTAGTCCTGGCTCAATCCGCTTTTGGCTTGAACTCCAACATGGCAATCCTGACAGCTATATCCATCGCGGTGGCGGTGATTGCCGACTTCTTATTATTGCCGGCCTTACTCCTGCGTATAGACGGAAAAACACAAAGAAGCACCTCAGATTTACCCTTAGAAGATAAGCAACAAGGAGAAGATTATGTTATTGAACTTAACTAAGAAAAAGATACTAAGCAGCACATTACTCTCGACCACACTATCAGTCTCTCTGTCGATGGGTTATATGCTACAGGCACATGCACAAACGTCTCAGGAAAAAGGTTTGTCAATTGCGCTAGAAGCTGACAAGCGCGACCTGGGTTTTGGAGATATCACCTCTGACATGGAGATGATTCTACGTGACCGCCACGGAGAAGAAGCGAAACGGGCGATGCATAATAAAACGCTTGAACAAGACGATGACGGCGATAAGTCGCTCATCGTTTTTGATAGCCCGAAAGATGTAAAAGGCACCGCTTTTTTGTCCTTCACGCACAAAACCACAACCGACGACCAATGGTTATTTTTACCCGCTCTGAAACGCGTAAAACGAATTTCATCCAGCAATAAGTCGGGCCCCTTTATGGGCAGTGAATTCGCGTTTGAAGATATTTCTTCACAAGAAGTCGAGAAATATAGCTATAATTTCCTACGCGATGAAACCATTGATGGACGCACGTATTTTGTCCTCGAGCGTGATCCTGTTGACCCGAAATCTGGCTATTCTAGGCAAATCGTCTGGCTCGACAACGAGGAATATCGCGCCTGGAAGGTGGAATCTTATGACAGAAAGAATGAGATACTTAAAACACTGACCGTCAGCCAATACCAACAATACTCAGGGCAATACTGGCGAGCTAATAAGTGGGAGATGGTGAATCACCAAACGGGCAAATCTACCGTTCTAAACTTTAGTCATTATAAATTTGATAATGGCTTTACCGATCGGGACTTTAGCAAAAACAGCTTAGCCCGGGCCAAATAGTCAGCCAAAACTAAAAAAAGCGGTGAGAGCAAATGCTCACCGCTTTAACTTTCAAATCTTTAGAATACTTCCAAACTCAAGGAACTGACTAAATAGACTTGCGTGCCTGGCTCACTAAGAAACGTGAAATTTCACTTTTTGCCAGTTTATCCATTTCCTTAAACGCAATCACGACCCCGATGTCATATTTATCTTCAGCCAAAGCTTCGACTCTTACCACCGTGCCAATCAATAATACCGGCTCTTCATCACCAATAGGTACACTCAGCTGAATTTTAGTACCCAGCGAAATGGGCTGAGTATTTTCAAATAAAATGCCGCCTACGCAAATATCCTTACTAATGCCCGAAAACGATTCCATTTGATTAAATCCGAGTTCTTTTATTTGAATCGTTTTTTTAAGATCAATACGCAAAAATCGTCGATTATCCTTTTTGAACAAGGATATATTATTTTTGCCTGCACCCTTTGCCCTATATAAAGCACTATCCGCTAAGTTTAATAGCTCATCAGTATTGTTAGCATTCACAGGATAAGACGCAATACCGCCGCTCACCGAGACAGGCAAAATGGTTTCGTTCACGACAAAGTTAGCATTATCTATATGGGTACGAATACGTTCAGCCAGAATCAGGGCCTCAATGCTGTTGGTCAGCGGCATTAAAACCACGAATTCTTCTCCTCCATATCTGGCTGCAATATCACTTTGCCTGATTTCTTCTGCAATAATCGCTGAAATTTGACGCAACACGTCATCTCCGGCAACATGACCAAAGGTATCATTCACATCCTTAAAGTCATCCACATCCAGAAATAGAATCGACATATCACTCTGGTTACGCTCAGCTAATGCAAAGTGTTGCTCAATAGAATGAGTCAGGTATTGGCGATTATATAAACCGGTGAGGCTGTCATGTGTTGAGTGTAAAGTCGCATTTGCATAAGCCGCCATTTCAACCAACTTTGGCTCGCGAAGGGCATTACCATTTTCTGCAAAATAGTCGCACATCACCGAAATTAGGTTAATTGGTCGACCGAGGGCAAGCGTCAGCGCTTTTCGATGCTGCACCACGTCAAGCCAACTTGCCTTTGCATTTTCAGGACTAAATTCCATATCCGTAAAAATATCGAAAACTGCCTGGCAGACCTTCTCTCCTTTTACTGAAACCAATTCATCAATCTGAATAATGAAATCATCATCATTCACGTTTGATCCACGGCAATCAAGCACGAGCTGCTTAACCGTTTCCATATGTGACGCCTTTACAGATAGATTCTAATTATTTGGACATAGAATAGACACTTTGCCCTATTTAAAAAATAATACTTTATTTACTATAGATTACTAGCACAATAAAGCATAAGTTCGATCAGTAAACACATGTCAGAGCTTTAATGAATGGCTCATTTTATATATGATGCGAGTCAATAAATTCGCTCAAGCATTTAAGAGTCGTTTACAAATCATGAAGTCAATTGATCAATTTCGTCTGCCTACTGCTGTCCTCAAACGTTTATATCTGAATAAAATCATTGTGTCTGAAAAGTCCCAGGATTTAGCCCGGATTATAAAAAAACACCCTAAACTCGTCATCGCACTGAATCATGGCCCTATGGCAGGCGCGCTGGCAGGGCTGATTGGTGTCACTGAAATGTTTCTCAAACACGGCGGCGCGACACGACGCCCCTTTGGCATTACCTGGCGCGGTTTTTATGATTTCCCAATTTCGAAACAAGTCTTGGCTTATCTCACACAAGTCGATAAAGGTGTTAATTTCGATGAAGCCAGTCACTTACTGACAAACACAGAGTTCACTGATTGCTTCATTATGCCTGAAGGTGAGTTGTGTAACGTCGGCAATGGTTTGAATATCCAAGCTTTTTTGAGCCCTCGTTTCATTGAATTGGCTATTCGAAGCCAAACGCCGGTGCTCATCGTGGCTCACCAAGGTTCTGAAGATTGGGCTTGGCCGGTGTCAGTCAATGACAAACTGAAACCCTTGTTTAAGTGGCTACCCAAAAATATAAAAGACAGCTTTGATGACTCTGGCATTATCAGCATTCCTAAGCCCTTCCGCAAAAAACTCGATAAACTCTATATGAGTTTTCATCTTTATCGGCCGAAATTAGACGCTGCGGATCTTGCCTCTGATATGAATGAGCGAATGATTCAGCTGAATATTGAAGCTGAAAAAGTCAGAAAGAAAATGCAGAAAATGGTGAATCAGCTTGCTTTAGAACGAGCAGAAGAATCTCAAAACACATCTTATTAGGCTACACGTGACGTCACAGACAGGTTTTCTAATTAGTCGACAGTGGCGTGATACCCCGCAAGGTTTAGCGCTACGCTACTGGTTACACACGATAAATGGTCCCTTGTTAGTTGAACAAACTAATCAAGAGGGGGTTTTTTTTATAGAAGACCCTTTCTTGGACAAGGCACTGAAACTAAGCGGTAAGCTGCTTCATCGACATCGCCCCTTAACACTCAAATCTTTTTCTCAGCATGCGGTGACGGCCTTTTATTTCACCAGCCAGCGAAATTTACGCAACGCTGCCTCACTCCTTAAAGACAATGGCATTGAGCCACTTGAAGCCGACGTACGGACTGTCGATCGTTACCTTATGGAACGATTTATCACCAGCACCTTAAACGTAACAGTAGTGGATGAAGTCCAAAAAGAGCATCAATACTTAAAGATTCAAAATGCAAAACTGAAACCCTCTGAGTTTAAGCCTCAATTCAACATAATTTCCTTCGATATCGAAACCAACTACAAAACCAATCAAGTCCTCTCGATTGCGGTGTATGGCCCAAGCGCACTAAATATCAAAAACCTACAGCTAGTTTTCATGTTAGGTGATCCTGTGCACTCAGAAGCGATAGAAAGCACAATATTTTATGATGATGAAAAGCGCTTACTGATCGCCTTTATTGACTGGTTACATGACTACGACCCAGATATATTAATCGGCTGGAACTGTATTAACTTTGATTTGCGGATATTAGATCTAGCCTGTAAACGTCTAGGTTTGGATTTTCATATCGGGCGAAACCAGGAAGCGATCGAATGGCGAACCAGCCCGAATAATGAGAACCACTACTTTGTATTAGTGCCTGGCCGCGCCGTTTTAGATGGTATTGATACATTAAAGTCAGCCACTTATAGTTTTGAAAGTTTTTCTTTAGAGTCAGTCTCACGGGCCGTTTTAAACAAGGGTAAACTTATCCATGACCCTGATGATAGAGGCGAAGAAATCCTTCGTCAGTTCCATGAAGACAAGCCTGCACTCGCCAAATATAATATTGAAGACTGTAAATTAGTTTGGGAAATATTCGAAGAGACAGATCTTATACAGTTTGCCATTGAACGCGCAAACTTAACGGGTTTAGCTTTAGATAAAATCGGAGGCTCTGTCGCCGCCTTTGAAAACCAATATTTACCGCGTTTACATCGACAAGGTTATGTGGCGCCTAATCTACCCGTTAACCCACAAGGCGTGGGAAGCCCTGGCGGTTATGTCATGAGCTCTCTACCGGGCTTCTACGATCATGTTCTGGTACTCGATTTCAAAAGTCTTTATCCAAGTATTATTCGTAGTTTTTTAGTAGACCCTTACGGTTTGGCTGAAGGCGATAAATTCATAGCAGATCAGCCACCAGAAAATCACGCTAAGCTTGCAAATACGACTAACACTGAAAATACATCTAACGCAAAAAATACAACGAAGACCTATGATCCTGCTGTATTTTCAAAGGGTAAACGGGGTGCTTTTTTCAAAAGACAAGACAGTATTTTACCCGGTCTGATCGAAAATTTATGGCAAGCACGTGATCGAGCGAAACTAGCCAACAAACCAGCCTTGTCCCAAGCCATTAAAATCATCATGAACTCTTTTTATGGCGTTATGGGCACGCCGGGTTGCCGTTTTTTTGATGCCAGACTACCCAGCTCTATCACCTTACGCGGTCATGAGATAATGACCCAAACGAGTGAGTTAATCGAACAACGCGGTTATCAGGTTATATATGGTGATACCGACTCTATTTTCGTTTGGCTCAACCGAAATGTCGACTCACAGCAAGCTGACCAAATAGGCAATCAGCTTGCCGAAGAGATTACGCTTTGGTGGCAGCAGCATCTTCGGCAAGAATACCAGCTCGACAGTGCTTTAGAACTAGAGTATGAAAACCACTACAGCCGCTTTTTGATGCCCACAATTCGCGGCTCTGAAAGAGGCTCCAAGAAACGCTACGCAGGCATGGTCACCCATACAGGCTTCAGCTTCCAAAATCCACAGCCGGACAGCTATCAGTTGATCTTTAAAGGGCTAGAAACAGTTCGTACTGACTGGACGCATTTAGCACGTGAATTTCAAAAAGAGCTCTATCAACGAATTTTCTTGAACCAGGCATTCAAACCTTATATTCATCAAGTCGTTCAAGACTTAAAAGCAGGTAAATACGACGATAAATTAGTTTATCGTAAGCGACTGAGACGCAAGCTTCAGGAATACCAACGCAATGTGCCGCCGCACGTACAAGCAGCTCGCAAAGCAGATACTTGGCTAGCCGCACAAGGTAAAAAAAACCGTTATCAAAACGGTGGTTGGATTGAGTACTGCTACACCCTTAATGGGCCTGAACCCCTTGAATGTTTAACATCCCCCTTCGATTATGATTTATACCTTGAACGACAAATAGCGCCTATCGTTGATGCGATTGTGAGCTTCTTGGGTACCTCTTATACCGAGATCACCAGCGGACAAATGACCTTGTTATAGTCATTAGCTTATCTGTCATGCCGGTGTGCCCTTCAGCCGGTATCCATATTATTTTTACTTAGGTACCTAAAGGAAATGGATCCCCGCTCAAAAAAAATTACGGGGATAGCTAAGAAGAGCAGGCGCCAATCAGGGCTGTAGTATCAGTAATCTAGTGTAAGTAGTATGATGGTTTGGTGTATTGGCCTCTAACCACAGCTTAAGTGAGTTTATGAACATGGATGATAAAAGCAAACAAATTGATATGCGTAATTGGGCTAATCTAAGCCGCTCAGTTTTGAATGGCGTGATTGGTGATTATCTTGAAAAAGAGCACAACCCTTTAGCGATCGACATGGCATTTTATCATCAAAATAAAGCCTTAGTTCTAAATGACACGCTGGCTCAGCAACTAGCACGCCCTTCTGCAAAACCTCTGACCAATAAAATCATCATACTCATACACGGCTTAACCAACCTTGAAACAGTTTGGGATTTAAAGCCTGAGGCATCCGATACCGATACTAACACCAATAATACAGACAGCAATAGTACAGACAATTATGGTCGTCGCTTGCAAGGTGAGTTCGGATATACGCCTTTTTATTTACGCTATAACACCGGTTTATCCATTAAAGACAATGGTCATAAGCTTAATCAATTACTCAATGAGCTGCAGTCGGCTTACCCCATTAAAATTGATGATATCGTGCTGATGGGTTTCAGTATGGGCGGCTTATTGATCCGCAGCGCTCAAAAACTGGCTCAAGATGAAAAGTCACCGTGGTTAAAACAACTCTCAAACTGTTATTATATCGGCACACCCCACGAAGGATCTCCGCTTGAGAAATTTGGTCATTTGGCGAGTTCAATCGTGCGTTTCATTCCACGAGAGTATATTAGTCACTGGGCCGATTGGATCGATATGCGCAGTGAAGGTATTCAAGACTTAAAAGATGGCCTGCTACATTTAAAAAATGACCGCTCTGGCGCCAGGACCGAAACCAATGAAGGTGACCCTTATGCACAAAGTGTTCTCTGTGGCAGCTTTACAGCCCATGCCCTGCATCATTTTATCAGTGGCGCCTTATCTGAAAATAAAGACAGTCTGTTAAATAAATATTTTGGTGACAGCCTGGTTCGGCATTCCAGCGCTAACCCGATATCAGCACCACAAGATAGTAAAACAGCTCACTTTGATGGTATTCCACATATTCCTTTAGCCCACTCTGAAAGAGTCTATCAACAGCTAAAGACTTGGTTTGGTGAGCACCAAGAAACAGCTCCTCTCGTACATTACACTTTACATGAAGTTCTTGAAACTGAAGGCAGTCAAGATCAAGAAACGAATGGATTGAGCAATCTTGAAATTATCTCCGGCACTTTAGACTTACTCTCACTGGCTTACGATAATACGGTGGATGCCGTTGAAGTCGTGCAGCATTCGATTGCCGATGAACCCTTCAAAATTCTCAAAAAAATACCGGTTGTGAAGGAAGTCTCTGAGCCTATTTCAGTAGTACATAAGGATATTCTCGACACCATATATTTCTCGCTAAGAGAGGGTGGAAAATTAGCGCATAAAGGTGCGAAATTTTTGAATCCGTCTAAAACTAAGCGCCAAATCAATAAGTAAATGGTGCTTCCATGCTTCATCATAAAAAAATAGATAGTTTAGTAAAAACTATGCTTTTCAGCTATTTGGTTTGTTTCCAAATAATGAGTCTTGAAGCACAAGAAATACCAACGGCGACTAAAAAAATAACCCTCTACTCTCACTATGACACCCCGCCTTTTGTCACAGGCATTAAGGATGGTTTAACCTATGAACTGGCTAATAAACTCAACAAAATAGCTAAAGGCCTGTATCATTTTAAGGTCGGTATACTACCTCGAAAACGTTTGGATAACTTATTGGAAAGTCATGACTGGCATGGCGTTGTCCCCTGGGTGAACCCAGCCTGGTTTAATGATGAAAGCAAGACGCGTTTTTTGTGGACCAAGCCTATGATGCTCGATGCCAACTTAGTCATTTCACACAAAAGTAAACCCATACATTATCAAGGTCCTGCTTCATTAAACAATCTACATTTAGGCGGCATATTAGGGCATCGTTATAAAGAGATCGAATCTCTTCTCAAGGCGGGTAAGATACATAGAGAAGATGTAGTCTCTGAGTTTCAAAATATTGAGAAGCTGCTAATTAAACGAATAGATGTGATGTTTATCTCAAAAAGCAGCCTGAACTTCTATCTCAATGAGTACCCTGAATTCAAACAACAAATATTTATAGCTAAACAAGAACGAGGCCGTTTCAATCGTCACTTTCTGCTCCCGCTTGAAGCAGAACAGTTGACTCGTTTTTTAAATCAGGCTATCCCAGAATTAAGTCAATTAAGTGCTTGGCAAGAAACCGTCAAAACCAAATAAACTATTACTCAAATTTATATTCCTTATGACAAACACCACTAACAACCTGCTCCAGAGCCACTTCGGTTTTTCTGAATTTCGACCCGGGCAGGCGCAAGTTGTACAAGCAATATTAGCCGGTAAGAGCGCCGCTGCAATTTTTCCGACCGGCTCGGGCAAGTCACTATGTTATCAGCTGCCGGCAATAAATTTACCCGGTCTAACACTAGTGGTTTCACCTCTTTTAGCCTTGATGCAGGATCAACTCGAATTTCTGAAAAACAAAGACATTGCCGCCGCCAGCATTGATTCAACCCAGTCTCGGGAAGAAAGTAATAACGTTATGAACGGTGTGCGTGAAGGCTACATTAAAATACTCATGATTTCGGTTGAACGTCTTAACAACGAACGATTCCGGCAATTTATAAGCCAAGTTCCTATTTCATTGCTCGCGGTTGATGAAGCGCATTGTATTTCAGAATGGGGGCATAATTTTCGCCCAGACTATTTAAAACTGCCCCACTACCGCCGTGAGCTGAACATAAAACAGACCCTATTACTCACCGCCACCGCGACCCCTCAGGTTATCGAGGATATGGGGAAAAAATTCGGCATCGAGCCCGAA
>Ga0209290_1000758_pt1 | contig 20074 bp, 11 predicted proteins | sample EN1Hudsemesocosm_2_FD_184632 | JGI IMG/M metagenome (GOLD analysis project Ga0209290, IMG submission 184632) | Methane-oxidizing microbial communities from mesocosms in the Hudson Canyon - EN10B Hudson Canyon (SPAdes) (version 2) | ecosystem: Environmental > Aquatic > Marine > Cold seeps... | reverse complement strand
TCCATCAAGTATGATTGTTCAATGTATTGTTCCAGATAGTCGCAGAGACTAGTCAGCCAGTATTGCTTTCTATGGTATTTCACTTGTTGTACTAAACGGTTAATAGGGAAAGCGTATATAAAAGGACTGATCGTTTTACTAAAAGGAGGCTTAGCTTTGATGCATTCACCGCAAACAAAATTGCGTGTTTCGATAGGCGCTGGGAGAGCGCAATACTTGCAGTGATCTGGATTCCAGGGCAAGTCCTCTGAGCAAGGCGTACAAATTTTAGTGCTGTTCATGGTTCTTTCATCACACAATAAGCAGGGTGTTTGCTTGATGCTTGTTAAAAAAGCCTTTTGTAATTGTTTAAAGCTGTTAACCAAAAAAATAAATTTGGTTGACAAGTTTGCGCTGAACCTTATCATTACACATATCCTTATGTGTTGAATCCTGAATAGATACACGTTTTACCACGAAATGATCTTTGAGAAAATGTTATGACAGTACGCCAAGATTGGACTGCTCAAGAAGTTCAAGCACTATTTGACCTGCCTTTTAATGATTTAATGTTTCAGGCTCAGACAGTGCACCGTGAAAATTTTGATCCGAATGAAGTTCAAGTGAGTACTTTGTTATCAATCAAAACCGGGGCTTGTCCGGAAGATTGTAAATATTGCCCTCAAAGTGGTCACTATAATACAGGCCTAGAGAAAGAACGTTTATTGCAGGTAGACAAAGTGCTTGAGAAGGCGCGTGAAGCGAAAGCGAGTGGTAGTGGGCGTTTTTGTATGGGAGCGGCTTGGAAGCATCCAAGCGATAAAGATTTACCTTTCGTACTTGAGATGGTTAAAGGTGTGAAGGAAATGGGTTTAGAGACCTGTATGACCTTGGGTAAATTAACAAATGAACAGGCTGCCCAATTGGGTGACGCGGGTTTGGATTACTACAATCATAACCTTGATACTTCTCCAGAATATTATGACAAGATTATTACTACGCGTAGCTATCAAGACCGTTTAGATACCTTGTCACATGTACGTGATGCCGGTATGAAAGTATGCAGCGGTGGCATAGTGGGAATGGGGGAGCAAGCAAAAGATCGCGTTGGTTTGTTAGTGCAGCTCGCTAACCTGCCTCAACAGCCTGAAAGTGTGCCGATTAATATGCTGGTTAAAGTAAAAGGCACGCCACTTGAGAATGCAGAAGAAATCGATAAATTTGATTTCATTCGCTGTATTGCTGTGGCACGTATTTTAATGCCTAAGAGTCATGTACGTTTATCCGCAGGCCGTGAGAGCATGTCTGATGAAATGCAGTCTATGGCATTTATGGCTGGTGCTAACTCTATTTTCTATGGTGAATGTTTATTAACGACTCCAAACCCTGAGTCACATAAAGATATGCAATTATTCAAGCGTTTGGGTTTACGACCAGAGCAGCGAATAGAAAAGTCAGATGCTGAGCAAGAAGACAATTTAAATAAAGCTATTGAAGCGAAAGAAAACGATCATATGTTTTACGAGGCCAAGTCTTCATCAAGCACCATTGAAACAAAAACGATAAATTAGTTGTTTAACTAGACCATGTCAGTATTTCAAGATCAATGGCTTCGAACGCTAAGCGGTCGAAAAGACGCAGGCCTTTGGCGGCAGCATCAAGTGCTTGGATCACCTCAAGGTGTCGAAGTTAGTGTTGATGGGCGTCAAATGCTGGCCTTTTGCAGCAATGATTATTTGGGCTTGGCGAATAACCCTCAGATAAAACAAGCGGCTATTGAATGTATTGAAACGGCAGGAGTAGGCAGCGGGGCTTCTCACCTTGTTATTGGTCATCACCAAGAGCATGACTTGCTAGAACAAGAGTTGGCTGAATTTACCCAAAGGGAAAGAGCGCTCGTATTTTCCAGTGGTTATATGGCTAATTTGGCACTGGTTGCTACCTTAGTCGGGAAAAACGATGTCGTGTTGGAGGATAGGCTCAATCATGCCTCTTTGATTGATGGTGGCTTACTCAGTGGTGCGCGCTTTCAACGTTACCAGCATAATAATACTTCAAGTCTTGAGCGTTATTTAAGTCGTTTCGCTGAAAACTCACCCACTAAAGATTCATTCACTACAGATTTATCCACTACAGGCTCAGCCAGAAAGCAACTCGTTGTAAGTGATGGTGTCTTTAGTATGGATGGCGATATTGCTGATTTGTCGGGTATTTCAGCTATCTGTCAACAGCATGATGCGCTACTCATGGTGGATGATGCACACGGTTTAGGTGTGCTTGGTGAAAAAGGGCGAGGGTGTACTGCTGCTTTGTCCCAAGAGCAAGTGCCCGTATTAATGGGCACCTTTGGAAAAGCATTTGGTACCACAGGAGCATTTGTAGCGGGTTCGAATACCTTAATCGAATACCTTATTCAAATGGCGCGGCCTTATATCTATACCACTGCAATGCCTCCTTCAATGGCGGCGGCAACGCGTAAAAGCTTGGAGCTTATTCAGCAGGCAGATGTGCAACGAGCACATTTAAGCGCGCTGATTACTCGCTTTAGACAGGGCGCTATTGATCTGGGTTTTGATTTAATGCCGTCTTCAACACCGATTCAACCGATCATGATTGGGTCGAGTCAAGAGGCGGTGGCTTTATCGACATTTTTAGCGAGTGAGGGGCTACTTGTTACTGCGATACGTCCCCCAACTGTACCGGATAAAACAGCAAGATTAAGAGTTACTATAAGCGCAAATCATCAATTCGAACATATTGACAGCTTGCTGTTCGCTTTAGGAAAAGCAAAAGCGCTAAATATGCTTAAACCAAGGAAGGAAATCTAGGGTGTATCACTTATTGATTATTAATGGCTGGTCTGCCAATAGCCATTTTTGGGATACGTTTATTGATGACTTACCTGATCTTTATTCCTGTCAGGTAATCGATCTTGACTCGACTATGGATCTTACTGACTGTTGTGAACTTATTGACTCGTACGTTCAAGATAATACGCTTTTAATGGGGTGGTCTTTGGGAGGTATGGTAGCTGCGAAATATGCTGCTTTAAGTACCAAGCGCTTTCTTGGTGTGATTACATTACAAGCCACGCCCTGTTTTGTCGAAAAAACAGACTGGCCATATGCTTTACCTGTTGATGAATTAAAGAGTTTGCGTGGGGTGGTAGAGAGTAATAATCTAAAGTTACTGATCAGGAACTTTTCCAATTTGTTGGTGAGTGGAAGTCAGCAGTACAAAGAAGACCGAAGACAACTAAAGCCTATTTATACTGAAGGTAATCTATGTAGTGTTAGTGCATTGCTCTTGGGTTTAGATTTGTTGCTTAAGCTTGACCTTAGAAAAGACTATCAGAATATAAAAGTACCTTTTATGGCCATCTTTGGTGAACATGATGTTTTGGTTTCGGTAAAGCAAGTTGATGAGATAAAGGCCTTGTTTCCAGTGCATGAATTTCATGTGATTAATGGCATGGCGCATTTTCCGTGTGGCGCTCATCGCCAGCAGGTTCTAGAGCGCCTCGAGTGTTTTGTGGCTGCCTTGGATTGTATGTGAGTGATGTATTGCGATGGTTTGTAAAAGAGTATGACAGTAGAAGTATTTGATAAGCAGGCGGTTGCCAAATCATTTGGTAAGGCCGCAAACAGCTATAATTCAGTGGCTCATTTTCAACGTTGGGTAGGTGATAGCTTACTTAAAAAGTTACCTTCACCGAGTGAAACCAATTTCAGTCCAAAGACAATTATGGATCTTGGTTGTGGTACGGGCTATTTTTTACCCTCTTTATTGGCTATGTATACTTCAGCAGATTATTTTGGTTTAGATCTGTCAGAAGAGATGATTCGATTTGCTCGCCAGACAAATAAAACTGAACCTTCTATTTCTTACGCTGAACCTTGTAGTCATTATGGTGAGCGTTGTTCATGGTTGACGGGTGATGCTGAGCTTCTGCCCCTTAAATCAAGCTCTATTGACCTGGTCTTCTCAAGTTTATCGATTCAATGGTGTGGTGACTTGAAAGCGATGTTTGAAGAAGTTAGCCGGGTACTGAGAAAAGATGGGTTGTTTGTTTTTTCTACTTTGCTTGAAGGCTCCCTGTCTGAGCTTAAAGAGTCTTGGTCTCAAGTAGATGAGAATCAGCATGTGAATGCTTTTTCTCAATTAAGAGACTATCAAGACGCTATTTCTGATGCTCAGTGGTGTGTGAATACTTTAGATGTAGAGGAAAAAATCCTTAAATATCAAAAGGTCAGTGAATTAACAAAAGAATTAAAATCTCTCGGCGCACATAATATGACTTCACAGCGTTCAACCAAGTTGACAGGTAAGCAAAAGATTCAACATTTTCTTGCAGCCTATGAGACATTTCGTCGAGATGATGGTTTATTGCCTGCTACTTACCAGGTGCTTTGGGGTGTCTTGAAGAAAAAGTGACGAATCGCTGCATGGTTTTTTATCAGCCGTTTCGTGAAATCAACTAACTAAATTAATGGTTCTAACAAATCAACAGTTCTAACAAATCAACAGTTTTGAAAAAATGAGGGTGACATGGGAAAAGCATTTTTCATTGCCGGTACAGATACAGGGGTAGGTAAAACGTTTGCTAGTTGTGCTTTATTAGAAGCAGCGGCAGAAAAAGGTTTATCTACCATGGCCTTAAAGCCTATGGCGGCAGGTTGTGAGCAGGTTGATCTCGGTAACGGACGTACACAATGGCAAAATGAAGACGCTCAGCTGCTGCAAAAGCATATGACAATGGATTTACCTTATGCCCAGATAAATCCGATAGCGCTTAAAGAGCCCGCGTCACCCCATATAGCGGCTGCACTTGAGAATAAAACACCGAGTGCAAGCCGGATGACAGGTTTTTGTCGAGGCGCTTTAATGAGCCGCCCTGACTTTGCTGTTATTGAAGGGGCGGGCGGTTGGCGGGTGCCGATTAGTCCGCGTGAAACAATGGCTGACCTGGCAAGGCAGCTCGATTTAAAAGTAATACTCGTGATTGCTTTACGGTTAGGTTGTTTGAATCATGCCATGTTGACGGCAGAAGCGGTTCGAAGAGATGGTCTGACTCTGGCTGGTTGGATAGGGAATCGAGTCAGCGCAGATGAAATGCCTTATGAAGCAGATAATATAGCCACACTAAAGTCTGCACTGGGTGCACCTATGATAGCTTGTTTACCTTTCAGTGATGATGGTGGGGAGAATCAGCCTCAATCTGTTTGTAAATTTATAGATCTGGCGTGTCTTGATTTGTAATATTCAGCTTTTGTTGGTTGAAAAGTAGGCAGAACTTTGCTTAAATTGTGTATATAAGGGCGAAAAATGTCTGTTTACATTGCGCTATTTATAAGCAGCGTCTTAGGTTTTAAGTGGCTTTAATTGAAAGTGGGTTACAGTTATGACGATAAACGCGATTTTGCAAACAGGCCTTCAAGGTATTCAAAAGGGTACTGAAGGCGTTGAAAAAGCAGCCAGTGAAATAGTTCGTGCGGGTTCTATTGATGGCCCTGCAGGGTCAAATAGCGTGGTCGAGCCCATTATTGATTTAAAGCTTTATGAGCGTTCAATTGAAGCCTCAGCTCAAGTTGTGAAGATGGCTGATGAAGTTTTAGGTACTTTATTAGATACGCTTGCTTAATTGTGAGCTGCTTAAGTCGTATTTAATAAGGGGTTAAATAAGGTAGTTCTAAATTAAGTAGTTACCTCTATCAGAGGTCATTGATATGAATATTTCTCCACTTACAAACAACCAGTCTTCGCTACATTTAAATGCGAATACGCTTCCAAGCCAAAATAATGGGGCATCAACAGTAAGTTCCCCTGAGTTGGCTTCAGTTCGTTTGGCCCCCTCAATACAATTAAATATTTCAAGTCACTCGAATGCTATTGCGGCTACCAATGCAACCATACCTCCTATATATAGTCGTGTTTCTATCGCTACGACTAATAAAGAGCAACTTTCGCCAAGTCGACTTCCCGTAGAAAATGTAGGGAATATTTCAGCTCAAAATAACGTGGAAACTCAAGGTAATGCTGTTCAAGATAATAAGAGTGTTGCTGGCGGCGATATAGAAAATGAAGTTGTTGATGAAGCAAGCAATGATGAGCGATCAGTAAAAGATGCTCAGGAAGAAAGCTCGGAAGAGCAAGGCAGGCCTACTAACTCAAATAACGGATCTGAGTCTGTAAATGAATTAACTGACGAGCAGCGCGATCTGGTTGAAGCCTTAAAGATGCGTGACCAGGAAGTAAGAGCGCACGAAAGAGCTCATAAGTCGATTGGTGGGCGTTATACTGGTTCTGTTTCTTTTAGTTATCAAGATGCGCCAGATGGTAAGCGCTACGCTGTGGGAGGGGAGGTGCCGATTGATATTGCGCCTGTAGCTGGTGATCTTCAGGCAACGATTGTTAAAATGAATACCGTTAAAGCTGCAGCATTGGCGCCGTCAGATCCATCCTCTCAAGACAAAAATGTGGCCGCGACAGCAGTAAGAATAATTGCTGAAGCGCGTTCTGATCTAGCAATTGAAAAACAAAGTGAATCCGTGTCTGAAGGCTCAAGTAGCTCGGATAATAATGACAAAAAATACGCAAATGCAGCGACTCAATTTGAAAAAATCGCGGGGTTCATTGAAGTAAGTACAAGCCAAATTGATGATGTCGTATGAGCAAAAGTATATAAAACTATAAAAATTTACAAATCCCTTTCTCTTTTATTCAGCAGTTTTCTAAATATCTGCTAATCTTCTGTTTTACAAATAAATTCGCCTTATTGTCGGGGTGTCGTGGCGCAAATTTCCTGATGAAAATCTTGAGTTTTTACTCTAGTTATCATTGTTTTTGTACCCAGAAATCTTGACAAAGTGTTAAAGCAAACGTATGTTTCAAACAGTCGTTTGATATTTAGATGCTTTAAATTGAGTAACTGCACAATGAATGGTTGATAAACTGTTCTAATTTAAAGTTGCTTAGTTTTATCGTTATCCGCTCAACGGCCAACTCTAAACGAATAGTTTAATACGGCGGGTAAACGAGATTGGTACTGACTAATTTGATGGTCACTATCAATAATCAACAAGCGTTAAAACGTAAATAAATAAATTTGAGGTTTTTAGCTATGCCAGAATACAAAGCTCCCCTACGCGAAATTAAGTTCATCATGAACGAAGTGTTGAACAGTGAACAGCATTATACAAACATTGGTGCTGAAGAAGCGTCACCAGACATGATCGATGCGATTATCGGTGAAGGTGCAAAGTTTTGTGAAGAAGTACTAGCACCTCTAAACCAAGTTGGCGACCAAGAAGGTTGTACTTGGAGTGAAGATGGCGTTAAAACACCAACAGGTTTTAAAGAAGCGTATGAGCAGTTTGTAGAAGGCGGCTGGCCTTCAATGAATGCACCTGTCGAGCACGGTGGTCAGGGTCTTCCAGAATCTATTAATATCGTACTAAGCGAAATGATTGGTACGGCTAACTGGTCTTGGGGTATGTACCCAGGTCTAAGTCACGGTGCGCGTGCAACAATTGAAGAGCACGGTACGCCAGAACAGCAAGAAACATACTTAACTAAGTTAATCACAGGTGAGTGGACAGGTACGATGTGCTTGACCGAACCTCAGTGTGGTTCTGATCTAGGTATTTTGACTACTAAAGCTGAGCCAAATGCTGATGGTAGCTATAACATTACGGGTACTAAGATCTTTATCTCTGCTGGTGAGCACGACATGGTGAACAACATTATTCATGTTGTTCTAGCACGTCTACCAGGCGCTCCAGAAGGCACTAAAGGTATTTCACTATTCATCGTACCTAAGTTCTTGCCAGATGCTGATGGTAATCCTGGTGATGCGAATGCTGTCACGTGTGGTTCTATCGAGCACAAAATGGGTATCCACGGTAACTCAACTTGTGTCATGAACTTCGATGCATCTAAAGGTTGGTTGATTGGTCCAGAAAACAAGGGTCTGAACTGCATGTTCACGTTTATGAACGTAGCACGTATCGGTACTTCTATTCAGGGCCTTGCAGCTGCTGAAGGTTCTTTCCAGGGCGCGTTAACTTATGCTAAAGATCGTTTAGCGATGCGTTCATTGACTGGACCTAAAAACCCTGATGGAAAAGCAGATCCAATTATCGTTCACCCAGATGTACGTCGTATGCTTCTTACTCAGAAGTCGATTGCTGAAGGTTCACGTGCGATGATCTACTTTGCTGCACAGCAAGCAGATTTACTTGTACATGGTACTGAAGACGAGAAGAAAACAGCTGACGATATGCTTGGTTTCTTAACGCCTATTCTTAAAGCTTTCTGTACTGAAGCAGGCTACGAAGCAGCTAACCACGGTGTTCAGGTCTTTGGTGGGCACGGCTTTATCGCAGAGTGGGGCATGGAACAGATTGTTCGTGATACACGTATTGCTTTGTTATACGAAGGAACCACGGGTATCCAGGCACTTGATCTATTAGGCCGTAAGGTTCTAATGACTCAAGGCGCAGCACTTAAGAACTTCACTAAGCTGGTTCATTCCTTCTGTAAAGAAAATGCAGATAACGAAGGTCTAGCACCATTTGTTGAACCACTCACGAAGTTGAACAAAGAGTGGGGCGACATCACCATGAAGATTGGCATGAATGCCATGAAGAATCGTGATGAAGTCGGCGCAGCATCTGTTGATTACTTGATGTACTCTGGTTATGTATGTCTAGCATACTTCTGGGCGAAAATGGTTTCTGTTGCTCAACAGAAGTTGGCTGAAGGTACGTCTGAAGAAGCGTTCTACAAAACTAAGCTGCAAACAGCTCAGTTCTACTATGACCGTATCTTGCCTCGTACACTAGCGCACGCGCAGATGATTAGTGCCGGTGCAGAGTCAATGATGGCTGTTGAAGAAGAAAACTTTGTATTCTAATTTGAGTAATCAAATAAGAGTTTAAAAAAAAGCCCGCATTAGCGGGCTTTTTGCGTTAAAATACGCCGCAAAGTTTTTAAGCTTCACTCTTTCTAAGGGAAAAAAGGGTTTGGCTTTGTTTGGAAGTTGAATAAACGGCTGAATAAACAATTTAATGAACAGTTGGATGAATTAGAGGGTATTACTACATGGCAGATTATAAAGCTCCGCTTAAAGATATTCGTTTTGTGATGAATGAAGTTTTTGGCGTTGAACAACTTTGGGCTTCGTTGGCAGGCACAAAAGACACCATCGATATCGAAACAGCAGACGCTGTATTAGAAGAAGCCGGAAAAATCACTGCTTCTCTAATTGCTCCTTTGAGCCGTGAAGGTGATGAAGAAGGCTGTAAGTGGAATGAAGGTGTTGTAACAACACCTACAGGTTACAAAGATGCTTACAAAACTTTCGTTGAAGGCGGTTGGTCTGGTTTGACGGGTAACCCAGAATTCGAAGGCATGGGTATGCCTAAGATGGTTGGCGCGCAATACGAAGAGATGCTGTATGCATCTGATATCTCTTTTGGTTTGTATGTATGTCTAACGTCAGGTGCGAGTCTTGCAATTGATGCGCATGGCACCGAAGAATTAAAGCAAAAATACTTACCTAAGATGTATTCTGGTGAGTGGGCTGGTGCGATGGATCTAACTGAGCCGCATGCGGGTACAGATTTAGGTATGATCCGTACTAAAGCCGTTGATAATGGCGATGGCAGCTATGCGGTTACGGGTACAAAAATCTTCATCACCGGCGGTGAGCAGGATTTATCTGAAAACATCATTCACTTGGTATTAGCGAAACTTCCTGATGCGCCTGCTGGCCCTAAAGGTATTTCTCTATTCTTAGTTCCACGTAACAGTGTTGATGAAAATAACGTTGTCGGTGAAAACAACAACGTTACCTGTGGTTCTATCGAACACAAAATGGGTATCAAAGCATCAGCAACGTGTGTGATGAACTTTGACGGCGCGCAAGGCTGGTTAGTCGGCGAGCTGAATCAAGGTCTTAATGCGATGTTCACGATGATGAACTACGAGCGTTTAAGTGTGGGTATTCAAGGTCTAGGTGCCGCTGAACGTTCTTACCAGAATGCAGTCGCGTACGCGCTTGACCGTATTCAAGGTCGTGCAGCGACAGGTCCTGCTCAGCCAGAAAAAGCAGCCGATCCATTAATCGTTCACCCTGATATCCGTCGTATGTTAATGACCATGCGTGCATATAACGAAGGTGGCCGTGCATTCTCAAGTTATGTCGCAACTTTCCTTGATACCGCTAAGTATTCAGATAATGCTGAAGAAAAGAAACATGCTTCTACTATGGTTGCATTGCTAACGCCTATCGCTAAAGCATACTTAACGGATCGTGCATTAGATTGCTGTATTGCTGGCCAGCAAGTATTTGGCGGTCACGGTTATATTCGTGAATGGGGCCAAGAGCAATTAGTTCGTGATACCCGTATCACTCAAATCTACGAAGGCACCAACGGTATTCAGTCTTTAGACCTTATGGGTCGTAAGATTGTGGCTAACGGCGGTAAGTTCTACGAGTTATTCGCGTCTGAAGTAGCTGCATTCATCGAAGCTGAAGCAGATAATGCTGATGTAGCCGAGTTTGTTGCGCCACTATCTGCTGCGCTTGAGCGTTTAAGTGATGTAACAGAGTATGTAATTAACAGCTTTGCAGATGATCGTAATGCTGTGGGTGCAGCCTCTGTTGAATATCTAGAGCTATTTGGTTTAACTGCATACGCTTACATGTGGACTAAAATGGCTAAAGCTGCAGCACCTAAAGTAGGTTCTGATGAGTTTTATGCATCTAAGATCAAGACTGCTAAGTTCTTCTTTAGCCGTTTATTACCTAAGACTGTTTCGCTTGCGGAGTCAGTACGTTCAGGTAGTGAAGATATGATGAGTTTAGCGGCAGATCAATTCTAACTGACTTGCGCTTGCTCAAAAAAACCCTGCATATGCAGGGTTTTTTTATGGGTAGCTCTTTATGTTTGCTTGTAAATATTGATGCTTCTTCGAACAAGACTAGTTTGAATGATTTAGAGCTTTCCTAAAATAATATCCCAGGTGTTATCAAATATTGCGGCTTGATAATCACCTGTCCAAACTTTATCGGCGATCCCGTTGCCGTTACTGTCTTCTATCATTTTTACCCTATTGCCATTAATGTCGTAGAAGTATTGAGCGACAATATCCCATATGCCATCGGCGTTTATATCTCTTTTATATAGTGTTCTGAGATTATTTTTATCATGAGAATAAGCTTCGATGTAATCAGCAATACCGTCTAGGTTGTGATCCTGTTCGTAGAGAACGGGGTTATTTTGGGAGTCATACTTGAAGGTACCAATTGAATTGGGGATACCTTCTGCTGATAGATCAATGTTTTGTGATGTGCGATTACCTTTCTCATCATAAGTATAAGTAATAATGATATTAGGCGTGCCATCATTGTTATCATCAGCCGTGTAGGATATTAGTTTACTGTTTTGGTAAGAGTACGAACTCACTGAGTCTGCTGCGTCATCACCGTTGCGATCAACTTCTATACTGGATAAGCTTCCTTGGGGATTGTATGTGTATTGAGTGCTTACCTCAATTGATCCATCCGCGTTCTGGTCAAGGTCAAAGCGTGCCAGTTTGTTGTTTTGGTAAATGTATGACTCTTCTGTATCACTTCCTTGTTCGCTATCAATAAAGCGAGACAGTAAGTTGTTGTCTGTATCATAGTTTAAGCTTTCTACTGTCTTACTGGCAGAATTGGTAACTTGAGATAAATTGCCAGTATTGTCATAAATGAATGTTTTATTTATATCTATCTCGCCATCATTATTCGTATCTGTATTTTCTGATATTAATTTCCCATCTGAATTGTATTCAAAACTAATAGCGCTGAGTTGCTTGTTATTTTGAATTGATGTGAATTTAGAGGTAAGGCTGGATTTTATTTCTATGTCTAAACTGTTATAGAGGTGTTTGGTCGCATCACCAAGTGAGCGAGTTTGAGAGATACCGGCTAATGTTTTTGCATCATTCAGTGCTGTTTGATTTTCAAATATAGGCGCTTTGACAAGCATTGGGATAATAATACTTTTTAATTTTTCGTCGCTTAAGCCTAAGTTGATACCATTTTCAGGGTTGCCATCAGTATCAAAAGTTTGAAGTAATGTAGCGGTGTTGAGTGCTCGGTCAAAGCTGTTGACGTTGTCGCCAATCAAAGCTTCGCTAATTTCAAATTCTGAAGTGAGCGCTTTGATGCCATAAAGGCTAAAAGGTGTTATTTGGCTTGCTCCTTGAGTGACGCCTAGTTGTGTTCCGCCTAGATGAAAGGTAATTGACTCACCCTCAAGATAAATGAATTCACCAAATTCATTTGTTAAGCCAGATTGTGTGGGCGTCTCATATCTAAGTCCTTCTACAGGGCTATCGATAAAAGTGCCCGTTAAAACTGGCGCTGATGGAGTTGTATCATCACTACCTCCGCCACCACAAGCGGTAAGTAGTGAGGCGGATATTGCTGCTACAAGATAATGTTTACTCATTCTTCTGGCTCCTGGTAAATTTAACATCTATTGAGGTGTCAAAGTGAGTGAGTCAACATTTGCGCCGCTTGATCCTGTAGTGGACAAACGAATGGTATTAGAGCCAGATAGTGGGGTGATTGAAAATGTTGCTGTATCACTCCAGGTTGTGAGGCTTCCTGTCGCAGGGAAGGATAGGTTACCCAGCGATGTGCTATTTAGAAGAACTTCTAATGGTAGATCTCCGGTGTCTAGGGCGTAGCGAACAGTTAAGTCATAAGTGACAGCATACGAGGTAAAGGTGTATTCGATATAACCTTCTCCTGAATGCTCAATGTAGCCGGTGCCGGTATAGCCAATATTGGTTGTAGAAACCGCGTGTGCTCCACCGATTGTTGCGGTTTCAGCTTCAATTGAAATACTGGTTGGGCTAACAACGTTAACTGTTCGAGTTACTGTTGTTGCACTATTTCCACCATTATCCACAACGTCATAGCTGAGAATATAAGTACCATCTGTATTGATATCCAGTGATCCAGACGTTACAACACTTGCAGCAACGTCGCCATCAATGTTATCAACCGCAGTGTAGCCAGGGTCAACAAATATTTGGCCATTTACGTGATCCAATACGCTGTCGCCACTCAAAGTGATTACAGGAATAGTTGTGTCGGCTACGATCACAGTTCGAGTGACTGTTGTTGCTATGTTTCCTGCGACATCGCTTACGTTATAATCGACGGTATAGGTGCCTGCGGTATTTGCAACGACATTATTGGTTGTGGTTATGCTGGAGGTACGATCGCCATCTAGGCTATCCAGAGCTGTTGCGCCGGAATCAGTGTAGGTCGCGCCTTGTTCGTGGTTTATTGTTGCTGAGCCGCTTAGGGTGATAACAGGCGCTTCTGTGTCAGCAACTATTACGTCTCTTGTGACAGTGGTTCCGGCATTTCCTGCTGCATCTGAAACATTATACGTTAGGGTATAAGTTCCTGCCGTGTTTGCATCAACCGATCCAGTCAAGACAACATTAGCAGTAATGTCGCCATCCACAGTATCACTCGCTGTGACTCCGGCATCCGTGTAAGTAGATCCTTGCTGGTGGTTAGACGGTGTTGAACCTAGCAAGACTATAACGGGCGCTGTTGTATCTGCAACGATAACGCTTCTAGTCACTTGGCTGGCAGCATTTCCTGATGTATCAGATACATCATATCGAATTGTATAAGTTCCTGAAGTATTTACATCAACGGTGTCGCCAGACTGAATAATACTCGCGGTAATGTTTCCATCCACGTTATCAGAAGCTGTTGATCCTGCATCAGAATAGCTTGACCCCTGCTCAACATTTACCGTGGCGTTGCCAGTAAGTGTAATGACAGGAACCGTGGTGTCTGCAATAACGACATCGCGTGTCACAGTTATTGCGGCATTACCTCCGGCATCATTCACGTTGAAGCTCAGGGTGTATGTTCCTGGTGTGTTAACGTCCACTGTTCCGGTAGAGGTAATATTGGCTGAGATATCGCCATCGAAATTATCTGAGGCTGTGGCGCCGGTATCGGTATAGCTAGCACCTTGTTCGTGGTTTACAGAGCTTGATCCAATAAGGGTGATGACCGGAATAATTGTGTCAGCAACAATAACGTCACGTGTTAGGGTTGTAGCTGCATTTCCGGCTGCATCCGCTACGTTGTAGCTGAGTGTATAGGTGCCCGCTACATTTACATCTACTGAACCGGTAGCTGCAACACTAGAGGTTAAATCTCCATCTAGGGTATCAGAGGCTGTTGCGCCAGCGTCAGTATAGGTGCTGCCTTGTTCGTGATTAACAGTGGCGCTGCCGAGCAAAGTGATCTCAGGCAGTGTGGTGTCTGCAACAATAACTGTTCGGGTAATTGCAGTAGCAGCATTTCCAGCGGTATCTGAGACATTGTAGGTAAGTGTGTAGCTACCTGCAGTATTGCTATCTACAGTTCCTGTCACCACTATGTTGGCTGATATATCTCCGTCAACGCTGTCGGTGGCAGTTGCACCTGCGTCACTATAGACACTTCCTTGTTCGTGATTTAACGGAGTGGAACCGGTAAGGCTCAATACAGGGATTATAGTATCCGCAACGATAACGGTTCTGGTAACGGTTGTGGCATTATTTCCAGCGGCATCAGATACGTTATAGCTCAAAACATATGTTCCGGCTGCATTTGCATCTACAAAACCTGAAACAGTGATATTTGCAGTGATATCTCCGTCGGTGTTGTCTGTTGCCCTTGCGCCCGAGTCACTGTAAGCAGTTCCTTGTTCAAGGTTTACTGTTGCACTGCCAAGCAGTGTGATAACCGGAGCTGTTGTATCTGATACTACAACTGTGCGGGTAAATTGGGTGGCTGAGTTGCCTGCTGCATCGGAAACATCATAGCTGATAATATAGCTTCCTGCTGTCAAGGTATCGACTGTTCCGCTTGTCACGATGCTAGCACTTAAGTCTCCATCAATATTGTCTGATGCAGTAGCCCCTGTATCAGTATAGCTATTGCCTAACTCTACGTTTACAGTTGAGCTGCCAGTCAGAGTGATGGTGGGTGCCGTAAAGTCATTAACGTTAACGGTACGAGTTTGTTGTGCTGCGGCGTTACTTCCAGAATCAGTTACGTTGTAAGTAACGGTGTAAGTACCCGCAACGCTCGAATTAACATTGTTAACGGTAACAATCGCAGCTGTTAATGTTGTGTCATCATCGACTACATCAGAGGCGGTTGCACCAAGGTCAGTATAAGTTGTATTCAGCTCATGATTGACAGGGTTATCTCCTGTGATCGTGATAGTTGGTGCGCCTGTATCGGCTACGTTTACTGTTCTATTTATAGTTGTTGCGCTATTTCCTGCGGCATCGGTGACATTGTAGGAGAGGGTGTAGGCTCCTACAGTATTGGCATCGACTGTTCCCGTTACGCTAATATTGCCAGAAATATCTCCGTCAATATTGTCAGTTGCTGTTCCACTCGGATCTACAAATATAGTGCCTACTTCATGATTTAGTGGATTGTCTCCAGTTAAGGTAATGGTAGGTATTGTAGTGTCGCTGACGATAACTGTTCGTGATAGCTGTGTTGCGGCATTTCCTGCTGAGTCGCTTACGTTATAAGTCAGGGTGTAGCTGCCGCCCACACTTGCGTTGACAGATCCGCCGACAACGATATTTGCTGTTACAACTCCATCGATAACGTCTGTAGCTGTTGCACCCGCGTCGGTATAACTGGTGCCCTGTTCTACATTGATGCTGCTACTTCCTGTCAGCGTAATTACTGGAGCTGTTCTGTCTGCTACAATCACATCGCGTGTTACAGTCGTTGCTGGGTTACTTTGTGAGTCGGTAACGTTATAGCTCAGGGTGTAAGTTCCTGCAGTATTTGCATCCACGGCTCCAGTGATTGTGATGGAACCGGTTAAATCACCGTCTGCAGCATCAGAGGCTGTTGCACCTGCATCTGTATAAGTTGTTTGTAACTCATGTAGTACGGGGGTGGAGCCTAGTAATGAAATAGTTGGTGCGCCCGTGTCTACAACATTAACAGTACGCGTAACTGTAGTAGCAGCATTGCCTGATGAGTCAGATACGTTGTAGGTAAGAGAGTAGCTTCCAATTGTGTTCGCATCGACTGTGCCAGAGACTCCTATATTGGCCGTAATCACGCCGTCAAAATTATCAGAGGCTGTGGCGCCAGGGTCTACAAATACTGTGCCTACCTCATGCTCTAAAGGAGTTGCACCAGTGAGTGTGATTACTGGAATGGTTGTATCTGAGACGGTAATCGTTCTTGTAATTTGAATGGCTGCATTACCAGCGGCATCTGAAACATTGTAATTTAGCGTATATGTGCCTGCAGTGTTTGCATCGACAGTACCTGTCACTGCGATATTTAGAGAGATATCGCCATCGATAATGTCACTCGCGGTCGCGCCTGCGTCAGTGTAACTAGTGCCTTGCTCAACATCGATGGCTGTACTGCCTGTTAAAGCGATAACGGGAGCCGTTCTGTCAGCGACAATAACATCACGGGTCACTGTTGTAGCAGCGTTGCTCTGAGAGTCGCTAACATTGTAAGAGAGAATATAAGTACCGATAGTATTTGCATCAACGGTACCTGTTGCAACAATGCTTGACGTTAAGTCCCCGTCAGATGCATCGGAAGCCGTTGCGCCTGGGTCGGTAAATACTGTTTGAAGTTCATGTAGAATAGGGTTGTCACCAATTAATGCAATCGAAGGTGCACCCGTATCGACAACATTAACAGTACGCGTGACTGTCGTAGCTGCATTACCTGCGGAGTCTGAAATATTATAGGTGAGGGTGTAGGCGCCAATAGTATTCGGGTCAACTGTGCCTGATACACCGATGCTTGCCGTGATATCGCCGTCAATAATGTCTGAGGCAGTAGCACCTGGGTCAACAAATACCGTGCCGACCTCATGATCAAGAGGAGTGCTTCCAGTCAATGTAATGACGGGAGCCGTTCTGTCAGCTACATCTACAATTCTAGTAATAGGCGCGGCAGAATTGCCCGCAGCATCGTTGATATTGTAAGTAATGGAGTAGACACCGGTAGTGCTGATATTAACTGTGTCGCCACCCAATACAATATTGGCGGTAATGTCGCCATCTGTGTTATCGCTAGCAGTTGCTCCAGCGTCTACATAACTTGTTTGAAGTTCGTGTAATACGGTTGAACTGCCAGTGAGTGTAATGAGCGGGGGGGTGGTGTCGCTAACATTCACAATACGTGTTTGTGTGGGAGCAGCATTGCTTACTGAATCGACAACATTGTAGGTGATGTTATAGGTGCCGGTTAAGTTAGCGTTAACGGTATCACCGGCAACAACGATATTGGCTGTAATATCTCCATCGATGGTGTCATCTGCTGTCGCACCTGGGTCAGTAAAGGTTGAACCAAGTTCTTGCGCTAAAGGGTTTGCGCCTAATAGTGTAATTGTTGGGGCGCCAGTATCTGCGACAACAACATCACGAATAACGCTAACTGCTGCGTTCCCTTCTGTATCAGTTACGTTATAAGTGAGGGTATATGTTCCTGCCAGGCTTGTATCGACAGAACCGACGGTAGTAATTGAGGATGTTAGGTCATCTGAAGGTGTGTCGAGTGCGGTTGCGCCTGGGTCGGTAAAGGTCGTGTTAAGTTCTTGGTTATAGGGAGTGCTTCCTATAAGTGATATAATAGGCGCTGTGGTATCAACAACATCAATGGTGCGAGTAACGGTAACTGCTGCATTTCCTGCCGTATCGGAAACATTATAAGTTAGGATGTAGCTGCCAACGATATCGGACGTAACTGAGCCTGTTGTACTGATATTAGCCGTAATATCTCCATCAATATTATCTGTAGCGGTGGCGCCTGCGTCAGAATAAATATCCCCTTTTTCAAGGGTGATGGTGCTTGAACCTGTCAGTAGGATAACAGGTATGGTTGTATCAGATACGATAACGGAGCGTGTGACGGTGAGAGCTGCATTACCTGTATCATCATCGACGTTATAAGTAAGGGTGTATGTCCCAGGAGTGTTCGAGTCGACGGAACCTGTAACCTGAATGTTTGCACTAATATCGCCATCACGGTCATCCAGTGCTGATGCGCCTGGATCGGCGAAGATGCTTCCTTGTTCTACTGAAAACGGGTTATCGCCGGTAAGCGTGATTTCGGGTGCAGTGGTATCAACTTCTTGTACTCGAACCGTTCTGTATACAGTATCGGCATTATTGCCTGCAGAATCTATGACATCATAAGCAATAATTTGTCCCGTTGCATTGACGACTGAAGTGTCTATTAAGCTGGGATTATTAATGACGTCGGGCGTGGCTATAAGGTTGGCTGTGATATCAAGGCTGTTCGCATCGTCTTCAGTATCAGTAACTGTATAGCCAGGTTCAGTATATGTGTCGCCGACTAATAGCATAATGTCTCCGCCTGTTAGTGTAATAACAGGTTTTTCGTCAACACCGGTTTCATTCATCTTAACTTGAACGGGTGATCCAGATACAAAGCTTGGAAATGCGAAGCAACCATCAGAGTTAGTTGTTGCTGTCTGGTCAGATACTGCTGTTTGGGAGAGTAATACATCGCTGTCGGCAATACCCACGCCATTTTTCAGGAGGCAGCCTTCTATACCGAATGGAATTACGCCGCTGTCGAGTTTATAAATGGTTTGAGTTGTCTGGTCTATATGCCATAGATATTCGCCGTCCCAAGTTAAGCCTTTTGGGTCTGAGCCTTGTGTGTCGAAATAGGCAAGGATAGAGCCGTCACTTGGGTCGATGCGATAAATTCTTAGGTCGCTTTGCTCACTTATCCATAAAGCCTGACCATCCCAAGTGATACCGAAAGGGCGAGCATTATCTGTGTTGGGGTTTGATTGATAAGAGGGGAGTATTGATGGGCCTGGTAGAGAAGAGATAATGGTGCCGTCTTCAGGCAGAACTTTGTTAATGGTGTTTGACTGCCAATCTACGACCCAAAAATGCGTGCCGTCAAAAGCCATGTCTGTCGGTGATGGGAATGCCAGACTGGCGAGTGCGTTTTCTGTTTCAAGGTTATCGCCGTCAACGGGGTCAATTTTAATAATGTCATCTGTTATAGGACTGGCGTTCCATAAGAAGTTGTCAGCAAAGGTGATACCGCCGCCGCCACAATATTGGCCAGCAGGTGTTGCGCTGTTACAAGAACCTATTGGTGTGCCGTCACTATTAATCGGGGGGTCATTTGCATCGGTTAGCGGAAGGTTTAGATCGCTGTCGCCAGCAGAGAACAAAACGGTAATCTCGTCTGTATCTAATACGTCATTAGGGTAAACGCGATAAATTCTGTCAGTTGCAAAATCGACTACCCAAAGGTAGCCGTCATAATAAGTAATACCTTGAGGGGTGGAAGGTAGTCTGCCATCGCCTGTTACGTTATTAATTGTCAGTGTATGGTCTGCAAGATTGGTGTCGGATATCGGAGCAATATCACCTGGAATAGCAAAAGATAGCTGGGACAAGAGTAAAGAAAGAAGTGTGACGGTGGCTTTCGTCAATTTTCTTATAGGCATTTGAGTATCCATAATAAGTGAGTGCAATAATTATTTTTTATTACTTTGAGTGCATCTGATAGTGCTTGTTGGTTCTCAGATGTACATAGCAATGACCAGTGTTGAGGAATATAGCGATAATAAACTGAATATTCTGCTATCTGGTAGACACAATTTGTTAAATTAGGAAATATCTTGGTCATTTTATGGTGTTGTACTGATTGAGTATTTTGTCGGCTGAGGAGGGTTTGTGTACGGATGTGTAGATGTGCATACAAATGTATCAGCTACTTTATTAATATCTGTGCTGAGCTAGTATTTATATTGGAGCGATCGGGTAAGGTTTTTAATGGAGAGTATAGGGAGGGAAAATAATAGGGTTTATTTTATTTAAGCTGTTGACCTTAAGTAAGGGTTCTATATAATGCGCTCCTCTTCTGAAGGCGGCGCTGAAAAAGATGCTTACTAAGGAAAGAGATGGAAGCTGATTTATTAAGTTAAAACAAATAGTTAGCTTTTAGGTTGATCGAATTTTA
>Ga0209290_1000757_pt1 | contig 20105 bp, 15 predicted proteins | sample EN1Hudsemesocosm_2_FD_184632 | JGI IMG/M metagenome (GOLD analysis project Ga0209290, IMG submission 184632) | Methane-oxidizing microbial communities from mesocosms in the Hudson Canyon - EN10B Hudson Canyon (SPAdes) (version 2) | ecosystem: Environmental > Aquatic > Marine > Cold seeps... | reverse complement strand
GGGTGAAAGCACTATGCCCTGGTACCAACGCTGGGCGTTAACCCTTGGTAGCTACACCCTACCCTGGTTAAAGCTAAGCCCTAACGGTTTAAAGATTAAGGCTTCGGATAATATTGCCATGTTAAAGAAATTAGGCCGCGATCCTTTCATCATTAAAGAGACCCGCATCGATGCCATGCATGGGCTCACAAACCTCATGGGCCTGGCATTAGAGCGTGCAGCAAAGCTGCCTAGCAATACACTGATCTTGTATGGTGAGCGAGACGAGGTAATCCCTAAGCTGCCCACCGCCATCATGCTGGAAAGGTTAGCGCACTCAAGTAATACCCAAAAGGTAGCTGTGTATGAACAGGGTTATCACATGTTGTTGCGAGACTTGCATGCCAACGTGCCAAGAGAGGACATTCTTGCCTGGATGAAACATCCGCAGCAATTATTGCCCTCGGGGGCAGACCAAAGAACGTTTGATTTATTACAATGGCGCACCTCAAAAAAATGAGGTGCTAACGAACGTTTAGCGAGCGCTAAACCTATAAAAGGCTAATGGCCTTTAAAATATTAGTGGTGGAAATCACTCCGGACACCACACCCTCATTGCTAACAAAAATACGGCGAATGCCAGCATTTAACATGACCTCACTTACTTTAGTGAGCGGGGTGTTTTCATCAACTTGAATCACCCGGCCGGTCATCACTTTATTGACCGTGCATTTTTCGTCGGCTTTCACCGCCATTTGCTTGATCATGTCGGGCTCAAAATGGTAACCCACAAACTCGGCGTATACTTCTTCAACCAGTTCGCTTTTTTCTTCATCGGTTTTGGTATCAAAATTAATGATGTCCGTCACCGTCACCACGCCTACCAGAGTATGATCACTGGCAATTACCGGAGCGCCTGATATTCCATTTTTAATGAAAAAAGAAGACAGACGTTTAATGGACCAACCTTCATAGGCCATCAGCACATCGGATGTCATGATATCTGCGGCGGTTAACTCTTTAACTGTCATGTTCATATTTTACTCCCTCCTGCGTCATCACTTATATTACTTGGGCGATATTATAAGAACATGATCAACATCAAGTTTCAGACGCATTCTGAATTTACTACTCAGGTATTAAAAATGAATAAGCAATATAATCGCCCTCTACCCCTTTACGGCTGCCAAAGAACGACTCTTGGGGGTAAATAATAGCTCCACTAGGGTGCCGCCATTGCCATGACGCTTAATGCTGACCTGGCCACCCAAGTTTCGACTGCGTTCATTCATAATGGCCAAACCATAATGATTCAACTTGCCTGGATCATCCGCAATACCAATGCCATCATCCAAAATACTCATATGCACATCCCCATGATTCACCAGCACGTCTACTTGTACCTTGCTGCCCTTGGAATGGTAAATGGCATTTTGGGTGGCTTCTTTGCAAATTTGCAGGATATGGATTTCTTCATTTGGGTTTAACATCACCGAATCAATTTGATAATTCAGCTCTATGCTCATGTCACTGCGCTCACTCAGCTGATTAAAGGCCGTATGCATGGCGCCCTTTAATCCGGCCCCATCAATTTGCAAACGAAAGGTGGATAACAACTCTCGCAGTTGACGATAAGCCCCTCCTAGCCCTTCGCGTAATTCACCAATCAACTCTTGGAAAGCCGTTTCATTAATGCCTTTTTCATGGCCTTTTTGCAGGCGCATAACCTGGATTTTCAAATACGAAAGAGACTGGGCCAAAGAATCATGTAGCTCGCGAGCAATAATAGTGCGCTCGTTCAACAACCCCATGCGTCGATCAAGTTTGTCACGGTTATCCAGGCTTAACGCAATGGATATTTGATCGGCAACAGACTGAATTAAATCGTGTTGCCACTGGGAAAACCCGTCACTGTAATTGACCCTGGCCACCAATACGCCATAGTTTTGCCCTTCTTGCACCAAAGGAAACTTAACGTCATAACCGCCTTTTTCAGGTGACACAAAACAGCTATCACCCACACAGGTCTCGCACTTACTGCTTTCACAATTACCGTGACGGCCACTGTCCTCAAGCGTTAACAAATGAATATAGGGGGTACTGGATTTATCTGTGGTTAAACACAAGTCCATGTCCTTTATGCCACTGAGTTGGGAAACTTTCTCTAGGATAGGATCAAAATCCGTTTGCGCCCCCATGCCCTCATTAATGCGCCGTGCGGTTTCAAACAAAAACTGCAATATGTCGTTGGAGCGCTTGAGCTGCTTGGTTTTATCTTGCACTTTCTCCTCTAGTTGCCCGTACATCTGTTCAAGAGCAGCACTCATGGTATTAAAGCTGTCGGCCAACACTCCCAGTTCATCGTTGTTTTCAAGCTCCACGGTTTGTTTGAAGTCCCCTTCCCGCACCCGTTTTGCCATCTCGGTTAGATGGTGCAAGGGGGTCTCAATGTGTCGCGATACATTGCCCATGGCGATGTACACCAGAATAAGGGTTACAAACAATGAAATTATTTGAATAAGGCGCAGCATTTCAATTTTAAATTCGGCATCTTGCTGATACAAGGCTACCAACTCATTAATGTCCGCCACAAAATCGTCCATAGCTTGCAAACTTAAGGGAGCCCCCGCTAAACGAGTTTTTCCATGTATATCCACTAATTTGGGGCGTATGTGGTGATGCCAATTCTGTTTAATACTGTGGTAGCGATCATAAACCTCATCCCCGGGTTGCAAACGATTCACGTTGTAAATCACTACCGGGTCTTGCAGAGTTTTCTCGAAGTGATCCAGGCGCTGCTCAAATTGTGTTTTGCTTTCACGACCTTGCTTTGCATAGCTCAATAAGGAATATCCTTGCATACGCAAAGAACCAGAAAGATTAATCGCCGCCGCATCAGAGCCCGCCATTTCAGAAATAACAAACGACGTGAACATGCTTAACAGTGCCATGACCGTCATGGCGGCCATTAGTGAGCCGATGCGAAATACAATGGAATCTTTGATTTTGGAAAGCATGTTAAAACGCTGCATAAAAAACACACTCTATTGTAACCAGAAAACTAGCCTTTAGGTCTTATCAACCAGGCTCATGATAGATAGCCAGTATACCACTTTGTGGGTAACCCTCCCCCCTCCAACGCAGTGCTTACCCTCATACATTGACCTGCGTCAACGGAAGGCAAGCCTGTACGGCCCTATAGTCCTATTAACATTATGGTTTTTATAAATTGAGTTACTTAAATCAATAAATAGAGAGAGGCATCTATGAGTCAATTTTTGGACCGGCTGCAGTTTTTTAAACGCAAGCAGGGTGAATTTTCAGACGGTCACGGTACCGTCACCAATGAAGACCGTCAGTGGGAAGACGGTTATCGTAAACGCTGGCAGCACGACAAGATCGTACGCTCTACCCACGGGGTAAACTGTACCGGTTCTTGTAGTTGGAAAGTGTATGTTAAAGACGGCTTAATCACTTGGGAGACTCAGCAAACTGATTACCCACGTACTCGCCCTGACCTGCCTAACCACGAGCCTCGTGGCTGCCCACGCGGCGCCAGTTACTCATGGTACGTGTATAGCGCCAACCGCCTTAAGTACCCTAAAGTGCGTAAATCTCTGATTAAGCTTTATCGCGCTGCTAAATTGCAACATAAAGACCCTGTAGACGCTTGGGCCTCTATTGTTTCCGACCCAGTAAAAGCAAAAAGCTATAAAGAAAGCCGTGGCATGGGTGGCTTTGTGCGCGCTGACTGGAACGAAGTCAACGAGATCATCGCAGCGGCCAACGTATACACCACCAAAGAATTTGGCCCTGACCGTATTGTGGGTTTCTCCCCTATCCCTGCCATGTCTATGGTGTCGTACGCCGCTGGCGCTCGCTACTTGTCATTGATTGGCGGCCATTGCTTAAGTTTCTACGATTGGTACTGCGATCTACCACCGGCTTCGCCACAAATTTGGGGCGAGCAAACCGATGTTCCTGAATCGGCCGACTGGTATAACTCCAACTACATCATCGTTTGGGGCTCTAATGTGCCGCAAACTCGTACGCCCGATGCCCACTTCTTAACCGAAGCCCGTTACAAGGGTACCAAAGCCTGTGTTATCACCTCGGATTACTCTGAAGCATCCAAGTTTGCCGATGATTGGTTAGCCCCTAAACAAGGGACTGATGCGGCCTTGGCCATGGCCTTTGGTCACGTGATCATTAAAGAATTCCACGTAGACAAGCAAACCGAATACTTTACCGAATACCTGCGTGAAAAATCCGACATGCCGAACTTGGTTATGCTGGATAAAGATGGAGACAACTATGTACAAGGTCGTTTCTTACGTGCTGCCGACTTGGCCGCCAACCTGGGTGAAGACAATAACCCAGAGTGGAAAACCATTGGCATCAACGAAGACAACAACGAGCTGGTTTCTCCAAACGGTTCTATCGGTTATCGCTGGGGCGAAAAAGGCAAGTGGAATACCCTCCAACTGGACGGCAAGACCGGCAACGACATTAAGCTTAAAATTAGCTTAAAAGAAGGCCACGACGAAATTGTGAGCGTTGGTTTCCCTTACTTTGCCACCGCGCAAAACGAACACGAACACAAGTACTACGATCACACCGAACACGACGAAGTCTTGCAGCGCAATATTCCGGTTAAGCGCATTACTTTGGCCAATGGCGAATCAGCCCTTGTGACCACTGTATTTGACTTAACGGTTGCCAACTACGGCGTAGACAACGGCTACGGCGGCGAAAACGTCGCCTCCTCTTACGACGATAACGTGCCTTATACGCCAGCTTGGCAAGAACGGGTTACCGGCGTTGATCCTAAGTTGGTGGTTAAAGTGGCGCGCGAATTTGCCAGCACCGCAGAAAAAACCCGTGGTCGCTCCATGGTAATCGTAGGGGCCGCACTGAACCACTGGTACCACATGGACATGAACTACCGTGGCCTGATCAACATGCTTATGTTGTGTGGTTGTGTCGGTCAGTCTGGTGGCGGTTGGGCTCACTATGTGGGACAAGAAAAACTGCGCCCACAAACCGGTTGGCAGCCGCTTGCCTTTGGTTTGGATTGGCAGAAGCCACCCCGTCACATGAACGGTACGTCTTTCTTTTACAATCACGCTAACCAATGGCGTTATGAAAAATTGTCCATGCAGGAAGTCATTTCTCCGCTGGCCAATAAAGAAAAGTGGACCGGCTCTATCATTGACTTTAACAGTCGTGCCGAGCGCATGGGTTGGTTACCGTCTGCACCACAGTTTGGTATGAACCCACTTAACTTGTGTAAAGACGCTGAAAAAGCCGGTATGTCTGCTAAAGACTATGCCGTTAAACAGCTTAAGTCTGGCGACTTGAAGTTTGCTTGTGAAGATCCAGATGACCCACAAAACTTCCCACGTAACATGTTTATCTGGCGCTCTAATTTGCTAGGTTCAAGTGGTAAGGGTCACGAATACATGCTGCGTCACCTGTTGGGCACCAAACACGGCCTAATGGGTAAAGATTTAGGCGAGTCTAACGAGACCAAACCTGAAGATGTGACATGGCACGATGCCCCTTCTGAAGGCAAGCTGGATCTATTGGTTACATTAGACTTCCGTATGTCGACCACTTGCTTGTACTCAGACATCGTTTTGCCTACCGCCACTTGGTACGAAAAAGACGACATGAACACGTCTGACATGCACCCATTCATTCACCCACTGTCTAAAGCAGCTGACCCTGCTTGGGAAGCGCGCTCTGACTGGGACATCTTTAAAGGCATTGCCAAGTCATTTTCGAATGCTTGCAAAGGTCATTTAGGTGTTGAAAAAGATTTGGTTACCTTGCCAACGCTTCACGATACTCCGGCAGAACTTGCCATGCCATATGGCGAAGTGAAAGCCTGGTGGAAAGGTGAATGTGAATTGATTCCAGGACGCACTGCTCCGCATCTAATCGAAGTGGAACGTCACTTCCCAGATACATACGAGCGCTTCACCTCTTTAGGTCCATTGCTGGATTCAGGTGGTAACGGTGGTAAGGGCATTAACTGGAACACCGATGACGAAATCGCGCTACTGGGCGAGCTCAACTACAAGAAACTGGAAGGCCCTGCGAAAGGTCGCCCAAACATCGACAGCGCCATTGATGCCGCTGAAGTTATTTTGGCACTGGCCCCTGAAACTAACGGCGCGGTTGCTGTTAAAGCTTGGGAAGCGTTAGGCGAATTCACTGGTATTGACCATACACACTTGGCAAAACCTAAGCAGGAAGAAAAAATTCGCTTCCGTGATATTCAAGCTCAGCCACGTAAGATTATTTCTTCTCCTACCTGGTCTGGTTTGGAAGACGAACACGTTTCTTACAACGCAGGTTACACCAACGTGCATGAGGACATTCCTTGGAGAACCCTAACCGGTCGCCAACAGTTCTACATGGACCATGAATGGATGCGTGACTTTGGTGAGAACCATGTTTCTTACAAGCCACCAATCAACACTAAAACTGTTCAGCCAATTATGAACAAGAAGTCTAACGGTAACAAAGAGATCGTACTGAACTGGATTACGCCTCACCAAAAATGGGGTATTCACTCAACATACTCTGACAACTTGTTAATGCTGACTCTATCTCGTGGTGGTCCAATCGTTTGGATCAGTGAGATTGATGCCAAAAAAGCAGGAGTTGAAGATAACGATTGGATTGAAGTATTCAACGTAAACGGCGCACTGGCTGCCCGTGCTGTTGTAAGCCAACGTGTACCGGAAGGCATGAGTATGATGTACCACGCACAAGAACGTATTGTGAACGTACCTGGTGCCGAGACCACACAAACCCGTGGTGGTATTCACAACTCAGTAACACGAGCGGTGATGAAACCCACACACATGATTGGTGGTTACGCACAACAGTCTTACGGCTTCAACTACTACGGCACCGTAGGCTGTAACCGAGATGAGTTTGTTATCTTACGTAAGATGGACAAGGTCGATTGGTTAGATGGCGAAGAGCATTCAAAGGAGGAGAAATAATATGAAAATACGTGCTCAAATTGGCATGGTCCTCAACCTTGATAAATGTATCGGTTGTCACACCTGCTCTATCACTTGTAAAAACGTATGGACCTCCCGCGAGGGGGTTGAATACGCCTGGTTCAACAACGTAGAAACCAAGCCTGGTATTGGTTTCCCTAAAGAATGGGAAAACCAAGATAAATGGAAAGGTGGCTGGGAAGTTAAAAAAGGTAAGTTGCAGCCAAAAATTGGTGGCAAACACAGAATTTTAGCCAACATTTTTGCGAACCCGGATTTGCCTGAAATCGATGACTACTACGAGCCATTTGATTTTGATTACCAACACCTGCACACCGCCGGTGAAAGTAAACACCAACCGGTGGCGCGTCCACGTTCTTTGATCTCTGGCAAACGCATGGAGAAAATTGAGTGGGGTCCAAACTGGGAAGAGATTCTAGGTACAGAGTTCAGCAAGCGTAAGAAGGATAAAAACTTCGACAACATGCAAACTGACATGCTGGGTAAGTTCGAAAACACCTTCATGATGTACTTGCCTCGTTTGTGTGAACATTGCCTGAACCCAGCTTGTGCAGCGTCTTGTCCAAGTGGCGCCATCTACAAGCGTGAAGAAGATGGCATCGTGCTAATTGACCAAGACAAGTGTCGCGGTTGGAGAATGTGTGTATCGGCTTGCCCATACAAAAAAATCTACTACAACTGGAAAACCGGTAAATCAGAGAAGTGTATTTTCTGCTACCCACGCATTGAAGCTGGTCAGCCTACCGTTTGTTCTGAAACCTGTGTAGGTCGTATTCGTTACTTAGGTGTATTGCTATATGACGCAGATAAAATTGCCGAAGTCGCCGCCACACCTAACGAAAAAGACTTATACCAAGCACAGTGTGACATGTTCCTTGACCCTAACGATCCTGCGGTAATTGCAGAAGCCCGTAAGGAAGGCATTCCACAAAACTGGTTGGATGCAGCTCAAGCCTCTCCGGTTTACAAGATGGCCATGGACTGGAAAGTGGCACTGCCACTTCACCCTGAATACCGTACTTTACCTATGGTTTGGTACATCCCACCTTTGAGCCCAATCCAAAATGCGGTTGAACAAGGCTCTGTTGGCATGAACGGTGAAATTCCAGACCTTAAGTCTTTGCGTATTCCGCTTAAGTACTTGGCTAACTTGTTAACCGCTGGTGACGAAGCTCCTGTGATTCGCGCCCTAGAACGTATGATCGCCATGCGTGCCTATAAACGCGCCGAGAATGTTGATCAGGTGGAAGACCTGGAAGTGCTTAAACAGGCTGGCATTACTCAAAAGCAAGTTGAGGAAATGTACCGCTATATGGCATTGGCCAACTACGAAGATCGGTTTGTGGTGCCTTCTAGTCATAAAGCTTACGCCGAGGAAACCTTTGGTGAAGCTCACGATGCTAAAAACGGCTGTGGTTTCTCCTTTGGTAACGGCTGCTCCACTGGCACGGATGATCTGAACTTATTTGGTGCTAAAAAACAAACCGTTAAAGTGGTGAAACCCGCTTCGTTTGACACCGACAAAAAACTTGAAACCGAGGTGGAGTAGATTATGCAAATATTTAAAGTGATCTCGGCGCTTATGGACTACCCCCAGGAGGGGGTGGCCAAGCATGAGGAAGAACTACACCAAATCATTCAATGCAACCCAACATTGAGCAGTGACAGCAAACAGGCCATGAGCCAGTTCCTGGCACAACAATGCGCCTTGGATTTACTGGATTGGCAGAGTGATTACGATGCTTTGTTTGAGCGCGGCCGTAACCTGTCTTTATTGTTGTTTGAACACGTTCATGGCGAAAGCCGTGACCGTGGCCAAGCTATGGTGGATTTAATTGCCCAATATAAAGAGGCCGATTTGTCTTTGGATAAAAACGAATTACCGGATTATATTCCGCTATTTTTAGAGTTTTTATCCACACAAGACTTAGCCGGAGCTAAAGCCTGGTTAATGGATGTGAGCCATATTTTGGCGGTGCTGGCCACACGTCTCGAAGAGCGCGACAGTGGTTATGCTTCTTTATTCAATGCTTTATTGGAAATCAGCCAGGCCGATGTGGACCGAGCTGAAATTCGTGAAGCGGTGGCCAAAGAAGAAGCCGACTACACCAATGAAGCCATTGATAAAGTGTGGGAAGACGAAGCCATTTCCTTTGGTGGCAACGCCACCGACGGCGGTTCGTGCCCCAGTAGCGCATCCGATGGCAAACCCAGTGCTAAGCAAAGTCGGTCCGATGAAATGCAGGTGAACATTATGATGCCGCCTCAATCATCTGCCCCGCTAGCAACTAATAGTCAATCTTAAGAGCAGGAGAAAATGATGGAATACTTAAATAACTTACTGTTCGGGATTTACCCTTACATTGCACTGGCGGTATTTGTGGTGGGTAGCCTTACCCGTTACGACCGCGACCAATACAGTTGGAAAACCGGTTCAAGCCAAATGCTGGAAAGTAAAATGCTGCGTAAAGGCAGCATGCCATTCCACGTGGGCATTATCATGGTATTAGCAGGCCACTTTGTGGGCCTATTAACACCGCACCAGGTTTGGGATTTTTTACACATCACCGCCCCCATGAAGCAAATATTTGCCATGGCCATGGGTGGCATCTTTGGTTTGCTGTGTTTTTACGGCCTAACCATTTTGATTATTCGTCGTTTCACTAACGAGCGTGTAAAAGCCTCCAGTTCGACTATGGATAACCTGATTTTGGTTCTGATCTACATTCAGTTGATCCTAGGCTTAATCAGTATTTTTGTATCCTTTGGTCACCTGGACGGATCTGAAATGTTATTGCTAATGAGCTGGGCACAAAACGTAGTTACCTTCCAAGGCGCCGCTGCGGCACAAGCCATTAGTGGTGTGAACATCATCTTCAAACTGCATGTATTTTTAGGCATGAGTTTGTTCTTGTTGTTCCCATTCAGTCGCTTAGTACACGTATGGAGTGTGCCGGTTAAGTACTTCCGTCGTAACTACCAGATTGTAAGAACTAAATCGGGTACTTAGCAGTTAGTTAAGAGTGCCGTACTTTCCGTCACTCTTAACGCCAATCAAATTGTAAGAGCCTAACCGTGCTCTTAAAACAAATTATTCCCCACAAGGGAGTAATAAATTGAGAGAGATTAAGTTTCTCTCTCAATGTTCGCAGAGGGTGGTGGACTTGAGGCCTCTTGTGCCACCACCCATTTATCCAGCTTAAAACCTGACTGTGAATCAACCAAACCCTGCGAAATTAATTAAGAGGAAATCCTCATGAGTGTTACCGAATTCGACCCAAAAACAACCACTTTAGAAGACGCCATTGCAATAACAACGATCAATACCGATAAAAATCCCGATATCTATATTAACGGGGTTAACATCAGTGAAGCGGATATACTGGCTGAGATGCAATACCATCCAGCACAAGACCAGCGCAGCGCCATGATCGTAGCCGCCGAGTCTTTAATCATTACCGAACTGTTTAAACAACGTTGCCAAACCCTAGGCCTAATTGACAGCAACGCCAGCCTTGAAGATCAAAAGCTTACCGAAGACCAGCTAAGCGAATTACTGGTTGATAAAGAAGTGGATATTCCACGGGTAACCGATGACGAGTGTGAGCGCTACTACCAAGCCAACCCAGAAAGGTTTCACACCTCCCCTTTATTGGAGGTCGATCATATTCTGATTGCCGCCGACAAAGAAGATTTGGATCAACGCGCCGAAGCCAAAGAGCTCGCCCAAGGGTTACTGGATCAAATAAAGCAAAAGCCCCATACCTTTGCCGAGCAAGCCAAAAAACACTCAATGTGTCCATCAAAGGAACATGGCGGCTCTTTAGGTCAAATTACGAAAGGTCAAACCGTACAGGAATTTGAACGGGTTTTATTTTTATCCCCAGAAGGGTTAGTCCCTAGCCTTATTGAAAGCCGTTACGGCTATCACATTGCCAACATTCACCGCAAGGTGGAGGGCAACCTGATTCCTTTTGAAACCCTTGAAAATAAAATTAAGATTTACCTGGATGAAAAAGTACGCCGTAGAGCGGTCTCGCAATACATTCAGCTATTGATTAGCGATGCGGACATTCGTGGATTTGAATTTGAGGTAAGCGATTCGCCTTTGGTGCAGTAGTTATTAGTGGCCTAGTACGAGGCTGCTGGCAGGCGACAAGCGTTTGGAAAATAAAATGTGTCAAATGATCACCTGCCAGCAGCCTCCTACAGAAATTTAGTCGCAAGCACCCATCCCCTATTAATTATAAAGGAGTCCTCTGTCATGAGCATACAGGACTTAATGCAGCGCAATATGGCCTGGGCAGACGCCCAAAAAGAAATAGATCCTGAGTTTTTTCATCGCCTAAGCCTACAACAAAACCCCGAATACTTATGGATTGGCTGCTCTGATTCTCGAGTACCTGCCAATCAAGTGGTGGGCCTTGACCCAGGAGAACTATTTGTTCACCGCAACATTGCCAACGTGGTATTGCACACGGACTTCAACTGCCTGTCAGTGGTGCAATTTGCGGTAGACGTGTTAAAAGTACGTCACATTATCGTGTGTGGCCATTATGGTTGCGGCGGCATTAAAGCGGCGTTAGATGATCAAGAATTTGGTTTAGTGGATAACTGGCTGCGCCACATTAAGGATGTATATGTGCAGCACAAACAGGAAATTGACCACCTTAGATATGAGCAGCAGCGGGTAAATCGCATGTGTGAACTCAATGTCATTGAACAGGTAAACAATCTTACCAAAACAAAAATTGTACAAAACGCCTGGAAGCGAGGCCAAGAATTAAGCATTCATGGTGTGATATACTCCATCGCTGACGGCTTACTAAAAGAACTTAAGTTGAATACCCAGGACACACAAGCCATTGATAGTGTCTTTAAAATGAAAAGTAAACCCTGATATAAAAAGCCGCTCACAAACGAACAGGCCCGTTAAAGGTACCCCATGACACAAAACACCTCCCCCCCATCCACTAGCGTGTTTTTGTCGGTGGGTTTTCGCCCCCTGTTCGCCCTGGGTGTTTTATTTGCTGCCTTAGCCATGGGGTTATGGGCGGCATACTGGTCCGGCATTGTTGATGTATCTCAAATCACACCCATTGGTGGCTTTTTGTTCTGGCATGGGCATGAATTCATAATGGGTTTTGCACTGGCCATTGTGTTTGGCTTTCTGTTAACCGCGGTACAGAACTGGACAGGCCTTAAAACCACCACACCCATTACCCTATTATTGGTGGCACTGGCTTGGCTATATGCCCGCATGGTCATGTTATTTGGTAGCCACCTGCCCCCTACCATTATTTTAACCGCCTGCGTATTGCCCAGTTTGATGGTGGTCTTCATGATTGCCAAACCCATTATCAAAAAGCGCCTGTGGCGTAACCTGTTTGCCCCCGTGGCACTACTTATGATGGCCATAATTGACGGCAAGCTCATGTTATCTGCGTTAAACCATGAGCCTTTACCCAGTGGGCTTTTTTTAGTGGCCACCCTGTTTATTAGCCTGCTGATCACTATGATAGGCGGGCGGGTAATCCCTATGTTTACCGCCAACAACCTGGGCATTAAAAAAGCCATAGAGCCCAAATGGGGGTTTGCATTATCGGTCATCCCTTTGCCACTATTGATGCTAAGCCAGCTTTTTTCAGTTGGCGAAAATCAAGGTATGGTGACCAGCTTATTGTGTGTGTTATTGGTAATTGGGCACACTAACCGACTGAAATTATGGTTTCATAAAGAGTTATTTCAGCGCCCCATGTTATGGTCGTTATGGATATTTTATGCATGTTTGCCGGTGGGTTGGTTTATTTTAGCTATTAAACCCTGGATGCCCCTGTCCATTATTAATGCCAGCAGTATTGGTTTGCACGTTATTACTATTGGTGCCATAGCCGGACTTATCAGCGCCATGGTGAGCCGAGTGTCGCTGGGTCACACTGGCAGAGTCATTCACCATGACAAATGGATCGTGGCAGCATTTATAGCATTGTTGACAAGTTTATTGATACGCACATTAGGCGTGGCGCTCATGGGGTTTTCACCCACACTTATCAGCATAAGTGCCCTGCTATTTAGTATCAGTTTTATTATATTATTTTTTCGTTTTGTGAAGATATGGGTGAGCCCCAGGGCGAAGTAATTAGGCCTCTTTAATTAAAGGCCTAAATAACCAATAAAAGCAGGATTATTTAAAATCTCGGCTAATGGCCACCGCCATTAACTCCTGAGTGTCTTTGTCCAGTATTTCTTCCATGGCCAGATATACCTGCTTTTCTTCTCTGGTATTGTGTTCATCTAGATAATTGGCCAAAGCAATTATCTTTGCCAAATCAATCTTGTTGTCCAAGGTGTCTTCAATATTGCTTAATGCCAGGTTTATCTCTGCGTGTTCGTATTTTAATGATTGGATGGGACAATCCTGTAACTTCATCTCTTGCTCAAACATAGGAAACAACACCGTATCCTCCCAGTGTAAATGCCGCAGCAAACCACTTTTAAACAAATAGAATAAGGATTGTTGTAACTCAAAGGATTTTTCTTCCCGTACCGCCTCAACCAATGAATTCAATATTAAATCCAAACGATTGTGATCAGAGTTATGGTAAACACTCACAAACCCTTCGTTATGCATGACTGTCTCTCCAGTTATTATCCAACAATTGTTTTGACCAAGCGTCCAAAATTTTTCTAAAAGGTTTATCCAATAAGTCCAGATCAAATCGATCTAACAAGTTTTTAATCTCCAGCCCCAGTTCGGTATCACCTGAAATACTCAAATCACGATTAAAAAATAAGGTATCCGGGTCCACCTGTTGAGAGGCCATGAGTACCATGGCATTTACGGTGGCACTAAAGGTTACATCAACAGCATCTGGCCGCCTGTCAAGCATCACAATGCGCGAGCTCGCCTTAGTGAAATACCAATGGGCCGACAAATCGGTTAGCTGTACCAATGCCACCCTGCCCTCCAGAAAATCCAGTTCACCATCGGCTAAGAAGTCCTTGGCCAAGCGATTGAGCTGATGCAACACAAACAGGTTTTGAAGCTTTTCCGGCATCACCTTCTTGGCCACCCGCAACAGCTTACTGCTGTTTTGTACCAACTTTGAGGTAAGCAAATGGGGTAATAACATTTTGTTGTCCTTTTGCAGAAACTAGCACTTGTTAATTTCCATGCTAATGCATTGAAAAATTCAAATATTAATCAAGATCAAGGAAATCTCATGCTGTCTTTAAACCGCGCCATTAAAGTGATAACCCCATGGATCTATTAAGCCCGGCCGGCAGCCTGCCTGCGCTTAAGGCTGCGGTAGATGAAGGGGCCGACGCGGTCTACCTGGGGTTTAAGGATGATACCAATGCCCGTCATTTTGCTGGCCTTAATTTCACCGAAAAAACCCTCAGGCAGGGCATTGATTATGCCCATGATCATGGCCGCAAGGTGCACGTTGCCGTTAACACCTTTTCACACCCTAATCGTACTCAGGCCTGGTTTGACTCGGTTAAAAGGGCCCATGACATGGGCAGCGATGTGCTAATTGCCGCTAACATTGCGGTATTAGAGTACGCCGCCAGCCACTACCCAGATTTGGAATTACATTTATCGGTACAGGCTGCGGCCACCAATGTAGCAGCCATTAATTTTTTTAAGCAATTTGGTATAAGCCGCGCGGTTTTACCCCGAGTTCTCTCTTTTCAACAGGTGGCCAATTTAGCCAAAGATACCGACGTAGAGCTGGAAGTTTTTGCTTTTGGCAGCCTATGTATCATGGCCGAAGGCCGTTGTTATCTTTCCTCATACATGACGGGAGAGTCCCCCAATACCGCAGGGGCGTGTTCACCGGCTAAGTATGTTCGCTGGGTTGATACTCAGCATGGCCTGGAGAGCCGATTAAATAATGTATTGATTGATCGCTTTAAGGAAAATGAAAAAGCGGGTTATCCCACCCTATGCAAGGGCCGTTTTGAAGTGGATGGCAGAATCACCCACGCCCTGGAAGCGCCCACTAGTTTGAATACTTTGGATTTATTACCCCAGCTAAAAAATATAAATATTAGCGCCTTAAAAATTGAAGGCCGCCAACGCAGTCCTACCTATACACGCCAGGTTACTCGCGTGTGGCGCCAAGCCATAGACATGGTTAAAACTCACCCCAATGACTTCGCCGTAAAAGACGAATGGAATAAATGCTTAAGTGAATTATCTGAGGGTTCACAAACGACACTGGGCGCCTATAAACGGGCCTGGCAATAATGATTATTGTCAAATCAATTAATACCAAACACATTAAGGTGCGTGAATCATGCAATTTTCCATAGGCAATATCTTATTCTACTGGCCAAAGGATCAGGTAACGACATTTTATGAACAAGCCAAAACTTCAACGGCCGAACATGTATATCTGGGAGAGTCTGTGTGTTCCAAGCGCCGCGAGCTCACTTTAAAAGATTACCTACCGATCGGGCAGTCATTACAACAATCGGGAAAGAAAGTGGTATTAACCAGCTTGGCCTTGCTGGAAGCCAAAAGTGAACTGGCCAGTCTTAAGAAGGTTTGTGACAACGGCCATTTTTTAGTAGAGGCCAATGACTTTGGTGCGGTTGAATTGTTAAGTCAGGCAGGCATTCCCTTTGTGGCAGGTGCCGCTTTAAATATTTACAACCAATATGATCTACAAGTAATGGTTAACAAGGGCATGAAGCGCTGGGTGATGCCGGTGGAGCTCTCTAAAGACTGGTTAATACAGATACTTTTGGGTTGTGAGGCGTTGGGCATACGAGACAAGTTTGAGGTGGAACTCTATGGCTATGGTTTTTTACCCTTAGCGTATTCTGCACGCTGTTTCACTGCCAGAAGCGAAGATAAACCCAAGGATCAGTGCCAGTTATGCTGCATTAAATATCCACAGGGCCGTGAGATTAATAGCCAGGAAGATAGCCGATTATTTCGTATGAACGGCATTCAAACTTTGTCAGGAAAAATTCAAAATTTGATCAACGACTTACCCAGCATGCACGATTTAGTAGATGTTGTGCGCATTAGTCCCAACAGCCCAGATTCACTTGCATGGGTAACTATGTTCCAACAAAACCTGGATGGCAGCTCACCTATTGCGTTAAAGGATTTTTGCAATGGCTATTGGCATAAAATTGAGGGGATGGCCACGTACTAGGGGACTAGCAATTAATAGGCAGCATGCATTGATGAGATATTAGGCCACGCTTTCATACTGACTTAATAGTGCCTAAGTAGTCGCTACTGCTTAGGCATAAACTTCACGTCTTTTGGCCAAGGCTTTTGCCCACAGTCACCACACACCACCTCTACAACTAACGCTTGCCCACAATTTTTGTGAAGTAATTGCTCGTTGGGGTCCATGGTCGGTAACCAGTCAATTACCCATTGACGCATAACCATCACCAGCGGATACAGGGACTTACCCTTAGTGGTTAAATTATACTCACTGCGCGGCGGGTTTTCTTGATAAGTAACTCGTTCAAACACCTGCACATCCACCAGTAAATTTAGACGGTCTGTTAATATGTTGGAGGCAATGCCAAGCTGCTTTAAAAACATGTCGTAGCGATTTACCCCAAAAAATGCAGCTATTAATAGCAATAAGGTCCAACGATCGCCGATTAAATCACTCACATAAGCCAGGGATAAATCTTGTTGGTTTTTAATGGCGCCCGATCGTACACGGCGCTTATTAAAAGATTGAATTTCATCCAACTGGTTATCCAAGGCCTGGTTAAGTTCGGGCCATTGAACGGCGCTTATTTCCAATGCATCGTTGCAGTGGCGGCACACAGCCTGGGGGTTTAACGGTTTTCCACAGGTAGAATGAAACAGTTCAGGGGGTAACACCTCAGGGCTCACATCGGTCCACTCAATCTCCCACTGCCAACACAAAAGCGAGGTGGCAAACAAGCCCATGCCCTTTTGGGTAAGCTTGTATTCGAAGCGAGTGCCGCTGGTGGAATAGCTGCGTTTATACAATACGTCCGCCGCCAACAAAGACTCCAAGCGGCGCGTTAAGGTAGTACGGCTGGCGCCGGTATGCTTGCGAAACTCTTCGAAGCGACTACGCCCCAAAAACGCATCGCGCAATATCAACAGCGCCCAGCGGTCACCAATTACGTCCAGGCCCTGGGCCATGGCGTTATTAATGATAAATTGATTATTTTTCATGGGCGTATAATAACGAATGTTGTTGATATTTTATATGCACATTCATAACTAATTAGCGGTGCAATATCAGATTATTTTTTGGCAAAAAAAGGCCGAGTCATCACTGACCCGGCAATAGGCATCAAATTTAAGCCAATGGCTTAACGTTTGCCCGAACGACGCAGGGCGGCTGCGGTGAAGCTTTTACGTTTAACTTGCTTGCCAAATTTAAAGGGCTCGTTTTCTTCGTTGTTTAGCTCAACCAAGTAGCGGCCCGATAACAAGTCATAGTTAGTGGTCGACACATACCAGGGGGCGTTAGCATTCACAAACTGCAAGGCATGGCCTTCCGATACACGCCACAGTACATCACGGTTATCATAATGATCAGCGATGGCAATCTGGTAGCTGTCTTCATCTACGTAGAAGGTACGCTTGCCGTATACGTGGCGTTCACCTGCCTTCAAAGTGGCTTCTACCTTCCACACACGGTGCAACTCATAACGCGTTAAGTTCTGGTCGATATGACCGGCTTGCACTATGTCACTGTATTTAACATTGGGATTGGCCAACTTGTAAGAGTTGTAAGGAATGTAGATTTCGGTTTTACCCAAAAGCTTCCAGTTGTATTTTTTAGGGGCGCCGTTATACATGTCTACTTGGTCAGAAGTGGCTAAGCCTTCGGCGGCTTGTCTAGGTGCATCAAACGCAATTTGTGGCGCACGACGTACCCGGCGTTGCCCTGCGTTATATACCCAAGCCATGCGTGGCTGATTTACCTGATCGATGGTTTCGTGTACCAGCAAAACATTACCGGTTAAACGGGCCGGTGATTTAACCGAGGAGGTGTAATAAAACAGGATGTTGTCATCGCGGCCTTGATCAAATCCACCCTTAAGGTATTGCGGCGCCGTAAGTTGGGCACGCTGCTTAACCGCCGTGAAACTGCCGTTTAGTTGCACAGGTATGGTGGCCAGATTACGTTCGATTGAACCACCACGATAACGGCTCACGTGATTCCAAATCACTTCCAAGCCATTTTGTGGAATGGCAAAGGGAATGGTTTCGTCAAAATTTACCATACCATTACCGCCACTTACTAACTCGGCGGTGGTGGCATTTTTCTTGGCCTTGTCATAAATACTTTTTGGAAAGGCGGCGGTACGGTGAGTTTTATAAACCGGCATTTTGTAAGTGTCGGGATACTTGGCAAACAAAGCAATCTGACCGTCGGTGAGTTGCGCTTTGTATTGCTCGATATTTTTTGCGGTAATTGTAAATAATGGCTTTTCGGTGGCAAAAATATCCACCAACGGGTCGGCATTCACATCCTGCTTTAAACCACCTGTATAACCTGGAATAGAGCCGCTTTCATTGGCAGCGGCTTGCGCCCCCATTAGAGTGAGTTCACCACCCAGCTTTGCAGCTTGTGTGGGCGCAACCTTGGCCCAGGCACCTGAGCTTGCCATGGCCAGCATGAGTGCCGATGTGGATAGGGTTTGTAATTTCATATTTTTTAACCTTGTTATGGCGCCAGAACCTGGCGCCTTAAATTATTTTTGTTTAAAGGTTTAAGATTTAAAACTGCACAGCCATGCTAATGGAGGCAAAATCGTGATCACTGATAACGCTGTAATCACCGCCCGAATAGCGAGTATATGAAAGGTTGGCGCTGTAGGTTTCAAGATAGGTTGCCAATACACTTAGGCCCAAAGTCTTCTGGCCTTCACCAAAGTTACCACCCGGTTGAGGGGCGTAACCTTTTACATCATGGCTCCAGGCAATGGTGGGCTTAAGGTTAATACCCATAAACACATCAGAATAATCAGCCACTAAACGACCGCGGTAACCCCAAGATCCTTCCGTGACAAAACCGTCGTTACCATTTGGGTCGGTGGGATCAAAAGATCCAAAGATGTCAGAGCGACCATATTTAATGGCGGTAGGTGAATCATTGAAATCATGAATATAAGTGTAACCCGCTTCACCAATTAAGGTCATGCGCGAGGCACCGGCTACTTGATCGAAGAACTTAATAGCGGTCACTTGCAGCTGAGAGATATCGAATAAACGGAAACCATCAGAGACAGCCCCATCTGCGGTGTTCAGATAATCTGCATTTAATTCGGTAGAAGTGGAAGAACCGGTTACCAGAGTACCTATCACCATGGGACCATTAATTTGAATGGGCGCATCAATCTTGTGACTGATTTCACCAGACAAAGCCATAGACCCTATATTAGTAGCAAAGCTTAAGCCCGTGACAATGATGTCTTCAGGGTAGGTTAAAAAGTAATTTGAACTAGCAACAATTTGCGCAAGCGCCGCACCTTGAGCAGTGGGCATAGCCGCCGCTGATGCCGCATCCATAGTAGCCTGTAATGCAGCTCCGGCATCCTGATGCGCTTGACTACCAGCTAAATAATCCCCATCTGCTATGGCGGTTGCTATATCCGTTTGGCCTTGCACCGCAATGGGCGTCACCACACTGGTAATTATGTCTGTTACTATTTGCACTTCATCCACAGTATTCTTGGTACCACTGGCAAGAGGTGCACGACTGTGAATATTCATGGCGTATATACCAAATTCGGTATCACCTAACTCTTCCGATAAATAGCGGAACGCCAAACCAAATTGACCGTCGTCACTGGCTTTACGATTACCATCGGCGCTACGACCCACACTAAATTGTCCACCCAGGGCGCTCACCGCGGTACAACCCTCCGGGGCATAATCGTTGGTGGCAAAATAAGTACCGCACCCAGGTATCACAGTTTCCTGAAATCCCAATTGATAAAAGGCTTCGGCGCTTAAATTTTCGGTTAAACCAATGTTGGTATACGCCATGTTAACCGGTAATAAACCTTCTTTAATTTCGGCACCCGGACGCACAAACGCATTCACATCAATGG
>Ga0209290_1000756_pt1 | contig 20134 bp, 27 predicted proteins | sample EN1Hudsemesocosm_2_FD_184632 | JGI IMG/M metagenome (GOLD analysis project Ga0209290, IMG submission 184632) | Methane-oxidizing microbial communities from mesocosms in the Hudson Canyon - EN10B Hudson Canyon (SPAdes) (version 2) | ecosystem: Environmental > Aquatic > Marine > Cold seeps... | reverse complement strand
TTACGGGCTTTCTTAGCTGAAGATAATGTAGACCATTTAGATAAGAAGTCACAAAATATAACCGTGTCTTTTTCAGGGAACCATTCGAGTATTTGGGGAAAGTAATTCTTTAGTGTTGCAGTTATTTTATTGGTTAAATCTACTCGGTCTTGAACCAGCTTTCGACGATTTTCAACATGTTGTGTCAGTGCTCGAATATCAACCGTATCGGGGCTAATGAGCCGTAATTTATGCATATGATTTTCAAGAATTTCTGTCTGTATCCTTGCATCACTAGGGTCATCTTTAGCGCCACTGTGTGTAAAAGCATCACGGTACTTGGCAACTGTTGAAGGGTTTATCGGAAACAAAACAATATGTTCATACTTGGCTAATGCGTAGATCAACGGGCCTTTCTTTAATTCACAAGCGACGGCTACGGGTTTATTAGGGTGGCGATTTTTTAAATCCATAGCCCATTCATGTATTGATTTAGGTGAGCTAGAAATGACTGAATACTGATAGCCTTTACGGTCTAAAGTTCGTTCACAAATGTCGTGTTTTTGATCGGCCCAATCAATACCAATTATGGTTGAAAAATCAGAAACTTTTGATTCTTTCATAATAGAACTCCAGCGTGTAAAGTATAGTTTGGAATGTGTCTATATACTCGTTTCTCGCAGGTATTATAGTCGTCGGTGCAACGGCGGCCCCTGAGTATGCGTTTTGAAACAGAGTTACTTCTGCTAGTTCGAAAGTATGGTTATGAACATCGAGTGTTTAAAGCAGCATATTCGTAACTAGCAGAAGCATGTTCCACTTAATTGATTGAAGGGTAAACCAAAGAATTATTGGAACGGTCCAACTATAAACGGCTGCACCGGACAAATTTCCGCTGTCACCTTTTGTGCAAAAATACGCCATTAAAAATTTGCTCGGTGAGCCGGGCATTATATTCAAAAGGAGAATCTATGGAATATTTAAAATATGGAGTTTTTGCTCTTTTTGTTCTCGTTCTTCAGGGTTGTGCAAACCCTTCGATTTACAACGTGAATAAGTCAGAAGCCGGTATATTGAATAACCAATCAACGATTTATGTTCCTAGATTTGAGGGTCGGCCAGACTTTGTAGAAGAAAGCACTGACTATTTCGTATCTCTACTCGAGTCGAATATTTCTAATACTATTATTCAGGGTTCAGTCCTAAGAACCGAATCAACAGATGTTATAAGTGGTGGTAACTTGGCGCCATTAGAGCTTGCTCTTCAATCAGCTAAAACTAATAAAGCTGATATTCTTATCACAGGTAAAGTGACGAGTCATAGCACTATAGGCACTCTGAATGGCTTTTCTACAATTCGTATGTACAACGTTCACACAGGTAAGCGTGTGGCTAATTTTCACGAGCCTAGTGGTTTGTTAATCGCGCACAGTGAACACCAATGTGTAATGGCTGCGGTCAAAGAAACTGCCGAGAATGTCTCAGGACTATTCAAATGAATATAAGGCGTTCAACCGGACTCGCCTTCGGCTCGCGCGGTTAACGCGGCGTTAAATGTAATAAATTATGCATAGCACATTAAACAAATGGCTTGAAGAATTGGATCAAGAAACCTCTATTGTTGTTTCAAATGAAATCAATGAAGAAGCCAATGGAAATATGGTTACCTTTGGCTTTAATCAAGATTTATTAGAAGGCTGGGGCAACGAATCGTTAGTCGATTTTATAGCTGCCTGTTCAGAAGTCTATCGCACTAAAAAAGACGGTACGGCTATGGTATTTTACGCGTGGTTCGATGAACAAGCTGGTCAAATTCGTATATCTTTGGTCAGTCAATCACATAATAAACTGCCTTTCAGCTGTAAGCTAAATCAAACTGATTTAAATCATGTGGTTAAAGGCATATACGCAGAAGATTCAGGTTTATATACAAAAGGGGCGCTTGATGTTTGGTGCCAAAACATTTAACAAGTGCAGCCATGAACACCCAGCAAAGAACCGCTGGGTTGGACTCGTTCGCTGCGCTCCTCGCCCATGCTGCAGGCGTTAAGGCTACTTAGTGTTGGCCGTAATGACCTCCGATAGCAAAGATATAAATATACTCATCGTCGTATTTATAAATTAGTCGGTCTTTTTGGCTTATTCGCCTAGACCAAAGTCCTGTCAGGTTATGTTTTAGCGGTTCGGGCTTTCCAGTTCCTTCAGCAGGGTCCCCCCTCAACATTTCTTTCAGCTGTCTACATAGAACTTTATGTAGCTTTTTATCCTTCTCCCTTAAACTCTCATATTCTTGCCAAGTGCTACCCTCAAAGACCAGTGATCTCACTCATCTCCTCCTTACTTGGTTTGTAACCTACTTTGTCGTTATGAGTTTTTAGCGATCCTGAAATTTGCTTCATTAAGTTAGTGTTTTGCAAAATATATAAGGTTTCTTGCTCTCTTTCCCAATCATTTGCGCTCATTACAACAAAGTCTTCACCGGCGCGTCTTGTTACTTTTAAAGGCTGATGGTTTCCAACTATCTGTTCTACAAAGCCTTTCAAGTTGTCTCTAAATTTATTTACGCTTACACTATCCATATAAATCACCAATATCATGTACGGTACTTCCGTACAATATAGATTAAAAGCCTTAACAAGGCAATCAAAAATCGCCCACAAGATACCGTGGACTGGACTCTAGTGGGAGTCATTATGTCTATGCAGTCACAAGATTGAATATCCGAGGTAGAAATGGAATTACTATTTTCATATGGAACGCTACAGCAGAAAAGCGTACAGGTAGCAAACTTTGGTAGGGAGCTGAATGGCCAAAAGGATTCACTCCCAAAATATGAACTTGGTGAGATATTAATCACCGATGATCGAGTCATTCAAGAAAGCGGTAAGGACGTACATCAAATATTAAGGTACACCGGCGAGATTGAAGACAAAGTTACAGGTACTGTTTTCGAAATTACGGATAAAGAGTTAATACAGGCAGATGACTATGAGGTTGATGACTACAAAAGGATTTCCGCAATCTTGCAGTCAGGTATCACATGCTGGATATATGCTGCGGCCAATGAAAATGCATAACAATCACAGGCAGTCGGAAAAAATGGTGCGTCATCCGTTTTGCAAAAACCGCAAAACGGCCGCCACACCATTTTTTCGGCAATCTTTTTTATTCGTATTCGTAAAAAATATGAAATTGAGCTTTATTTATTGGCCTTAATTCCATTCGTGTTAGTTGCTTCTGGAATTAGGTTTTTTAAGGCGGGTATCTCTACTGGTCATTCTTCAGGTTTCGGTAGTAGCGCATTCGTTCCATGCTTTGTATCAATATTTATTATTGGCTTGTATCGCAGCAAGAGAAAGTCAGTTAAGGTCTTACAAGGTTTTTTATCCCTATGTGCGTATCAATTTGTTATTGGTTTTACTTTCTGGATAGCCTAACTAATCACATAACCACAAGCGTTCAACACGGACATCACTTAAATCTGGGTGAAAAATAAATGGATATACCTTGTTACAGTGATAGATCTTTTTTCAAGAAAGAGTGTCGGTTGGTCGTTGGATGAATCGATGACATAAGCCTTAGTGACTGAGGCGCTTTCAATGGCTTTTAGTCGCAGAAGTGTGACACCTGGTTTGATCATTTAGGTAGAGGTACCCAATATCGTGCTCAGAAGTATATTGATTTTATGACATCACACACCTTCTCAGTGGTCTCGCATTTTTCTTTACATTGCTATTTTTCTCATTCGAGCTTTTAAAGGCAAAAGAAGATTCTGTAACTTCTAAACAATCTCATACGCTTAGCTACCTCACTGATATTTAGCATCATTAGAGGTTCTCGCTGAATTGTTAATGGTGTTTTCTACTGGGGTTTGAAATATTTCTTTTACAAACGGCATAATTTTTTCACCCACTAGTATTCCGAGCAATCCAATAAGAGCAATTGCTGGGGGTGCAGGCGAACGCACCCCTGAAAAGCTATAGATGATGCCAATCATTAAACCGACAACAAGTGATAATAAATACGGCTTCATCTTATATCTTTATTTTTTGGGGACCAAACTCTGCATACAACTCGGGCAAACATTCAGCCAAGTGTTGCATTTCTTGTGCATTATGAACCAATAGTTCTTGTGGGTTTGGTAGTAATAGTTTGGTAAATGGGCGTAATAAAAATGCTAATAATTTTCTAATGGGCCCAGGGTTTTTCCCAAGCTTGGCATTAGTACCCCCAAACCACATGCGAGAACGCATTTCAGACCCACCTTCTACTTTGCGAATTTGATGTGCCATAACACCGGCAATAAACGGTAGTCCAGGCAAACCTACCTTAGCGCAAATAATGACCTCGCCACGCTGATTCATTTTATCTTCGTCTATACCAAATTCTTTTGGGCTAACAAAACTGATGGCGCCTTTTTTAATTTCAGAACCTAGATACTCAGTAATATGAGAGGTGCGATTAATATAGCCTTGCTCACCTTTTTTACCGTCTTTCCATTGTGCGTTGATGTGGGCCTTTGGATGCCACAACTTATATTTGTTAGCTTCATCTCCGTGCCAGCCGAACCACCAATCCCACATTTCAGGGGTCACACTTGGCATATTAGTGAGACAAAAAATATTGATGCCTAGCGCGGGGGTACGGACATAACCAGTTTCAATGGGCCAGTAACCGTCTTCTAATAAGTCATTGGCGTGATTAGCAGGATAGAACAGTTCATGGGACATTCCGCCGCAGGCAATGGCTTCAGTAACCTGCTCTTGCATGGGTGCAATAGTGGGCTGAAAGTATTTAGCATACGGACTGTTGGCCAAATCGTCTTTGCTATAACCTAGGTGTTGTTTTGACATGATTCAGCCTCTTGTTTTGTTTTTATCTTAAGGTCAGTATATGGCTGGCAGTATTACCAAGCAATACAACCGCATCGTAATGCGGTACAGTTTTACACTGTCTAATTTTTTTGAAAAGGAGCCGCTTTTGTCGGGCAAAGAAACAAAAAGTGGTGGCATTCAGGTCATCACTCGAGCAGCAAGTATTCTACGTGCTTTAGGCCAGGCTAACTCAGGGTTGAGTCTTGGCCAGTTGGCTTCTCGATGTAGTCTGCCACGGTCAACCGTGCAGCGCATTATTGCATCCCTCATCGACGAAGGGTTTGTGATGCATCTAGGCAGCAACCAAGGTTTCACCCTTGGACCAGAAATTCAAGCATTTACCGCCACCACTCGAATCCAGGTCTGGCAAAAATTTCACTCATATTTAGCCTCTCTTGCAAATGAAATTGGTGAAACAGTCGATCTGGCCATACTGCAAGGGGATCAAGTTTTGTTTGTAGATCAAATTGCTGGGCATCATCGACTGCGAGCCATGTCAGAACCGGGCGTTCGTTTTTCTGCTTTCACAACGGCCAATGGCAAAGCTTGCTTATCGCTTTTAAGTGATGAAAAATTAAAAAATGAGTTAGATGTGAGCGATTCACTAATGGTTGAAATAGCCCAAATAAGAAAAAGTGAAACTGCTTGGGATCTGGGTAAGCACACCGAAGGTATATCAGCCGTTGGCGCTGCTTTTGAAGATTTGAATGGACAGTTTTACGCCATTTCTATTCCGATACCAAGTCAGCGTTTTGAAAAAATCAAAGAACAATTAGCGCCTAAGTTGCTGGCCTGCATATCAGACATTAAAAAGGGTAAACTCTGTTACCCTTTTTAATGTCTCTACGCTATATGCTGTTTGCTGACTACGTTGCGATACACAAACCCAAGCAAAGAAGATCATAAATACCAAGTCATTCAAGCCATATATGCCGATAAAAAATATCGGGCTGAAAGACGTTCGCTAAATCATTTTGAGATTGCCACATTCCCCAAACAATCACATAGACAAGCTTCTCCACAGCAAATGCCGCTGCGAGCCATGCAATATTTGATTTAATAAAACGCCCCCAATGTTCATTAATGCGGCCGCAATGAAACCATTTTGTACTAAATTTTTATTCATTTAATTACTCTGTCTATTTAAAAATAAGGTGACTAATTCAAACTCAGTCTAACTCAATTCGACCCATCCATGAATTAAACAATCCATCTGGGTCGTATTTACGTCTCAAATCATCAAGACGTATTAAGTTTTTATCCTGCGTAAAGCGTGTAGGACGTTTCCCCAAATTTTCATCCGCAAGCTGACTACCAATACCAAACTTTTCCATGGCTTTCATTTTTTCGGTTGCCCAGTAATCATATTTAGCATCGTCTTCATCTTTTTTCCACATACCATAAACGGCTAAGTATCTGTTGGCCTCAAGGGAGAAAGCCATATCCGGACGATCTTTCGGAGGATGCCAATTCAGCCATAATGCATGAGAAGGCGGAGGTGGCATGGTGTCGGCAATCGCTTGAATACCAGGAATTAAATCGTCCATGGGTGCATCAGTCCACATGTTGTCAGCACACCATTTAACATCAGGTGGAAAGTGAGTCACGTTGGCAACCGTCGACATAAAGCTTGTGCTCATGGGCATTAACGGTGTGGTAAGGCTGGCTTTCTTACGAATCGGACTTTTATTAACAAAGTCTACCGCCTCTCTGGCTTCTTTATAGCTATTGGTTAAAACCGGCGCGACTACCTCAATACCTGGAGAAAAAATCCCTAAGGCTTTTGGCGTCAGTAATAATTGAAGCTCTACACTGCGAGCAACATCGGGCCCTACTTCATCAGCCCAGCGATAAACGTCTTCAAGGTGTTTTTGTCTAAATATTTGAAACTTCACACCCATAAACTTAAACCTTGGGTGCGCTTTCAAGTGATAGCGTACCACCACACCAAAAAATCCAGGCCCCGCTCCGCGAGCGACCCAATACAAGTCAGTATTTTCATTTTCATTGGCATGCACAACACTGCCATCGGCCAAAACCACATCAATACCGATCACGCTTTGGGTGGCGATCCCTAGCTCACGACTGCCCCAACCAAAACCACCCTGCAGTAAATATCCTCCCAGACAAACATCCGGCGCATGGGCAACAGGGAAAAATAAATTATATTTTTTCAAGGTTCGATCAAGGTCAATACCCCAGCAACCCGGGCCGGCAATTACGGTATCATCTTGCGTATTAACTTCGATGCTATTCAACCTCGCAAGACTGATCAGCATGCCATCATTCTGAATATGATTTTGTGCCCAGCTGTGACCACCCGAGCAAATATTAATATTTAGATTTTCTCTGCGAGCACGTTTTATCGCTTGAACCACATCGTTAATATCATTGGCTTCGATCAATACCTTGGGACGTCGATCAGGATCTTTACCGTTAAAACTGGTGGCTAATACTTTTTTATCAAAACGAGGGTGGGACCGCTCAAATACTAATCCCTTTCCTTTAGGTCGCTTCATATTAATCTCATTTATTTCAAGCAATTGAATCCAGATCAACTGAATCGGTGGATTTATTTAAAATCAGTATATGACTACGACAATTGCCAAACAATACATCTGCACCGCAATGTGGGTCAGTTTAGAAGCAGTTAAAGCGAGTAATAAAAATAACTAACGGCCCCTCTACTCGAAGAATTGTAGACCTTTCTGATCTGGCAAACGGTTGGAATGTTAACCCGGTAGGGCAGCCTGGGCGCTGGTTAGACAAGCACTTGTTCAAGTAGATTAATGCTAAAGGCTGGCTTCATACCAATACGCTGAGTCACGTCTCCACCGGACGGTGTTCGTGTATTCAAGTCTGACAAGGCTCCTCCTTTATTCTAAGTGTTCAGGCCTTTACCGTGTCCCAGCTATTACGCTGGGCATTAGGCTACTATGCCGTCTGCTGACTTCTGCTTAATCACCCACAAGGTTACCCCTGCTGGCGCTATCGGTTTTCATCTTGTTCGCTCTTAATGGATGATGAGAACCACGAAACCAAGGTATTTCTATACCAGAACCTTACTGGTTATGGACCGATCGCGTGTTAAGCAGATCTCCCCAGATAAGAGCATGAACTTTCTCTGCACTGCTGCATCATTTACGGTGGCCGTTAGATCACATGGCTTCGTTGTCTTGTGCCAACTCGCCTTCAGCCTACGCTTCATATGATGTTCTTGTTCATCAGCTCGCAGTTTTGCGTCCGGCTTCCTCCGGACCAAACCTCACGGTTAAGCCCTTGCCATTCACGAATAGTTAGCATCTAATAACGGTATTAATCGCTAAGGATGGTGACCTTTCTATAGAGGACTTACGCCTCATTAGTTCATGCCCATGCTGGGCGTACACAAGTTTAGCCAGCATCGCCCCAGCAAAAAGACGCTGGGGCTGGACCTCGCTTCGATCGGCCGCTGCTAAAGGCGTTGGCCCATTACGTATAGGCTCAATCATATGGAATATGAACAGGCAATACACTCTGATCTAGATGCAATCAAGGGTCTGTTAGAGTCTTACGGATTACCAGCAGGTGATTTCAAGGACCACCTTATAAATTTTATTGTGGCTAAAGAGTCTAACGAAATTATTGGTGTTGGCGGCTACGAGACATCTAAAGAATATGCGCTTTTACGATCATTTGCTGTTAAAACAAGTCACAAAGATTTAGGGATAGCTGAGGAAATTTTCAAATTAGTCGAGGAACAAGCTATTAACTCGGGTGTAAAAGGTTTTTATCTTCTTACTGATACAGCTATCAAATACTTTGAGCGTTTTGAATTTTATGAATGTAGCCGTGATAATGCGCCAGAGTCCATTCGAAAAACTAAACAATTTAGTGAGCTTTGTCCTGATACCGCAGCTATGATGTACAAAGCTTTATGCGAATAGAGTCAATAATAATGAAGAAATAAACCCTATTAAGGGCATTAAAAACATCAAGAAAAAACAAATTAGGGCATGGTGAAAGCAGCTAAATCCAATGCCAATAGCTGACAGATTGCCATAACCAATAAAAACAGCGGACAGCTGAAGCGCATCGTGACGAACTTCATGTTAAGCCTCTAATTGCGGCATAAAACATATAACCAAGCGTTCAACACGGACTCTGAATCGTATTTTAAAGGGGCAAAGTGGTATAACACCAGAAATGGCCTTAAGACTGTCTAAAGCTGTAGGTCGTAGCCCCGAGAGCTGGCTGCCAATGCAGGATAACTATGATCTTTGGCAAGCAAAACAAAATATTAATCTAGGCTATGTCCACCCAGTTTCATTTAAGGCGGCGTAGTCGAATATAACCAAAACCAGCAAGCGGAATTGGGCAAGTTGTGGTCAGCGTTGGCGGCATAAGCTTTATAAATGTATTTAGAGATAATATAAAATTGAAAATATTTATTCTTATAGTTGGTATTTTATTCCTTGTATCTTGCGCTGAAACGCCGAAATGTAACTATATTGGTGATAGTTCTCTAGAAGCAAATGCAGGTTGCTTAGTCGTTCATGAAAATAAATTATTGATAGTTGAAGATAATAAAGGGCGGATGTCATTGCCTGGAGGCAGTAAGAATTCTGACGAAGTAGCACAATGTACTGCAGAGAGAGAGGTTTGGGAAGAAACTGGGGTAGAAGTTAAGGCCGTTAAACGAATTATAACATTTAACAACGGATTTCAGTTGTTTGAATGCGATATTTCAGGGAAACAAGTATTAGATGGTTCTACTCGTCCTTGGCGTTTTGAAATTGATGAAATACATTGGTTTGGGCTTAGCCAATTTGTAAACAGAAATTGGCGTTACCCTGAGCAGTTGGAATTAATGAAAGAGCATCTAAAAAATTATAATACCGATGACTAAATTTTTATTTCGAGCTATAAATATCATCGAGAAAGTTGAAATGCCTAAACAAGGCCCTCAATTGTGACGCCAAAAGCGGCGCACATTAGCGTAACGTTGCCGAGAGAATCTGACTTAATGCCTAAATCCGATCCGCCTAAAACGATGACCTTTAAGTCACCAAAAGAGCTGTGTAAGTGGCTGCAGACGAACCATGCTTCTGAAAGTGAACTTTTGATCAAGATGTTCAAGAAGGGATCTGGAATTCCGAGCGTGAACTGGGATGAAGTCGTGATTGAGTCGCTGTGTTGGGGATGGATTGACGGCGTCAAGAAGTCGCTCGATGATCAAGCTTACCTTCAACGGATTACTCCGAGAAAAGCTCGAAGTAATTGGTCAAAGAGGAATACAGAACATGTCGAACGCTTGATAATTGAAGGACGGATGAAGGAGCCGGGGCTTGTGCATGTTCGTGCGGCGAAAGCGGACGGTCGTTGGGAGAGTGCCTATACGGTTAGTGAGATGAAGGTTCCTGCTGACTTTCTAGCAGCTCTGGAGAGCATGCCTAAGGCGAAACAGTTCTATGAGACGCTAACCAAATCCAATCGCTACACAATTGCTTATGGATTGGAATCTGCAAAGAAATCTGAAACCAGACAGAGGAGGTTCAAAAAATTCATGGATATGCTAAACAGCAATGAGAAGCCTGGCTGAGGCTTAAGCCAAGGGAAGAAGGCATCACTAATTAGGATAGGTCGCGCGCAGCCACGACTTAATACTTGGCTTGGACAAACCCGAAGCCAGTTCGGTGCTTATGTATAGTAAATATATTTTTCGATGTGAGGGGATTTATACCCTAGTTGAAAATGTTTTCTCCTCTAAACCTTCAAAAATGAAGGTAAGAGAAGTAAGGAGGAGTTTCACTTCTGCCGCGTAGCGGTTTCGTTCAATAAGTACATGAAGCGGCTTCAATAAAATATTCGAGTTTGCTGCAACACTTATGTTGGGCGTTAGGCATTTCAAATGCAAAACTTGTACTTTCTTATACGAATTAGTAGGATTCAAACGATCGTTTGAATTTTGATATTAACGTTAAGGAGAGACAATGGAATATATTCTAGTGGTTGCATCTGTTTATAATTTAATTGGTGCACTTACAATGTGGTTTCAGAAGGTGCCAAATCTAGATGCCGAGAATAAGCTTTCGGCAGAGTATATGCAGTATCGTATATTTACTGGAGGCACAGCATTTATTTTCAGCGCTATTTACTTATACGTCTTTTATGTTCCAACATTAGCAGTACCGCTTTTAATATTTGGTATCGTGTTAAAGCTTTGGTCTTTTGTATCATGCTTTATCAGCTACAAAAAATATGGCTTCCCCAAATCTGAACTTATGAAAGTTGGGGTAGGGAACTTGGTTTTTGCCTTGCTTTTTATCGTGTATTTAATAGACAGTGGTGATCTGTAGCCAATGTAAATGTTTAAGTGACCAACTATCGGAACCGGAATAACAAATATTGTTTCTGAGGAGCATAGATTTGAGTTGGTATTTTTCATCATTCATATCGCGCGTGGCGATTTCACGGGCGCGAGATAAATCAAGTGCCGTTTCATCCTCAGGTTCAGGTTCAGGTTCAGGTACATAGATAGGGTCAAGATCATTATTTTTTAATAACCGAGCTAGATTTTGAGCGTCACGTTTATCTGTTTTATACGATTACCGGATTTCTTAGGTATGAGTGAAGGAGCGACCAGGAAACAACAATGACCTAGGCATGTGAGCAAACGATAGATCCAATAACCACAACCCCGCTTCATAAACAAAATGAAGTGTGGCATGAGGGTATTTGGTTGGCGAGTTTAACAAAGCCGGTTTTGCTTGTTTGAATGCAACCTAAATCATTCACTTCAGCAGTACGATGATCAAGCGTATAAGCGACTTGAGTTTGTTCTTTGTCAGTATCTAAGCCGATGAACAATATGTTATCGTTTTTCATGGTGTTGGGCTCCAACTTTATAGCGTAACAACTACATTATGGCTCTGGCTGAGTTTTTCGGCTAACTCACGAAATTATAGGACTGCACGCTAGTGGGAAGTCCTTATGTTTATATAGCTCATGGGACCTGCATGAATTACGATCAATTTAATAAGTTTTGCGGTTCCTTGCCCGCAACGGCATATATCGTCCAGTGGGGAAATTCACACGTTTGGAAAGTTGGTGGTAAAGTATTTGCAATCGGCGGCTGGGGCGAAAATAAACAACCCGCTTTTGTTTTTAAAACTGCCGATTTAGATTTTGAATTTTTAAAAGAGTCTGAAGGGTATAAGCCAGCTCCATATTTTGCAAATAGAGGTATGAAGTGGATACAACAATTTCATAGCGCAAAAGAGACGGACGATGATTTAATATATTACCTTACAGAATCTCATCGTTTAGTTTCACTTGGGTTAACGAAAATAAAACAAAAAGAACTTGGCTTGAATCAGGGTTAACTAACACTAAGCTTACGGCTTTTCAGAGCCTTTATCGTGGCGTAATGGGTCTATAAGGATTAGGTATCGCGTGAATTACCAAATTATTGAAAAGTCTCAATTTGATGAGATTGCTAAGTTAGCTGTGTGTCTTACTAATGAAATTATTGAACGTACTGGTATCAAACATTTTGACGTTGATGTTCTTTTAGCTATTAGGCTTTGCGAAAATTATGTTTCTAATGGTTTATACAATGTTATTGCTGCCTATGATCAAAATGAAATTGTTGGTTTTGGTGCTCTGTGTGAAAGTCATTCCCTCTATGCAGAAGGCGCATTTGGTATTATTCAAGAATTTTATGTGATGCCTGAATATCGTTCTAAAGACATAGGGAAAGAATTAATCCGGGAAATTATAAAGTTCGCAGAGGCAAAAAAATGGAAAAGGCTAGAGCTGTGCACTCCGCCAGTACCAGAATTTAACCGGACAGTAGATTTTTACCAGACCAATGGCTTCGAAATTACTGGCGGTCATAAAATGAAATATATAATCGCCTAAGGGGCTCTACCGAGCGTTATGTGGTAATTTTATTAAAATTGAGTTTAGGTAAATTTAAATGAGCATGTTACAAAACAAAGGTACGCGATATTTCATTGAAATTGATCTGACTACTTTAAAAGTTACTAAGTGTTGCCACGAACAAAAAGAAAACTTAGATAATGGTCACCAAACAAATCCATTAGTTCATAGGTTGTTTGTAACTGAAGGGCAATACAATAAGATGGTGAGTCGTTGTGCTAGTGAGCTGGCATCTATCATTGAAACATAACAAGCGAAGTTGCGTTAATTATGAATAATAAAGAATGGATCACGTCGCTGCTAAAAGCGTTAGTTGGTCGTGTTACCTACAATAAATCAAGAAAGTTGAAATATGAGCGGATACATAATTTATCACTACAATATTGTTGATAAGGAGCGAATCAATGAACTTGGGCCGCTATCCTTACCGATTATAGAAAAACACGGTGGAGAATTGATTGTTGCTTCCACTGTAACTCGCTTTGAAGGTTCGCCATACACTCACATGGTGGTGTATAAATTTGATAGTAAGGCAAAGGCAAAGGCTTTCTATGAGTCGGAAGAAAGCAGAGAGTTATCTAAGTTAAGGAATAAAGTCACTGAAGGCTTCGTTGTAATTGTTCCAGAGTATGGTCATGACTAGACGACACAGCTAACAATTACTCATTTTTATCCTTTTAACAATCTGCAGTACACCAAAAGCTGCGACCATCATTGCAACTAAAATTGAGATGGTAGCCCCTGATTCAGTCGTTATCCAAATTCCCAGAATCACTAAGCTGGTAGAAGCGAAAAACCAGATAAAGTCACCAATTGAAAAGTATAGAATCAAGAGTTTGCTTGGCAGTGGTTTAAAGGAGGCCCAGAGTAAATGAAACCCATTTGCTATCAGGACTATGCCCAAAGCCAGCAATACAGTTTCAGGAACGGGTGTATCGCGCCCTAAAAATGTAGCTACTTCAGCGGGTATCAATAGAAATGTTAGGGCAAAAATAATACAGCTAGTTGCATTTGCTCTCATAACTGTTTTAAGCGTGATCATATCGGGCCTCTTATGTATACTTGGTTGACATAATAGTATGGTGAGGTGATTAGTATGTCAACCCAGTTGACACAAAAAGGAACGGCTATGGTTGATAGCCAGGCCCTCCAATTGGTTCTCGGAGCGGCACAGGTAAATGATTCAATATCACGCTATTTGGCCAAGTCTTTGAAAAACAAAGGTTATAAGTTTGCCACACCAACAGCTCTAAGCTTTTTAAGTACACTAGAATGCGGGGTCAATTACGGGTCAGAGATAGCTAGAAACCTTGGTGTTTCCCGGCAAATGGTGGCAAAAACCGTAAAAGGGCTTTGTCTGGCAGGTTATCTAGAGCAGATGGATGATATTGGTAAGCAAAAGAAAATCGTCTTTACTGCAACTGGAGAGCTATTAATGTCAGAAGCTAGACAATTGTTGGCTGACATTGATAAAACTCTTACCGCACAATTGAGTGAGAGGTCAATTGACACTACAATTACAAATCTGAATAAGATACAGATGTTAATGGCTCCGCTAAATGACATATAATATCGCCATCAATTTGACCACCTTACGCAGCGCTTCAGACAGCAAATTATGGCGTTGTTGGTTTTTAAACAAAATGGATACTGATGAATAGTTCAAGTAATAGTATTGGAACATTCTCACTCAAAACTGATAGCTTATCTAAATTTTAGTCGTACTTGTTTGCTCTTTTAAAACAGAGTAATTTCGACGTAGGAGAGTCAGATTTAGCTGACGGTAAACTAATTAAATCGCGGTATCTTGCATCGTGAACCTATAAGTAGCACCACCGGACTCCGTAATGTTGTCTCCTTTTTTGTACCGAAAAAGCTGGCAACAATACTCCGCTGTTGTGCTTGTCGTTGGACTAAAAATGGAATACCACGAAAGGATGTACAATGGAAAGTAAGCTAGTTTTTTACCCTGTAGTTGCTCAAATTATTCTGACGTTTATTGTGTACATGTTATTGCCGATAGCAAAACAACGAGTATTGAAAACCATAGAGGTCGATTTAGCTCGTAGAGCACTTCACAATGATGCATGGCCTGATAGCGTTTTAAAAATATCTAACAATGTGCAAAACCAATTTGAATCCCCTGTTTTATTTTATGCTCTTTGTTTTATGTTATGGGCTTTAAATGTAGTGAGTGTTTTTGCATTGCTTGTGGCTTGGGGTTATGTAGTTTTACGTGTGGTTCATGTATTTGTTCATACAGGTTCAAACGAAATACCGATTCGTAAAAAGGTGTTTATGGCCTCTACAGCTTTGTTAATAGCGCTATGCGGGTGTGTTGTTCATGGGCTGTTGGTGGCTAACTAAAGTGCATAGCCAATGCCGTCATGAGATGACTTTCTTGTTGGGATTATACTTTTATTGGTGCCAAAGTTAGTAAAATTATAGTCCAATGGAAACTTACTATGAACATCAACTGTTGTACTTGGAGTTGTATCTAGGAGGAAATAATGGAGAGTCATGGTGAACTAGATTTGGAATGGAGAGATAATCTCTTGGTTCTTAATCTAATGGGGCCTTTTAATGAAGAGGGGGCTATTGACGCTTTTAATCACCTAAAACAATCAGTTATCAGTAAAAAAACAAATGAATGGATGAGACTTGAAGTGTGGAATGAAGGCACACTTGGTTCACCTGAAGTTATGGAAGGTATTAGACAGCTATTTTCGTGGTGTGTGGAGAACGGTTGCATCGCTACTGCTGTAGTGGTCAGCAATAGGGTTCAGAAAATGATTGCTGAAAAAGAACTCCCAGAAGACGTTGAAGTGTTTAATGATGTTAGTGACGCAATGGAGTGGATAAACAAACTAAATTTTTGATTTTTTTTGATTTAATTCTTATTGAACGTAAAATTTTAGCGTAGGGCATCTACGTTTGCCAATGCGTGACTGGGTAGTCTTTCTGTATTTGCGTTGCGCATGTATTTGTCATGTTACACAACCAAGCCTACTCGTTATGCGGGTGTTGGTCTATTTAGTTGAGGAGGGGTCTGAATTTGTTTAATTTGTATGTAGGTCTGAGTGTATTGTTAATTGTCATGCTAGCCATGAATGTTTCAAGGTTAAGAATAAAACATAAAGTTGCCAATGGTGATGGCAACAATAAAATAATAGTCAAAGCAACTCGTGCTCACATGAACGCACTAGAGCATACATTGCCTTTCACCCTTTTACTTTATGTTCTTAATGCTCAAACCATACCCGAAATTGCTTTTGTTACATTAGCCTTTGGCTTTTTAGGTATTCGAGTAGGGCATAGTTATAGTATGTTAAATTCGAAATTTAAATTACGTCAAATGACAGCAGCTTCTACATATCTCTTTGAGTTAATTGGCTGTATTTTGGTATTACTTAACTCTGTGGGTTAAATAATTTAAAGCATATTCGGATAGCGTCAAGGGTTTCTAACTCTCAGCCATCACAACATCCTACATGATGGCGTTACCTTAATTCAATTGGCAGCACTGTCTCATTAATTTACTTGGTGATATTAGCTTATTTAATTTTTTAACCTGCATGACGCAAACCAAAACGTTGGCGATACTCGTTCATTGTTAGCCCTGTTTCTCGCTTAAACAAACGCCTGAAAGAGCTTAAATCTTCATAACCTGCCTGCCAAATAATCGCGTTAGCTGTTTCATGGCTATTTTCCAGAGTACGCTTAACGAACTCGATTCGAAGTTTTTGAACGTAATTCCCTGGTGTATCCCCCGTTGATTTTTTAAAACGTCGAGCAAGCTGACGTTCACTGATGTTCCATTTGGTGGCCAGCTCTGCAATGTTGGTCGACTTCTGGAAGTTTTCTTCCATCCATATTTGTAAGGCTTTAACTACCTCGTCGTTGTGGCGTTTATTCGGTTGAAAGATCGCAAACGAAGACTGCGGGCTTAAATCTTGCTCGACTAACATGAGTTTTCCGGTCAGTAATGCTAATTCTCGGTTTACTTCTCGTTCAATTAAATAAATAACAAAATTACCTACAGCGGCTGCACCACCAACGCTAATCAGGTCGCCATGGTCTATTAACATTTTGTCTGTAAAAAATTGTTCATCCGGAAACAGTTCTTCCACGGCTTGTTGACTAATCCAATGACAGGTTAAAGGGCGTCCATGCGCTAAATCAGCCGCCGCGACGAGTAAATTCCCAGTACATGTTGCTGCGATCAAAGTGCCTTGATTGTGCCACGCCTGTAACTTATCTAACCAGCATTGATGTTGTTTAAGGAACTGCCGAAAGCTAGCTGGGCTTAGCACTGATTCGGCTATACCTGGAATAATAACTATATCAGGCTGTTCTATGTCAGAAATTTTTGTAAGCGGGCCTATGGTATGACCGTTGTAAGCTTTTTGCTGTTTTTTAAGACCGATTAGCTCATAACTGAAAATGTCATAGCTTTTACCTAACAGCTTTCCATTGGCGTAGTTTGCGGCAAGAAGTATATCAATAATTGAATGAATCGAAGATGCCTGGCATCGATCAGTGACTAATATGGCAATCTTAATCATAAATAGCGCTCGCAATAGGTTCAGTCATGGGGGCTTATAAAATTAAGTATAACGTAAGTATTAATCAAAATGGAAGTGTCAAAAAAGGCATCTTAATTGCTGAAACAGACAAAATATAGAATACTTTAATGAATGTCTTAAATAACCATAAGATGGGCAAAATTGCCCATTTATTTATGTGGGAATGTTGACGATAATCTATTTTTGAATGTTAACCAAGGCAGAGGGATTAATCATGACAACGCGTATTGCAGAGTGGCTTATTGGCCATCGTTGGTGGGTAACGGTGTGTTCCTTATCGCTGATAGCGGTTTTGGCTATGGGGGCGAAAAGGTTAAGTTTTAGTATCGACTATGAGTATTTTTTCGATAAAGGTAACCCAGAATTAAATGCTTATGAGGGGCTCAAGTCTCAATATACCGATACTGATAACCTGGTATTTGTTGTTGAGCCCAAAACGGGGGATGTATTTAATCGTGAAGTATTAACGGTAGTCGAAAAAATCACCGAATTAGCCTGGCAACTACCTTATGCCAACCGAGTAGATTCTATTACCAATTTTCAGCATACCTATGCTGAGGGTGACGATTTAATTGTTGAATCTTTGGCTGAAGATGTGTCGATACTATCTGTTGATGATATTGCAGAAATAAAACGAGTAGCGCTCACTGAGCCTGTGTTACTTAACCAGTTCCAGGCAGCCGATGGCAACTCAACAGCCGTTTTTACCACGTTTAATTTGCTTAATGAAAGTCCTCAGGAAATACGGGATATTGTTACGCAAGCAAAAATTATCATCAGTGAATTACACTCAGAATTTCCTAATATCAATATCAGGCCTATTGGGCTGACCATGTTGAGCTACACCTATGGTCAGGCTAGTAAGCAAGACATTACGCAGCTGACCCCCTTGATGTTTATATTTATTTTGCTACTGGTTGCCGTACTTACCCGTTCGGTGTGGGGAACCATGATGACCATGTTAATTATTGTATTAGTTAACCTTGCTTCCTATGGTGCTTTTGGATGGATGGGGATTCCTATCACAACCGTTACCGCCATTGCGCCGACCATTATTATGGCGATCGTAGTTGCTCATGCTGTTCATGTTATTGAAACCTATTCTCAGGAGTGGGTCAGAATTGGAGATAAACATCAGGCGCTTGTGAACAGTATTGTGCTAAACAGCCCGCCTATATTTATTACTAGTTTAACCACCTTGATTGGTTTTTTAGCCATGAACTTTAACGATGTGCCTCCTTATCGTGACTTGGGAAATTTAATTGCTATTTCAGTTATCTTGGCATTTGTATTATGTCTTGGTCTTTTACCGGCAGTGCTTTCATTTTTGCCGGCAAAACAAAGGTCAAATAACAGGTTCTCGGGTTGGCTTGAAGGGCTTGGCGTTTGGGTTGTTGGTCACCGTAAAGTGATCTTGGCTGTGAGCAGTTTACTGTTTGTAGCTTCTACGATATTTATTCCCAAAATCGCTTTGAATGAAAAGTTTGTAGAACAGTTTGATGAGCGCTTTGAATTCAGACGAGATAGTGATTTTTTTACAGAGAATATTAGCGGTGTCTATTCAATTGAATATGGTATTACTCCGCTGCCAAAGACAGAGAATAGTATTTCCCGTCCTAAGACCCTGGCAAAAGTAGATGATTTTGTTGGCTGGTTGCGACAGCAAACAGAAATACGTCATGTATTTAGTATTACTGATACCTTTAAGCGCTTAAATAAAAACTTACATGAAGACCAAGAAGCATGGTATCGATTACCCGAAGATTCTGAGCTTTCAGCGCAGTATTTATTATTGTATCAGCTGTCTTTGCCTTATGGCTTAGACCTGAATAACCAACTAACTCTGAAAAAAGATGGAACCAGAGTCGTGGTACGTTTTGATGACCTGAATTCTGAAGAACTCATCATAATGGAGCAGCGTATTGCACAATGGTGGCAATTAAATGGTATCGATTACCAGGTAACTGGCGCAAGTACCACGCTGATGTTTACCCATATTGTGGAGCGGGCCGTAACGAGCATGATAAGCGGAACATTAGTGGCGTTTGTTTTTATCACCCTAGTAATGATGGTGGCTTTACGCTCGGTCAAACTGGGGTTGATTAGCATGATTCCAAATGTCGTACCGATCATCATTGGCTTAGGTGCTTGGTACTTTTTGGAAGGACAGGTGGGCATGTCGTTTGCGGTGGTCGTCGTGCTTACCCTGGGTATCATTGTTGATGATACGGTTCACTTTCTTAGCAAGTACCGCCATGGTCGAAAGACCCTCGGTTTAGCATCAAAGATGGCGATTCGCCATACCTTTAAAACAGTAGGGGTTGCGCTGTGCATCACGACTTTTGCATTGGTAGCAGGTTTTCTAGTGTTATCTCTTTCTGGTTTTGCCCGTAATGCTGACATGGGACTGATGGCGGCCATTACTATTAGCATCGCGCTATTAGTTGATCTTTTTCTTCTTCCTGCATTGTTGCTTTGGTTTGATGGCGGCAGTTATGGAAACGCAGAAAATTCAGTAAATGAAGTTCAAAATTTCAACGTTGACGCAGAAAGCGTTCTGTAAAACCAATCCTAATTAGAGAGATATAAACATGTACACAGAATCGATGACAATGAATGAAATTGTGAGTAAGCAAATAAGTCAGCAGGGGGCGGTGCCATTTCCGTTAATCGCTATTAGGCAGGCAATCAAGGCGATGGCTGTCGTCTCAAGTGATCTAACTGCAAAATGGGTGAATCACCTTTGGTTTAAAACAGGTGCTAAAGCTATAA
>Ga0209290_1000755_pt1 | contig 20162 bp, 17 predicted proteins | sample EN1Hudsemesocosm_2_FD_184632 | JGI IMG/M metagenome (GOLD analysis project Ga0209290, IMG submission 184632) | Methane-oxidizing microbial communities from mesocosms in the Hudson Canyon - EN10B Hudson Canyon (SPAdes) (version 2) | ecosystem: Environmental > Aquatic > Marine > Cold seeps... | reverse complement strand
ACAATTCGGGCAGTTTTCCCTTGCAAGAGCTTTTTGGGCATCAATTTACCTTTTTCATACTGAAATGCAAAGCCAGGTAAGAATGTTCGATCAATTAAGCCTTTCAATTTTGCGGGTAGCGCCCCCCACCAAATTGGTGTGAAAATAACTAGATGTTCGCACCACTCAAGTGAAGCCTGAAAGTGCTTTAGCGACTCTTCTATAGTGTGCTCTTCTGCATACCCGCCTGAAAGATCTAAGTTAAATTCCATATTTGATAGTTCAAGCAGTTGAACTTCATGCTTTTGTTCGGCAGAACTTGCATACGCTTTTGCTAAATAACGTATAAAACTATCTTTCTTAGGGTTTGCCACCAAAACCAATACTCGCTTACTCATCTCATTCTCCAAAACTAACGATTTGAGATGCAGTTTACTGTCTCCCCATTAGGGGAGAGTCAAGGATTTATCTGGTTATAGCATATATCAAGGCGATCAATTTTATTTCTTAGATCATCAATTTGATTATTTAACTGCTGTCGTATTTCACTTAAAAATATTTTTATATTTTTCCAGTCAATCTTGCCATGATTATAAACAATAACACCCTTCAATTGAGCTAGCGTTACACCTAAGTCTTTTGCTTCTTTAATTAATATAAGAAGCTCTATTTCTGCTTCTTGATACACCCTGTATCGGCCTATTCTATCAGGCCGTCTAATCAATCCTTTTTCCTCATAGAATCGAATAGCCTTGATAGATAAACCTGTTTTATTTGATGCTTCACCGATGAACATAAACTACCGATTTAATAACGTTTATAAATGAGTGGAGCTGCTAAGCCAGCTAACTTGCTTGCCTACATTAAGTGGCTGTTAAGGAACCCCCTTATACTCCCCGCCCTATAAAAAATTAAGATAATAACTAATAACATTCGATTCGTATTGATATAACCATTGACTGCCAACAACGCCTTCTTTGAAACGATAATATTGTATTTTGTCTCCAGATTGGTCATCTAAATCATACTTCACTTTCACAATTACCTTTCGTGGGTAAGAAAAACCCATTATAGGATAACTCGTTTGAACAGCTAAAATTTTCACCTTTGCTTCTATTATTGAACTTGCATCAGCTTCAATCGCTTCCAAATCGGTTTGCTCTAGAGCAGCTTTCATTCTGGCTACTTGGTTAGGATAAAATTTTGACATCAATTGAACATCCAAAACTCTTAGGAGTTCTTCATCTGTATTTTGACCAATGGTGGCTAGTCTAACTAAAACAACAGCTAGCAGAATTACAGATGCAATAATTGCGTTCACCCCAGTTAATTTAATGGTTTTCTCCGCCATTTCTTATCTCCCCCATATACATTTAGAAAACATTTCAGCCACTCATACTACACCTTAAATTTGCTAACAGTTTTTTAGGTGGCTTTTCTTTTGATATAGGTATCTAAATAAAATATTTACCGTTTTAACAGACCCAGCCATTGAGCAAGCGATTATTCTTGAACTTAAGAAACTGGGTGTGTAAACATGGGAATTCAATGGAATTATTACCATACAACTCCTACATAAAGAGCCATCATTAAAAAATATAATAACGGTCTAACGCATCAACTATCCAATAATGCTTCAACATCAGATAGAACCGAATGCAATCGCTCAATATCCCGGTCTCTTTTCTTGTTCATTTGTCGAGTTTTGGATACAACGATATCAAGTTCATTTGCCGTAATATGTCTATGTGTTGCTTCTTCAGTTGTTTCACTAACAGTCAGGTTATTTTTATTCATAGAATTCTCCAGCTCAAAAAAATACGAAATAAAATTTTTCAATGATGTGCAGCGTTACAAAGTGATTAAAAAACAAACAATATAACAGTCTATTCCTATATTTATTCAATTGTAAGCCAACATTTACTAAGCTAGAATTTATTCACAAGTGAGAATATTTTAAATAAAACAGAAAAGAATTCCGATTTCCTGTTAATTCCAAACATTAACAAGTACATAGGGCTGAAGCATTTTGAAATCGCCCCCTATCAGCCTGTACGGCTAATTCACGTAAATTATTAACCCCGTGCCGCATATGATTTAATAAGATAAGTACATAGCTTATTAAATTCCGAATCAGTGCCTTCTTGTGAGTATTAATCAATTATATACCGCTAGCGTTTTGCGAACACGTGTGAAAAATGTCTGGTATTTATTCTTGAGTGACTAAATTTACAATTCTATACTTGCCCCTCCTCTATAAGTAACTGGCTTGCGCTTTCTCCGGTAAAGGCTTGCTAAAATAATATCCCTGGATTTCATTACATTGAAGTCTGTTCTTATTATTGCAGTTGAATTAACAGGACACTTTAATAAGTAAGTATGATTAAACGAAAATATCTGCTCGTACAATCGATGTAACGCTCCACGTTTAACTTAACATGGAGCGTTACATCATGGGAGAAATTTCATGTGGTACACATTATTAGATATTATTTTTTAGATTACATGTAAAAAATACCCAAGCAAAAAAGACCATAAATACAAAGTCATTTAGGCCATAGATACTATAAAAAATCCCTGCAAAAGTGTCTGTGGAATAAACCATTCCTAAACTATTTCCTAGTAGCCATTTAACCCAGACAACAACATAAATTAGTTTTTCTAAAGCAAAAGCACCAGCTAGCCATTTTATGTTTGAATTGATAGTCGCTGCGGAGAGATAAGCTAAGCCCCACATAACAATCATGAGAAGCCCAAAATTTGACATTACAACAGGGTCGGCATCATTAATGGCAACATTGGTAAAACCTCGTGAAAACACAAGAACACTGAAGTTCATGAGTGCCGCTAGAATAAATCCGTTTTTTATTAATTTTTGGTTCATATACGCCTATGAATGTTTTATTGCCAATGCCTTCAGTAAGCGGTGCGAAGAACGAGCATCCGGCGACCGTATTGAAGCGTACTTGGTTGGCTGGTAAGTTGTAGATATCAGAAGAAGTGAAACCATAGTACCACTAAATAATTTTGAGTCTATATTACGACACATATTGAGAAAACAGATAGGCAAAGGTGTCACCAATTACCTTATAATCTTTTATCAAATTTAAATAAGTAACGATGGTAGCGCTCATGATATACCCGGTCTTTACGTGTTTGGCATGACAGCTAAAATACAAGGGAGTATTTATGCACGTTTAAATGAAGCTGAAAAACTGGCCTAGCGCATCGCGACGTCGCTTCCTATCTAGAATCCAAAAGAAAATAAGCATAAAAAAAGGCCTTATCATCCCGATAAGGCCAAACATTTCAAACAGTTTATTCATGGTTCATTACGCTGGCTTAGTTTTCCTTGATGATAAATCTCAAGCACTGCCCCCGTCATGATCACGACACAACCTATGACAACGATATGAGAAGAAAGTTCATTAAGAATCATGTATGCAATAAATGCCCCGATTACCGGCTGTAAACAACCAATGATCGACACAGATTTTGCACCAATATTTTTGATACCTGACGCCATAAGCGAATGTGGTAACGCCGTAAAAAACACGCCTAATAAAACCCACTGTAACCCTTCTTGTTTGGCCAAATTTAGAGATAAGTTTTGAGAAATTTCAAGCCAAAAAAATAGCAGCATCAAACAACTAATCGTGATGACTTGGTAAAAAATAGTTTTATGTGGGGTATACGTACTTAAAAATTGTTGCTGTAAAATATTCCGGGCTGCAAAACACAAAGCTGAGGCTAATCCTAAACCAACACCTAACAAATTATTTGTTGAAGTTTCTTTACTTAAGAAGCTCCCGTCATTGACACCCATCGCCTCTGGTATTCCGATCAAGACCACACCTATGACCACAATTAATGTGTTGACCCCATCGCGGATATAAACTTTCTTTTTAAGGATAAATGCTTCTAACCAAAGCGTTATAATGGGGTAGGTATATAGCGTAGTCATACCTAATGCGACCGTGGATACACGCATTGAGTAAAAAAAGCATAACCAATGCACCCCGAGCAATAAGCCTGCGAGATAACAAATTGTATAATCTCTACGGTTGTTGAGACGTATTTTTTGCCCAGTTAGCCAAACAAATAAGAGAATTGATATGGCAGCAATAACCGACCTTAACAAGGTTAAGGACAGCGTGTCTGCCACCAAACCCTTAGCAAAATAACCATTACCAGCAAGCAATGTAATGGCAATAAGCGTGGTCATTACCCCCATATTTCTCTTGCTTGCTGCATCCATACTTTCAACACCCTCAATGATAGAGCTCTGTTTGATAGCGCCTTGATTCATAGTACCTAGGCTTTTAACTTGTTGGTCACTAATAAGCTTGCCCACTCGATTGTTAATCGTTAATTGACCGAAGCCAAAAATTTACTTTCTGCTTTGGCATTTATTTCACCCGTTGACTGCGACTGTACTATAAAAGAAATTAAATTAGTGGACTGCTTTATTTGAGTCTGATCGACCGCCACTGTGACCGGAAAAATTTTTACTTCTCCTGGACCAACCGTAAAGCTTGCTTCAGGTAGATCTATCGTATTAACACCTTCAATATTTAGTGTAAATACATCTTCAATTTCCCGTTTATTAACGATTTTGAGGGTATAGTAATTTTCAACCTGACCGATCCCATTAAGATTATAAAGCGCGCCTCGATCTCTCAATACAGATAATTCAGCCTGAGGTCGTGTAACCATAATGTTGGCAAACATACCGATTGACACCAATAAAATCAGGCCGTAAGCAATGGCTCTTGCGTCTAGTTTCTTTGGCGGCTTACTTTGTTTAAATTCTGTTTCTGAAGCATAGCGAATTAACCCTTTTTGATAATTCATTTTGGTCATAATACTGTCGCACGCATCAATACATAGAGCACAACCAATACACTCATACTGTAAGCCATCTCGTATGTCGATACCGACAGGGCAAACTTGAACACACATTTGGCAGTCTATACAATCCCCTAAGTTAGCGTCTTTTTCATTTCTAGAGCGACTTCCTCTCGATTCTCCACGCTTTTCATCATAACCAACCACCATTGTATTCTCGTTGAACATTACAGACTGGAATCGCGCGTAAGGGCACATATAGATACACACTTTTTCTCTTAACCACCCTGCATTGAGGTACGTTGCACTCGTAAAAAATATAAGCCAAAACCAAGTCACACCACTTTCTAGTGAAAAGGTGAAAATTGCAGTCATCAATTCTCTTATGGGGTAAAAGTACCCAACAAAAGTAATCGCTGTCGCAGCAGATACAACCACCCAGCTAATATGCTTCGCTGTTTTTTTGGCTGCTTTATTTAGGTTAATTGAAGATTTATCTAACTTAATGCGCTGTTGCCGGCTACCTTCAAAAAACTCCTCTAGCCATATAAACATAAAAGACCATGCGGTTTGAGGACAACTATAACCACACCACACACGACCAAATAACGATGTGATAAAAAACAATCCAAAAGCACTAATAATGAGCGCAAATGCTAATAGTGTTAAATCTTGTGGCCATAAAATCAAACCAAACAAGTGAAATTTTTGTGCAACCAGGTCAAATAGGATCAGTGGTGTGCCATCAATCTCGACCCACGCAAATGAAAAATACATAAAAAGTAAAAAACTTAAACTAAATTTGCGAATACTCTGAAAAAAACCCGTCATCTGTCGTACGTAAATTTTATTAGCTGTTTCGTAGGTGTTCTTCTGCGTTTTCTGTTGAGTTCGCTGCTCAGTTTTTAAAACACTTTGGCTTTCAGCGATTGCTTCTGTGACGTTAATTAGCGGGATAATAGTACTCATAACTGCCCTTCTTTGATCAGTCGTTTAAAACGTGTTTTCGGGTGTGTTGCTCAGAATAAATAAGGCATGTTCATAGTCACTTCCCTCAGAGAATACAAATGAATCAACCCCACAAGCTTTTAACATTGCTATTTGATCCATCAGATACTGACCTGAAACCCTAAGCTCTCCTTTATATTGATAGCGAGTTCTTAGCAGGCGAATGAACGAAAATACCCGACCATCGTTAAAGTCTTCTATTTGAATATTTAATAATGGAAGCGATAGAAGTTGCTGCATTACATCGTGCGTAATATTTTCATGTTGTAGGTCAGCGGCGAACCGTACATCAACCTGATTATTCACATGGCTAGATATTACTCCCCCCTGTTTAATGAGCATGGCCATAAACGCCCTCCTTGAAGTATTTAATGCCGACTCGAGAAATCGTTTCGATAAATGATTCGTTATCGTTTTCTGCCTCAGTATCGACACGACGACACAAATATAGTTGGATGATTTTTTCAATGACCACTGGTACTTCAGATGCCTTAAATGCTGGGCCAAGTATCTTACCGATTGTCGTATTATTTCCTTTTTGGCCACCTAAGCTAATTTGAAAAAATTGCTGACCTTTTTTATCGACGCCTAGAATGCCAATATTGGCTAAATGATGATGCGCACACGCATTCATGCACCCTGATATATTAAGCGTCAGATCACCAATATCAAATACATAGTCCATATCAGAAAATACAGTTTGTATCGCTTTTGCGACAGGAATTGACTGAGTATTGGCCAAGCTACAAAAATCTAGCCCCGGACAACAAATCATGTCGTTGATAGTGCCGATATTGGGTGAAGCCAGGTTAAGTGTATTGAGGTGATGCCATAAGTCATCTAGTTGATCAAACCGTACATCTGCCAATACAATATTTTGCTCATGTGTGGTTCGTGCAACACCAAAAGAGTACGCTTCACATAGATCTGCAATGGTCTGCAGTTGATGGCTTTTGATGTCTCCCGGCGCATTAGCATGGTCTTTCAATGAGACGGTAACTGAACGATAACCTGACACCTTATGCGCATGGGTATTACGCTGATACCAATTTTTAAATTCAACACTTTTATGTTGTAAAGCTGAACTGAATTGCTTAAGTTTATGTTCGCTGATGTGGTCATATTCTGGCTGTTGGAAGTGCACAGCATAAGATTCAATTTGGTCAGGCGTTAAGGGCTTACTATATTGCTGCACATTGTCTAACTCTTGCTCCACTTGAGCCTTAAATTTATCGATCCCTATCGCTTTAACCAATATTTTTATACGTGCTTTGTATTTGTTATCGCGTCGCCCATATTGGTTATATACTCTTAGTATTGAAGTGAGGTAATCGAGAATATCAACCTGTGGAATGAATAGAGAAAGTACCGTTCCAATGACAGGCGTTCTCCCTAAACCACCACCGACCAACACTTGAAAGCCAATTTCATTTTGAGCATTGAAAACAAGCCTCAGCCCGATATCATGTGCTTGGATAATCGCCCTATCCTTTTTTGAACCCGTCATTGAAATTTTGAATTTTCGGGGTAAAAAAGCAAATTCAGGGTGCCCTAACGACCATTGCCTAATCAGCTCACAATAGGGGCGAGGATCGATCAATTCATCTTCAACAACACCAGCAAAAGGATCTGATGTGATATTACGAATACAGTTACCACTGGTTTGTATCGAATGCAGATCAGCCTCTGCAAGCCTTGTTAATACTTGTGGTATGTCGTTCAACGCGAGCCAATTGAACTGAATATTCTGCCGAGTAGTGACATGACAATAATCTTTATCATAACGTTGCGCTACATCAGCTAAGGCACGTAATTGGTTTGCTGAAACCATGCCATACGGAATGGCAATACGTAACATTGGGGCATGCTTCTGAATATATAAGCCCTGCTGAAGACGCACGGGTCTAAAATCATCGTCACTTACTTTACCTTCAAGGTGACGTGCTAACTGTCGTTGAAAAATATCGCTTCGGGCAGACAAACTTGAACGATCACGTTCATTGTATTGATACATAATTAGGGTACCGCTTATTACCTTAGACATTCCGCTCAGCTTTGGTTCTATCGGGTAAATGGGTACCGGATAAAATACTGCATCGGTTTAATAATCTAGTAATATAGCAAGCAGTATGCCACCACCAAATAAACATGTATCTAATTGAATTTATTCATTAATTTATAATCAAGCATACCTACAACAACATTATAAAACGAGATACAGCCACGACATATCGTAGCAGCGCGATATATCGCGCCCGATAGAAACAGTTTTAGCCAGGATTTGAAAAAAGAACAGAATGGTTTAGCTTAAATACCAAGCTTTTTCATTTTAGAGCGAAGCGTACTTGGCGGAAGATCAAGTAAGGCTGCGGCGCCTTGCTTACCTGCGATGACACCCTCGACTGAAGCGAGAACGTGTAATATGTGTCGACGCTCTGCTTCTTGCAGTGTGACGACGTTAACGTCTGGTTTTGATTCTGGTTCAATTACGGTTTCTAGCAAGTTATTGACCATTAAAACGGGTGGTGAGCAAACGATCGCTGCACGTTCTAATACATTTTGTAATTCTCTTATATTTCCCGGCCAGTCATACTTCATGAGTTGCTTTAAAGAGGCATCTGAAACACGCTCAAACTTTTTACCCAGCCGACCACTTAGACTTTCGAGAGTGTGGGCGATTAGGAGTGGAATATCTTCTTTTCGTTGCCTTAGGCTAGCCGCTTCAATTGGAAATACACTGAGTCGATAATAAAGGTCATTCCGAAAAGTGCCTAGATCAACCATTTCCTTCATATTTCTATTGGTTGCGGCAATAATTCTGACGTCAACATGCTGGGTTTCACTACTACCCAGACGCTCAAACTCCCCTTCTTGAAGCACACGTAATAATTTAACTTGAATATCCAAGGGTAGTTCACCGACTTCATCTAAAAATATGGTACCGCCGTGTGCGAGTTCAAAACGCCCTATTCGTCGCTGAATAGCGCCTGTAAATGCCCCCTTTTCATGGCCAAACAATTCGCTTTCAACCAAGCTCGCTGAGATCGCACCGCAATTTACTTTCACTAGCGGCCGCTCTCGTCGACGACTTGCGCCATGAATTGAGCGCGCAATAAGCTCCTTACCGGTTCCACTTTCGCCCTGTATAAGTACTGAAGTATCGGTCGGCGCGACATGCGCTATTTGGGTAATTACTTGTTGTAAGGCGGGCCCTTCGCCTACGATTTTTGAAAAATTATGCTGTGACTGAATTTCATCGATCAAATAACTATTTTCGGCTTGTAGTTTTTCTTTTAATTGTTCAACTTGGTGCAAAGCCGCTTTGAGCTCGCTTTCGGAACGTTTACGTTCCGAAATATCTTTAAAAACAATCACTGCGCCAACAATTTCTTCATTTAATTGAATCGCCGTCGCGATGTATTCAACAGGAAACTGAGAACCATCTTTTCGCCAAAAAACTTCATGATCTACTTGGCGAAGTTTTCCATCTCTCACCGTTTTATAAACGGGACAATCATGCTTTGGATAAGCACGACCATCGGTATGTGAATGGTGATGAAAGTCATGCACAACTTTTCCGAGGATGTCAGCCTCAGCCCAGCCAGTCATCAATTCAGCGGCAGGGTTAACGAAGGTTGTATTGCCATTTTTATCTAAACCATAAACACCTTCGCCCATTGAGGTAAGAATCAATTCATAGCGCTTTCTTAATGATTCTACTTCATACTTTGCTGTATCTGGTGCCATTCAATATTACCTAATTATTTATAAAATTCGTTTAGACAAATCATTGGAACATAGATTCCCATTATTTTTGTCTCAAGTATATTGGTACTTCACTTAAAGATGAATTAGTCTCAATAGTTTATAAAACAACAAAACGGAATCATCATGGAAAAATTAACGCTTTTCGGCGCTCATTTATCACCCTATGTGCGTAAAACTCGTTTGGTTTTAGCCTTTAAAGGTTTGAACTATAAGCAAGTTCAAGTCATCCCGTTTACTCCCAACAAACCAGAAGAGTTCGCTAAAAATAGTCCTTTAGGGAAAATTCCTTTATTAAAAGTCGGCGACAATTATATCTCTGATTCTTCTGTTATTTGTGCCTTCCTAGAAAGAGAAGTCCCTAGCCCCGCGTTTTTACCAGAAGACAGCTTGAACTGTGCACGTGCACAATGGTTTGAAGAGTATGCCGATAGTCATATGACCAGCGTGATTGGTGGACATTTATTTGCTGAAAGAGTCTTGGCACCGGTGATATTTAAACGGCCTTCAAATCAAGAAGATATCGATTTAGCGATTAATGTTGAACTACCAGTAATCTTTGACTATTTATCGGAGCAACTACAGGGCGATTATTTAGTGGCGAATACACTGACGTTTGCTGATATTGCCGTTTGCGGCATTTTCGTTTCGATGATGCACAGCCAAGTAAGTTGTGATGCGGATAAATGGCCTGAGCTTTCTGCTTATATCGAACGCATACTGGCACAACCAATTTTTGAACAAATCATTAAAGAAGAGCAAATGATCATGAAGTCATTCATGTCATAAAATTCCTGCGAGCTCTAACCCTTTAATATATAGATCAACCTGTTCTTTTTTTGTGGTAAAAAAGTTTTTCTCGTGCAAAAGCCCGAGAAAAACCGTGCCGCAGTTGAAGTAACTTTTCTCGCGCTATCTGCATTCCTGTTTCATTATCTAAATAAGCAAGAGCAACCATTTTATGAGCGGCTGTCCAATACTGAGAATTTGAAATACTGCTCGCGGTATCAGCCCACTCAATGGCTTTTTTATAATTGCCTTTAAATATTAATACCAAGGCTCCATAGGTATTAAAAGCCCAAAGTTGCTGGTCATTTGGGCTAAACGATATTGCTTTATCGAAACAATGTATAGACTCTTCATAACGGCCTTCGTAAGCGAGTGAGCCCCCTAAACCACAGTGTGCTGATGCAAATGTCGCGGTTGCTATTGTTGCTAACGCGGGTTACAGACTGTGGATCAATAGACCCACTCCGAGTAATTGGGGAGTTGACCCAACAATTTGGCACCTGGTTCCACATTGATGGTGCTTATGGTTTACTTGGTATTCTTGACTCTTCGTACCCCCTCTATTTGATGATTTGGTATTAGCAGATTCTGTGATTGTGGACCCTCATTAATGGTTGGGTGCACCGGTAGGGATTGGCGCTGTTTATGTACGAGATCGCTCTCTGTTAGAACGTGTTTGCCTCCATAATGCGATGGTTCGGAAAGTTGCTGATTTGGCGAATAACCATCCCAAGCTTGAAGTCGTTTAGAAGCCTACTTTATCTATTTGTTGCTTCCGGTATGTGACTGATAACGGCTTTGATTTAAATGAGCTAAACCGTCAAATCCATCGCCAGATGATACTGAATGGGCGTAATATACCTAGTACCACTCTGATAAATGGAAAGTTAGTGATTCGCCCTTGTTATGTTGGCGCAAGAACGAGTTGGAAGCTAACGCAAGAATACCCCGTTATTAAAGGAGAATATCATGGGTAAACGATACAACAACATACTTGAAACAATAGGCAATACACCTGTTGTTCGCATCAATAAACTTGCACCAGAGCACGTTAACCTGTTTGTTAAAGTTGAATCCTTTAACCCGATGGGTTCAGTGAAAGACAGGCTTGCATTGGGGGTTATTGATGCAGCAGAAAAAAGTGGTGAGCTCAAGCCAGGCCAAACGATTGTCGAAGCAACAAGTGGTAATACGGGTATCGGATTAGCCATGGTGTGCGCACAAAGAGGCTATCCTCTAGTTATCACGATGGCTGAAAATTTTAGTGTGGAACGTCGAAAAATGATTCGTTTTCTGGGAGCAAAAGTCGTACTAACGCCGGCTTCAGAAAAAGGTTCAGGCATGGTAAATAAAGCAGATGAATTAGCGAAAGCCAATGATTGGTGGCAACCTAAACAATTTGAAAACCCAGCCAATGCAGACACTCATGCACGTACCACCGCTGTTGAAATTCTAGAAGACTTTGCTGATATTTCTTTGGATTATTGGGTCAGCGGTTTCGGTACAGGCGGCACACTTAATGGTGTTTCCCGAACCTTAAAAGCTAAAAGCCCTAATACTAAAATTATGCTGTGTGAGCCTGACAATGCTCAAATACTAGCGAGCGGCGTGGCACAGCAACGTAACAGCGATGGCTCTCACAGTGAAAGCCACCCTAATTTTAGGCCGCACCTCATGCAAGGTTGGTCACCCGATTTTATCCCTCAACTGGCTGAGCAAGTGGTCAACAAAAAGCATATTGACGGCTACTTACCAATAGATGGAAACTTTTCATTACAATGCGCTAAAGATCTTGCACAAAAGGAAGGGATTTTCGTAGGTATTTCAGCCGGCGCCACGCTAGCGGGTGCGCTAAAATTGGCTGAAACGGCACCAGAAGGCTCAAATATTTTGTGTATGCTGCCTGATACGGGTGAGCGGTATTTAACAACGCCGTTATTTGATGGTGTGGCGACAGAAATGAGCGAAGAAGAAGAAATGATCTCCCGCTCAACACCGGGTTATCGCTTTGACGTTTGTCCTGAACCCGCAAAAGTATCAGAGGATGTAGGTGAATTAGATGCCGATGCGGTGAAGGATGTAAAAGCCTTTATTCATGATGATGAGAACCCTGTGGTGATGTTTGCACTTGAGTGGTGCGAATTCTGCTGGTCTGTTCGTAAAGTATTAAAAGAATATGGTATCGCGTATCGATCAGTTGATCTGGATTCGGTTGAATATATGAACGAGGACCGTGGCGGTAAAATTCGCGCAGCACTGAGGGACCACACCCGCTGTAATACCTTCCCCCAAATATTTATTAAAGGAGAGTTCATCGGTGGATGCACCGAGCTTTTTGATGCCTGTAAAGATGGCAGTTTAATGAGTAAATTGGCATCACATCAAATACCTTATGATGACAAGGTAAGCACTGACCCGTATAGTTTTTTACCTGGGTGGCTACACCCTCGTTAAAACTATTTATCAGTTTAAATTGAACTCATCGAATTCTTTTTGAAGTTCGGTCGCTAGCTTGAGTTTGTCTTTTTGTTTGAGCAACTCAATCACGCACTCTGCAGTACTTAAACCACCTTCAATCTGGTTTCTCCTTTTGCGGTAAGTAGAAGGTTGGTCCACTTGAAGGCTAATTTTTTGAGCTTGCTGCAGATAAGCACTGCGATTGTACATTTTGCGTGCTTCTTGCCAGGTTGAATCTAGAATCAAAAACGATTCGAAATTATCTACTCTAGCCTTGTTATCACCGGATAGTTTATCTAAAACAACGCCCTCTGGAAGATTAACATCATCGTCAAACACTTCAGAAATTGTACTGTATTCACCGGGCCGATCAGGATAAAGCATCGCAACCTCACCCAAATTAATCAATTCAACTAAATTCAAATCTGGCTCTGTACGTTTCCAAATTATGACCTCAGCCGAAGCAACTAAACATTTTTTTACTATACGCCCGGTATTTGATGTTTTATTTAGTTCACGCTCGTGCGTTAATAAGTATAATTTCATCTGCTATCAATACAGCTAAGTAATTGAAACAAGTTCACAAAATAACAAGTCATTACATTAGTACCTTTGGAAATAGTCATTATTTTCCTTATTATTTAAATAATTGAATGTTTTCAATAGCCACCGATACCAAAAGCCCCTTTGGGTAGAGTAACAGGAAGTAAATAATGCCGCGCTGCCTAAACCATTTAAATATTTTCATACTCGCTACTTTACTGACTGCATGTGGTGGTGGGAGTAGTGGGAGTGATAACGATTCAGGTACACCCTCCTCAACTGAGCAAGTATTTTCAGTAAGTGGAACGATAAGACCAGCAGTACTTGTTGATATTGACAGTGATATCAATGATTCCGACTCTATCGCTAATATTAGTAACGATACTTTTAATACAGCTCAAGTACTGCAAAACTATTACACAGTCAATGGCTTTGCGACAGCTGAAAGAACAGATCGTGCGGGTGATCGCTTTGAAAACGATGTCGATGAGAGTGATTTTTTTCAAGTTAACCTCCAAGCTGGCCAAAGCATTCGCTTACAAATTGTCAACTTTGAAAGCACCACCGATACAGAGTCAGTATTTCGAGGTGACCTAGATTTGATTCTATTTGATAGTGATTTTGAAATTATTGGCCGCTCAGAATCGACAACAGAATTTGAATCGCTCTCTGTTCCTTTGATAGTAACGAGTAACAACTACTACATTCAAGTATTTGCTTTTAGTGGTACCTCCAAATATGTGCTGAGTATTGATCCGGTGTCAGACATAAGTACCTCAAAGTTCTCTAAGCCTAAATTTGTTATGAACGAAGCAATTATTAAGTTTAAAGACGCTAATCCTTTATCGAATGACTCATCTATCAGTGCTTCATCTGTTAATACATCACTTAATTCATCTACGCTGCAAAAAACACTTAACAACGCCCCTCTTCAGCTAAGTCATCATTCGTACAATCGAGCAACACTCGCAAAATTTGCTTCGTCAATTCAACCGCTACCACAAGCATCCAGCACTAACATTACTAGTTCGTCCGAAGAGTCCGCCTTCCTTTCAGAATTAAAAGTGCTAAACCCCGATAGTTATGAGTACTATACAACTTTAAATGCTATAAAAAAGCTACGTTTACGTGACGATGTGGTATACGCACAACCCAACTATATTCGTTCTATTCAACAAGTACCAAATGACACGCATTACACTAAGCAATGGCATTATCCTGCGATTAACCTTCCGCAAGCATGGGATTTAACAACAGGTACACCTGATGTAGGTAGTGTAATTGTCGCGGTGATTGATACCGGTGTTTTTCTTGACCATGAAGATTTGAACGGTAAATTAGTGCCTGGCTATGACTTTATACGTGACCCATCTAACTCAGCAGATAATGATGGTATAGACCCTAACCCAGACGACCCCGGCGATGGTGATCAAGTAGGCACTAGTAGCTGGCACGGCACACACGTAGCTGGCACGATCGCAGCAGAAACCAACAACACCATTGGTGTCGCCGGTGTCTCTTGGGGAGCAAAAATAATGCCCCTTCGCGCACTTGGTTTACAAGGAGGTACCGATTACGATATTGGCCAAGCTGCATTATTTGCTGCCCGTTTAGAAAATGACAGCGGAGCCAAGCCAACACAAATAGCAGACATTATTAATATGAGTATAGGTGGACCGGGCGGGAGCGATGAACAACTTCAATTCTCTCAAGATATCTTTGATCAGGTGAGAGCCGCGGGTGTGATTATAGTCGCCGCAGCAGGCAATGAAAGTAGCTCACAATCTTCGTACCCTGCAGCGCATAATGGTGTTATCTCCGTTTCAGCCACAGGTTTCGACAATAACCTAGCCCCCTACTCTAACTTTGGTAGCACGATAGACATTGCTGCGCCAGGTGGTAATAGTCTCCAAGATAGTAACAACGATGGCCTCCGTGATGGCGTCCTCAGCACATTAGTCGACGACTCTAGCGGCTCTAGAAAAAGTTCATATGTGCTTTCTGAAGGTACTTCCATGGCCGCGCCTCATGTTGCGGGAGTCATCGCACTCATGCGGGCTGTGTACCCAGCATTAAGCCCTGATGACGTTGACACATTATTAGCGGCTGGAAATCTAACAAATGATATTGGCGCCTCAGGACGCGACAACTTGTTTGGTCATGGCCTTATAGATGCATTTAAAGCAGTAAAAGAAGCACAAGCACTATCAAATGGCGGCGTAGCTCCAGAACTCCCACCTCTGGTGGTAGTCTCACCTTCTAGCTTAACCTTAGGCACTAATTCATCTGGGACGCTTACTATTTCAAATTCTGGAGGTGGTACCCCCACAATTACTAGCTTCAACACCAATGGTTCCAGCTGGTTAACGTTAACCCCGAACAGCGTGGATGAAGGTGGATTAGGGACATATGAGGTCAGTGCTGACCGAACTAGCCTTCCTGAAACGACATACTCAGATACGATCACCTTCAATATCGATACAGGAACAGAATTAAAGACTTTAAATGTACAAGTTTCTATGATCGTTGGGGCCACTTCAACTGAAGGCAATATTGGCACACAGTATATTTTACTAATCGATTCTTCAACAGATGAACTGGTTGATCAAGCGACACCAAGTAAAAATATTAATGGTGAATATAATTACCAGTTTAGTAATATTTCTGCTGGCTCTTATCAAATTCTTGGCGGTTCAGACATCGATAATGACCTGATAATTTGCCAATTAGGTGAAAGTTGTGGCGGGTATCCGGTATTAAATAAACTTTCTAATGTACTGGTGACCGATACTAATATTTCTGGCTTAGACTTTGTTTCAGGCGTATTGTCTAATTTTGGCGCTACGAGTTCATCAACCCCATCGGTTAAAGCCGTTAAACTGAAACACGCTCCAGATTCCGAACGACCTTCATCCAAAAAAATTAATGGGGCCTTCAAAGAATAATGACAAACAATATTTTACGCTCAGCAGCCTGGGTAATAACAGCGTCTTTTGGTTTGAGCGCTTGTGCTGCTTTGAATGATAGCAATGTAAAAACTCTACCGATAACTGAAATTTATTCATCTTCTATCTGTAATATAAATCAGCAAGGTATTACAGCGATAAAAGATAGAGAGGCTCTACAAGGTATTTTGAAGAAGGCGAACTCTCATCGACTAAATTCAAAACCTGAAGACCTCCCCTCAATTGATTTTGGTTCATCAAAAGTCTACTTAGTAGCGATGGGAACTAGACCTAATGCGGGTTATGCACTAAAGATAACTAGTAATGAAGCAAGTTTGGAAAATGGCGTGCTCCATTTACCTATTCAAGTTAAATTACCATCTGAGAATGGCATGTATGCACAAATGATGGCAAGCCCATGTACGCTAATATCGCTTCCTGCAGAGACTTATAACACGATAGAGATTGAAGGTTGGGAAGCACTTAAGTAGCAACCATTTTACAAGTACAGCTAAAATAAGGAAAAAGCACAGTCGTCTTGCACAGACCTCAGTATATTAGTTTTGATTCCGCCGAGCTGTAAGGTCGTCTTCAAGCTGCTTCTGTTCTTTTTTATCACGAACAGTTTCTTCTTCACCTTTATAGCGACTTATTAAGTCCGCCATTCCTTTTTGTTTTTGGTGAAAACTTGTCCAATTTTGTAAAGCCAACTCAAATTCTTGTTGTGCTATTTGTAAGGTGTGATTTTGATGTTCTGTTGCTTGATCAATTTGTGAAACAAATGATTGATAGGTCTGAAGGCTATGTGCTGACATAGCCCCTCCTTGCATATTGGTTTTCATTGTTCCCATATATTGGTCATAATAGGATCTAAGTCCGTCCAACTGTTCTTGTTGATGGTCTCGATATCTTCGCTTTGCAGTTAGAGCATCTAAGGCTTTTTGTTCGTTTCGCTTTGCCACTTCGAGGACTATTTTCAAACGTTCTGATTTGTTTTTCATACTTAGCCCCCTTTCATTATTACAGTACTTTTAAATCAATCACTCTGTTTTGTTTCTTAACCGTTTTCTATTTTTTAGCCGTTGAAATCACATCAGCCAATTGAGAAATAGATATCTTGACACCCGCTTTATCATTTAAGCCTTGATGTAAGAATTGCTTCATTCTATCAATTCGTTCAATCGCAAAATCTGTTTGAGGATCAGAGCCTGGCACATAGGCACCTACACTAATCAGGTCACGTGCTTGCTGATAACGCGCATAAATTTGTTTAAATTTTTGCGCGCTGGCTAAGTGTCCCGCATCAATAACATGAGGCATAACACGACTAATAGACGCTTCTACATCAATTGCGGGGTAATGCCCTTCTTCAGCTAAACTTCTTGAAAGTACGATGTGACCATCTAATATAGCACGCGCCGCATCTGCAATAGGGTCTTGCTGGTCATCGCCTTCGGTCAGCACTGTATAAAATGCAGTAATTGAACCTTCACCGACCTTTCCGTTACCCGCTCGTTCAACAAGTTGAGGAATTTTGGCAAATACCGACGGTGGATAACCACGTGTTGCAGGGGGCTCACCCACTGATAAGGCTATCTCTCGTTGCGCTTGCGCATAACGTGTGAGCGAATCCATGAGTAACAGCACTCGTTTTCCCTGATCACGAAAGTGCTCTGCAATTCTCGTTGTCAGCATTGACGCTCTTAAGCGCATTAAAGGGGAGTCGTCTGCAGGAGAAGCAACCACCACTGAACGCGCCATGCCTTCTTCACCCAGAATATCTTCAATAAACTCTTTTACTTCTCGGCCACGTTCACCAATCAAACCGACCACAACAATATCTGCATTCGTAAAACGCGTCATCATGCCTAAGAGCATACTTTTACCAACACCACTGCCGGCGAATAAGCCAATTCGTTGCCCTACACCAACTGTTAATAAGCCATTGATCGCTTTAATACCAACATCTAATGGCTCTCGAATAGGTGCTCGTTGAAGCGGGTTAATAATACTGCCATTGAATGGAATATGAGTGTCAGCTTCGATAGGCCCTTTTCCATCCAATATGTTACCTGCCCCACCAAGGACACGACCTAATAAGCCCCAGCCTACAGGTATTTCATTGACAGTCTCTGCGGGAGTAACGAGCGCTCCAGGCTTAAGACCATCGGCCGTTGTGAGTGGCATTAAGAAAGTACGATCCCCATCAAACCCAACAACTTCAGCTTCTATTTCTTGGCCGTTCGCACCATGAATAATGCAACGATCCCCAACAATACTCTGACAACCGACCGCTTCGAGTGTTAAGCCGACCATTCTTGTTAAACGTCCACTGATTTCAGGCTTAACAGTTTTAGGCACGGCATTCATCAATGCTTCAAGGTGTTCTGATATCAGCGTACCTGAGTGCTCATCTGTCATCAGGATCGTCCGCTTTATTCGGCAGTGCTGCTTCATCGTGTTTTGGCGATACATCCAGCCCTGATAAAATATTTTGCTCAGAAATTTCGTCGTCTACTGTCACTTCAGTAACCACTTCTTCTTGTTGTATTTCAGTTTCAGTTTCAGTTTCAGTTTCAGTTTCAGTTTCAGTTTCAGTTTCAGTTTCAGCTTCAGCTTCAGCTTCAGTTTCAGTTTCAGTTTCAGTTTCAGCTTCAGTTTCAGCTTCAGTTTCAGCTTCAGTTTCAGCTTCAGTTTCAGCTTCAGTTTCAGCTTCAGTTTCAGCTTCAGTTTCAGCTTCAGTTTCAGTTTCAGCTTCAGAGACTACATCCTGCATCTCGTCCTGTTCTAGTTTTTTATCGCTTACTTCCGCCGCTAATTCGTCTGCTTTCTCTAACAAATCTACGGGATAATCACTTAGCTCTTTAATGGACGTTGAGGTTTCAAGTGACGCGACATCACTTTCTAATTCGATCGCATTTAATAGCATTTCGTGAACTACTTTCTGAAATCGCTTTTCTATTGTGTAGTCAATTAATTGGCTTGAAGTTTCTAATAGATAACCCCCCACCATAATATTCTTATCTTGTTTTAAGTCGATATTGTTTTCGATCGATGCTAGCACGCGATCTAAATGGTCTTTATCAGCAGGGTTAATTGTTAGTACAAGCCCTTGATCCGTTTTGGGTAAGCTTTGGTATATATTTGATAACGCAGTTTGAACTGAACTTGAGTCAAGCTTTAGCTCTCTATAAATAACCGTTCTTGCCAGTGCCAAAGCAACATTAAGAGTGGATTGTTCCACTTGCTTTCGTTGCTCGCTGATTGGGTCAACGAGTTGAGACATCAGTTTTTTGAGTTGCTCTGTTTGCTGGTTAATCTGTGTTTGACCAGCGGCTACTCCTTGTTGAAGGCCTTCTTGGTGGCCTGCTTGTTTTCCAACGTCAAAACCCGCTTTATGACCGGCTTCGTGGCCTGCTGCTTTACCTACGTCAAATCCTTCACTGTAGGCTTCTTGATGAATCTTTTCGAGATCTTCTGCGGTTAACGGTTTTATAGGTTTATTGACGACAGCAGATCGAGGTCGTACTGGTGCATTCGGGTCATTAAGTGTTGGTAGCTCCCAACGCTCATACGCAGAAAGTTCACCTAAAGACCTTGTTTCTTTTTTATCTGACATCGATGGTCAACCTTACAGTGAGATTCATAAGCACCTAAATCATTGCCTCACCAGAACCACCTAATGAAATCTCTCCGGAGTCGGCAAGACGTCTAGCAATGGTTAAAATATCTTTTTGTGAGGTCTCTACTTCGCTGACTTTTACCGGACCTTTGGCTTCGAGATCATCCCTTAGTAATTCTGCCGCTCGTTTAGACATATTTTTGAAT
>Ga0209290_1000753_pt1 | contig 20181 bp, 19 predicted proteins | sample EN1Hudsemesocosm_2_FD_184632 | JGI IMG/M metagenome (GOLD analysis project Ga0209290, IMG submission 184632) | Methane-oxidizing microbial communities from mesocosms in the Hudson Canyon - EN10B Hudson Canyon (SPAdes) (version 2) | ecosystem: Environmental > Aquatic > Marine > Cold seeps... | reverse complement strand
TCGAGTTGTTCTGGAAATAAGGTAGCTTGAGTGCGAGACTCGCCCGTGATAAAACCGCTCATCTTGGTATACTTTCAGTGGAAAGTATAATTATAACTCAGCCAGAGTTTTCACACACTCTGGGTCGTAAGCAGGCATTAAAAGTTAGACCTGCTGATCGAGTTCTCCTACAACTGAAGCATATTATTTACTCCACTGGAAGGCCGTGGCTAGCAATATTAGGATGACTTCTCATGGGGGGGTTAAGCTGGTAAAAGTGAAAAACGGTAACTTCTTATTATTAAAGGGAACAGGCTGTTTTTTTCAGTTCCTCATCCTGCGAATGCGCATGCTGTTAACAAGAATCTATGTTTAACGTGGATTCCCAATAAAAGACTTCGGGAATGATGATATTTTTATATGTACTTGCCCGTGAATAATGAGAAGTTACGAGAAATGCAGTTAAAACATTGATTAATATAATGGGGGCTTTGATCTAACAGCCAAAAGAAGGAGATAGGCGGTGCAAAAAAGTTTTTAGCATCAATGTATGCTAATCTACCCTCTTTATCAATAGAGAGGGTGTTTTGATGCAGGTGCGTGTTAAATGGGTTGATGGGATGATGTTTCTGGGAGAGTCTGATAGCGGCCATGCAGTAGTGATGGATGGCCCACCTGAGTTAGGCGGCAATAATATGGGGGTACGCCCCATGGAAATGCTGTTACTAGGTATGGGCGGCTGTACCTCTATTGATGTGATGCAAATTTTGCAAAAAGGGCGTAATAATATCACTGACTGTGTTGCTGATATTACTGCTGAACGCGCGGATACTGTTCCCAAGGTATTTACTAAAATTCATGTGCACTTTGTCGTGACAGGGAAAGAATTAAAAGAGGCGACTGTAGAGCGTGCAATTAAGCTGTCTGCTGAGAAATATTGTTCTGCTTCATTGATGTTGCAGAAAGCGGTAGAAATTACCCATGACTTTGAGATTGTGGATGCTGGCTAATAACTGGAAAGTAGGGTGAACTTTAGTCCACTAGTCGGTACTGTTTCAGGGTAATGGCAGACTGAAGTCCGCCCTACGATTCTAAAAAAGCCCAGTTGTTGAAAATCAACAACTGGGCTTTTTTATGCTTACTTCAATTGTTGATAATACTTAGCTAGCTGTTTAATTTCAGTATCACTAAGTTGTTTAGCAATCACTCGCATACGGCTATAAATGTCATTATGGCGTGTGCCATTTTTATATTCTAATAGCGTTGCTTCAGTGTAATCCGCTTGTTGCCCGGCAAGAGCAGGGGTATCCATTTTTTGACCTTCGCCATCAGAGCCATGACACACAAAACAAGGCGGTAAGATTTTTTTACCATTACCTTTGTCTACCAAGCTTATAGCTTTGCTAATATCGTCTTGTGATGCTTTGTTTTGCGCAGCTGGTAAGGATTGAAACCAAGCGGCTAAATCCGCACTGTCTTTTTCGCTTAGTCCGGTAGCGATAGAAGACATCATTGGATTCTCACGTTTACCATCTGCATAATCACGTAATTGCTTATAAGTGTAATTGGCAGTTTGCCCAGCTAAAGAAGGGAACATACCCATCGCACTGATGCCTTTTTCGCCATGACAGCCAGCGCAAGATTGGGCGAGTTGTTCGCCTTTTTTTACATCTCCGTCTTTAACGAAATTAAGCGCTTCAGGCATCCAAACCATATTAGAAGCAGGTTCAGCTGAAACAAGGGCGGGTGCGATGCATAAAATAAAAGGTAGTATGCGTTTCATGTTTAATATCCCCATGGGCTTGAGCCGTAGGTGTCCATAAAAAAGAATTGTAAAATGGGTACGCCAAAGCTGATTAACATAAAGACAGCAATGACTTTATTCCACAATTTAAAATCGTTTAAATATTCAGGTAAGTCTTTTACCTCATGTAAAGGTTCTGCGTATTCTACTTCACCGACAAACACTTCCGTCGTTGTGCTAAATTGAGTTTTCACTAAGATGTAAAAAAACAAACAAGCGGAACCTAACAAAACTAAGCCGCCTAGAATCATTAATATCTCATACGGTTCCCACGTCATAGTGAGTACATTATTGTATTGCACGCTAGAAATACGTCTAGGCTGACCCAATAAACCGAGAACATGCCAAGGTGTAGTCATGATGCTCATACCGATAAACCAAGTCCAAAGCTGTACTAAGGCTAATGAATTAGAGACTAGTGGTTTTTTGCATAAAATTGGCCATAGGTAATAAGCAATTGCAAAATACATAATGACGGTAGTACCAGCAAAGATCAGGTGAAAATGTCCTGGTACCCATGCGGTATTGTGGATCATTGCATTCATAGCATAACTGGCATTTACAATGCCACCAAAACCACCAAAGATAAGCATGACTAGGGATAGAATGACGGAGAGTACCATAGAATTACCCCAAGGTAGGCTACCAATCCAGCCGAATAAACCTTTACCACCACGTAAGCGGCCGGCAATTTCTAAAGAAGCAATAACCGTGAAGCCTGTTACTAAAGTAGGTAAAGCAACAACAAAAGTACCTACGCCATGCAGTAGTTTCCAGCCCTTTGCTTGTTCAGGGTCCATATATAAGTGATGCATACCAATCGGCAAAGAAAACACCACTAAAACGATAAATGCCATACGTGCCGCTTCATCGCTGAATAGATAACTACCTGCTTGTTTAGGGACAAACACATAAAAGGCAGTATAAGCAGGAATTAACCAGAAATAGACAATCGGATGTAAAGTCCAAGCAAATAAGGTTCTGGCTAAGCCAGGATCAAGTGTATCCATCAAGCCTAAAGCTAAAGGAATTAATTGAAATAAAACTTCTGCAGCAACACCTGCACTCGTCCATAACCATAAAAGCGCATTGGCTGTAGTCGCAAACATAGCTAAAGGGACTGCTTTACCTGGATTAGCTTTTTTCCATTGATAAAACATGACGACCATAATGGCACACCAAACCCATGAGCCGACAACTAATAAAGTCGCGCCAATATAAAATGCGGCATGGGCTGTTACCGGTGGGTAAAAAGTATAGAGCACGGATGCTAAGCCGCTTAGCAGGGGAACTGCCGCCATAACTACGCCTGATAGGGCTATAGCGAAGCCAGCCCAGGCTAATTTAGGATTCCAGATCGGTACTTTTAAGGAATCACTTGCGGTGTAGTAACCAAAGCCCATAATAAAAAAGGTGGTTAATACATAGGCCATTAATACACCATGGGTACTAACAGAGGCGAAATAGACACTAATAGAAGTAAGAGATTCAAAAAGCCCGCTACGCTCTAAAACCTGAAATTCACCCATAAAACAAGCAACGATAAACGCTGCAAAAGCCACCCACATGTGGCTGAGGGCTAGATTTTTTGCTGTTGTATCATTCATTGTCACTTTCCTCATTTGCTGTCTCAGCTGGGTTTAGCGCAGCACTTTCTTTAGCTCTATTCGCTTCCCATTCCTCTTTATCAATCACAAATGCTTTACTCCACATATGATCATGGCCTAGTCCACAATACTCATTGCATAGCATTGGGTATTCGCCAGGGCGAGGGAAAGAGCTTTCTACTTGTGCGACATAGCCAGGAACAATCATGGTGCTCATATTAGTCATAGGCATATGCACGCCATGTAATACATCCATGCTCACCCATCGGAAGGTAACTTTGGTTTCTGCGGGTAAGGTAATTTGTTTAGGGAAAAAAGCATAGCGCCCGGCAACCATACGCACAGTAATATCACCATTTTCAGCCACTTGCACACCTAAATTATCTTCGGCAAACTCTTCACTTAAATGAATTTTACGAGAATCAATGGTCTCCACATTACTGGGCGCATTCACGCCGTGAAATAACGCATCTATCATAATGATAGAGACAAATAGGGCGCACATGCCAAGAGAAATCAGCACCCATTTTTTTTCTAAGGGATCAATATGCATATTTCACCTTAATTAATCATGCCACGAGATAGAAATACCCCGTAATAAAGAAATAACCAAGCGACAACCATGCCGCCTCCAACGCTTAGCATCAGTACCCAAGTACCTACGGGGGGGCTTTCGAGTATTTTTTTGCGCTCTTCATCACTGATTTCGTTCATATTGAACCTCTTTGATTATTGGAAATAGATTAAAAAATAGGGGGTATGCCTTACTAATATACGTAGATTAAGGATACACTAATATACTATATGGGGCAAAATGATTAGGGTCTTTAGTGCGTGCTATTTGCTGATATTGGAGTAAATTATGCTAGACTAAAACTCAATTTAATCATTGACCTAGCGTTGTTTTAGCTAAGATCGCTTATTATTCCTATTTTAGGATTATTGTATTTACCTTAAGGAAAAAATTATGCCTTTTATAAAATTACGTACCAATGTCACTATTGATAGTGATAAAACATCTAGCTTAATGAGTGAGCTTTCTCGGTTATTGGCAAGTGAAACAAGCAAGCCAGAACGTTATGTCATGATAGATGTAAAAGGTGACAGGAATATGATGTTTGGCGGTAGTTCTGAGTCTTTGGCATATATTGAATGTAAAAGTATTGGCTTATCGATCGTTCAAGCTAAGTCATTATCAAAATCCATTAGTGAATTATTAAGTACACGTTTACAGCTTAGTGCTGAGCGTATTTATATAGAGTTTAGTAATTGTCCTGCAGAATACTGGGGTTGGAATGGCTCGACTTTTGGTTAGCCTTTATGGCTTTTCGTTTAAGGCAGGTTAGTTTTATATGTGTAGATTATAAAAAATCAAAAAGTAAGTCTTCAATAAATAAAATGCAAAAATCAAAAGTTAGTATTGGTTTAGTTAATCCTAAAAGCCCTGATAATGTCGGCTCAGTAATGCGTGCCGCGGGCAATTATCGTGTTGATAGTGTTTTCTTTACGGGGGAGCGTTACTTGCGCGCCTTAGAGTTTCAAAAGCAGGCGGTGAATACCGGCCGTCAAGTGGGTCGGAATATTCCTATTTTAAAAGTAGACTGCTTGCTCAATGAGGCGACTGAAGATATGAAAGTGGTGTGTATTGAATTTGCTGAGAATGCGATTTCTTTGCCTGAATACCAACACCCAGAGCAGGCGATTTATGTCTTTGGTTCGGAGGATGGAACTATTAGCCAAGATATAATTGATAAGGCTGATGCGGTAGTTTATGTGCCTACCGTTGGCTGTATGAATCTAGCGGCAACAGTAAATGTGGTGCTTTATGACCGATTGGCGAAATCTACTCAAAGGATTGAAAGCAATGAGTTAATTCGTGCAAGCCGAGATAGGAATAATACTTTGAAGGTGTCTTGAGCAAATAAGTTCTATTCAGGTGGAAGGCGGAGTTAAAGTGGAAGCAGCTATTACAGCCGCTTCCTTATTGGCATAACGAGTTTTTGTCCTACATTCCGCTTGATGAATGCGTAGCAGAGTAAGAAAAATCATCCCAATTAATAAAAGACCCTTGTACTGGAACCCCACCTGTATTCAAAGATCTCATGACCTTTAAGTTGTGTAGATTTATTTCAAAAAACACGCCATAAGCGCTGGCAAATGCGTAATAGAACTTATTATCAGGACTGACATAGTTGGTATGAGACTGTTGAATTTCTCCTTCTACTTTGGGTAGCTTCTTATTTATTATAGTAATGTTTTTTATCTTACTGTGATCCTTTGTATTAACTACGGTTACAAAAGTATCTTTATGGTTAGTAACAATAGCCATGTTTAGTGCAGGAATAAAACGGGTATGCCCTGTGCCTATGCCTGTCTTAATAGTTTTGATTGTTTCTTTATTGATACTATCAATAACAAATAAATTACCCTCAGCAGATCCTACATAAATATGCTGTCCATCTGGATGAAAGTCAGCATGATGAGCCCCCATCACTGTAGGGTCATCACCGATCAAATCAATCTGGTCTTCAAAAACAAGCTGATCGGATGCAGTTAAGCGAAGTTTTAGTATGGATGGGTAAATAGTTTCTGGTGTGTTTTTTCCCTCTGCAAGTGCGTAAAAAACTCGTTTTTCATGCTTGGGTAACATGGAGGTGTTACGGCTCAAGATATGATGAACTGACGTTGGTGTATCTACTGTATTAAGATGCGTTAACTCCCAGTGTCCAGTGTCGTGATCTTTTTCAATTCCCCATAGTTGAATTAAGCGTCTGGCACGGTCAATAACCACAAATCTATCTTTAGTTAGCCAGGCAGGATGACCTGATGCATTACCGCCGCCGTAGTCTACAATTGGATCAGTAATTGGTGAATCATCTTCCCGTGTTTCTTCGACGACAGTGTCATTCATTACATCAATAACACTGGTTATCGGTATGTCAGCCCCTGCAATTAAAGCTAGTCCTAATCTGGAGTTAAAAGCTTCACCAGAACGAGGTTTATGATTGAGCTTGATTATCCCTAGATTTTCTAATGTACCTGCATCAATAATATCCATTGAAAATGCATTTCGAGTAATGGCATAAACTTTATCTAGATAACCTGCTCGATCTACAGGGTAAGGTGTTGAGCCTTTATCTAGCGGTACTTTATCCACTAGCTGCATTCTTTTGACATCGATAACAACGACGGTATCGCCTTTTTTATCGCCGTAGAATGCACGTAGTTCATAATTCCTTGCTGCCTGCGCAATATTTGTTTGAGCAAACACCAGTAGTGCAGCGAGTACTAATGACTTATTCATATTCGGTTTCATAGTTTTCCTCATTATTTGTAGTCAGAAAATTAACTGTTCTTGTCATAAAACAGCTTGTTTATTAATTAAGTTAAACCGCTTAATGCTTTTATAGAAAATTTCTACAATAGCTTTTGCTTGTGGTATATATTAAAGTGCAGGTGTATCTAAAGTATTTCTATTTCCACATGTTTTGTAACGAATTGTAACTAGTTGTATGTTATAACTTAATAATGACTATTGGATGTGTTTTACCGTCAAGGTAACAGTGCTGTCATAATTAAAACTTATAGATACATCCGTCACGCCATCTAAGAGTTCGACATACTCAAGCAGGTCTTGTTCGGCAATAAGTGTTTCAAGTGTATCTAGTGAGTCTGTCGTTATATTTGTTTCGGTCATATCGCCTCCCATTTCATCAAAAGTAAGTGTTGCATGAGGTGTATCCGAAACCATGCTATCTATCTGTTCATAGATTTCTTCATCAACAATATCAGCAGCTGGGTGGTGGGCATATAAGTTAGTGCTACTAAGTATTAAAGCTAAAGCACTCAATTTAAAAAAATTCTTCATAAGGTTTTCCTCTGTTAATTACGTTGAGGTAATTATCTATTGAAGCAATCATGTTGACGGTGATAATTATCACGGGTATGTGGGAGCTTTGTGGAAATGAGAACAGTTTCACATTATCAATTAAGGATAAGGAATAATGATAAAACCAAGAACTCGTACACTATGTACTGACCCTCAGTGGCTGGGTCGTGCAGACTGCAAACATTGTGGAATTCGTCATATGATGATGTTTTCAGGGTTAAAGGATAGTGATTTTGGTCACATCCTTGAGCCTATAGATAATTTTCGCTATGCAGAAAAGGCGATGCTTTATAGTCAAGGAGCTCAAGATGACAAGGTATATTCGATTCGTAGCGGACTGGTGAAGCTGATTCAAACTGAGCCTGATGGAGCTATACGTATCGTACGTCTGCTTGGGCCAGGTGCATTGATAGGAATTGAAGCATTACTCAATAAAGCGTACCGACATACAGTAATTGTTTTACAAGAGCTTGATGTATGTCGTATTCGCACTGTCACGCTTAAACAGCTCGAAGCAGATAAGCCTTGGCTCAATGAGAAAGTTATGGCGCATTGGGAACAAAACTTGACCTCTGCAGATCGTTGGATAAGTGAGTTATCATCAGGCACTATGCGCTCAAGAGTATTGAAATTATTCGATTTTCTGATGGAATTACAAGGCGATGAAAGTAGTACTGTTCGTTTCTTTGGTTATGAAGATATGGCTATGATGATAGGGGCTTCAAGAGAAACTTTTTCTCGTATCATTGGCGATTTAAAAGATGAAGGTCTGCTTTCTAAAACTGAGGACAGCCAAGTTTATCGGCTTTCTTCGTTAAATGAATAGCAAGCCTGCTAATAAAACCGTCGGGCATAGGGCTGAGCTTTGCAGTTGTGGGTGATTATTACTGGAAGTATTAATCTAAATAGTTGTAATGATTTCGTTATCGGTGAGTTTGGGCTGGTGGTGTCATTAAGATAAAAGTGCTTTTTACTGGGTGAGGGAAATATCTTTTACACAGCAATACGCATAAATGATAAAGTCTTATAATTGGTATGGTGTCTCGCCGCTAGTTACTTTGCTTCTAAAATAACTGCAGGCATGATTTTTTATGCCTTTAACTGGTGTTTTACCTGAAAATTAAAGTCGAAAATGGCGTATCTATGCTTATTTCTAAAAAATTAAAAGAAAAAGTCATTATTATTGCTGAGAGTGATCAGCAGTTACTTGCTGAGATAAAGCGAAATCTTAATAAACATGGTTTTTTGAATATCAAAACTGCCTTGAATGGTAAGCAAATCTTTGAAATTCTTAGGTCATATTATGATGCTGCAGAGCAAATTGGCCTGCTTATTGTCAATGAGCAGTTGCCGCAATGCGATGTGCTGGTAATGTGTAAAACACTATCAAGTAATGATGCGTCATTAATACCTTTTGTTATTCTTGGTGCGGATGATAAGAAAAATAACATAGAAAATAGCGAGTTTACTTCCCAAGCTCTGATTCATCGAATGTCTCTACCTATAAACTATCCAGTGCTGTTAGATACGATTGCTTTTCAGCTAATTATGATGCAGGAGCGCTACCTTAGGCGCAAGCAGGAAGAGTTATTAATTAATGAATTGGCGGAAAGAAAAATTGTTGATGCCAAGCTGAAGTATTTAGTTATGCATGATGAGTTAACTGGTTTAATAAATCGACATAATTTTGAGAGTCAACTGCGCATAATTCTTGCTCGTAGTCGCATGCGGCAACAAGAGGGGGCGTTAATTTTCATTAATCTTGACCGATTTAGCTTAGTTAATGAGCTAGAAGGTTTTGATGTTGGCGATAGATTACTAATCGAAGTAGTGGCAATTATTAGAAAGCTAACACTTAAAGATGATTTATTTGCTCGGATCGGTTCTGATGAGTTTTGTCTTTTCCTAGATAACTCAACAGAAAAAGAAATCAAGCAATTTGCAGAGCGGGTGAGAAAGTCCGTTTATGAGTTCATATTTTCCTGTGGTGATGTGTGCTACAGCACATCATTATCTATTGGTATTGCGCCAATTAATATGGTGACGGCTAATCAGCATCCCAGTGAGGCTATTTCTAGGGCAAGGCAAGCTTGTCGTATGGCTAAGGAGCATGGTCGAAATATGCTATGGTCTTACAATGAGATGGATACTAAGGTGCAAGAGAGAAATAAAGACCTATACTGGGTTCCTTTAATTAAAAAAGCACTTTTGGACAAAAAGTTTTTCCTAGTATTTCAGCCTGTTGTTTGTTTGAATAATGGTGAAATTTCTCATTATGAAGTTTTAATTCGTATGCATGGGCTGCAAAATGAAGTCATTAGCCCAGGTGATTTTATTCCAGTTTCAGAGCGTATGGGTTTGATTCATGACATAGATCAATGGGTAGTGGAAAATGCCATTGATTTTCTGGCCAAGCTTCCTGAATCATCTAAAGTATCTCTCGCAATTAATCTTTCCAGTGTCGCCTTTCAGGATGATTCCTTATTACCTACTTTAAAAGAAAAGTTATCACTTTCGTGGGTAGATGCGAGTCGATTGACGTTTGAGATTACTGAAACAGCGGCTGTTGCAAATTTTGAGCAAACACGCAAGATGATTGCAGAAATTCGCTCCTTGGGTTGTAAGTTTGCTTTAGATGATTTCGGTGCCGGTTTTTGTTCTTTTAATTACTTAAAAACCTTTCCGGTGGATTTTGTGAAAATTGATGGTCAGTTTATTCGTAATTTAATTAATGATGAGACTGATCAGGTTTTAGTGAAGTCTATGGCGGAAATTGCTACAAATCTAGGTAAAAAAACCATTGCAGAGTTTGTTGAGACCCCTGAAATCATTGTTAAGTTAAAAGAGTTGGGTATCGATATGGCGCAAGGCTATATTTTGGGCAGGCCTGAGCAGGCGTTGTTGGCAAGTAATTCAATTGCGTTGGATGAAATAGCAAGAGTAGACGCTAAACCTAAGCGCTTTGCAAGTTGGTTTAGCGAAAAAGTAAGCCGAGTTGATTAAGGTCGCTCAATATGGCGTCGGTAACGATAGTAAAAACTAAGAAAAATTATGGCTCCTAGTGTATCGGCTAGCCAATCATGCGTATCGCTCATACGACCAGGCACAAAGGATTGATGCCACTCATCAGATGCACCATATAAGCTGGCAAAAATAAGGCTACTTATAATCAGTATAGGCAATGATGTTGATCGATGTCTAAAAGCGCGTACAGTAAAAAATGCCAATATGAAATATGCACCGGCATGCATGACTTTATCTTGATGCATAAATAACATTGGTGCAGGCAGAGAAGGTTGGTCGGAAAGCCAATAAATAAAAGCACAGTAGAGTATAAGCTGTGCTGCATCTAATGCTTTGTTATAATAAGTAGTCATATTTTATATTTCCGGTAAAACATCTGAGTGAAATGAATAATATTTTTGATTTTGCTGAGGCCTGCTTGCATCGAGCCGATATAGATGAAAAGTTACATTTAACAGCACAAGCATGGCAATTATACCAACAAGGTGCATTGCAATTCGATGCTACTTCTGAACCACAAGATATAAATCAAGTGTGTTTTCCTGAAAAACCAGAATTATTAGCTCCTAAATTTATGGCGCGTCGTAAACTGGGCTCTCCTGAAGGTGTACAAGCTTTTTATCATGCGCTAGCACATATTGAATTTATTGCCATCTATCTGGCTTGGGATATGCTGTATCGCTTTCGTGGCATGCCATTAAAGTTCTATCAAGACTGGCTGCAAGTTGCGCACGAAGAGGCGTTGCATTTTACTTTAATACGCGAGCATTTACGTAAGCACGATATTGACTATGGTGATTTACCTGCGCATCAAGGTTTATGGGAGCATGCGCAAGATACCGCTGGAGATATTTTGGCGCGACTAGCAATCATTCCTCGCTGTATGGAAGCAAGAGGTTTAGATGTTACGCCAGCTATGATAGAAAAATTTCGTAGTATCAATGATCAACAAGGTGTAAAAATCCTTGAGCGTATTTACCATGATGAACAGCAACATGTGCAATTCGGTTCGGATTGGTTTCATTATCAGTGCCAAAAACAACAACTTAATTCCGATCAAACATTTCAAGAATTAATTTTAAAATATTATAAAAGCAAGCCTAAAGGCCCGTTCAATAAACAAGTCCGTTTAAAAGTAGGTTTTAGCGAAAATGAACTTGCTTGGCTAGAGAGTCAATAAAAAAATGAATAATAATAACTTTAATATCCCGATTTTTGCTCTAGGTTTTAGAGCCTTTTTTGCTTTATCTGGCTTATCCGCCTTGATACTAATGGTGTTGTGGCGATCTGTCTATGATGGTAGTTTAGTGATGGATAATTATTTTTCCAACACTTACTGGCATGCACATGAAATGCTTCTCGGTTATACCGTTGCCGTTATTGCCGGTTTTTTATTAACTGCAGTGCGTAATTGGACAGGTGAATCGACAGCAACTGGAGCTAACTTGGCGGGATTAGCTTTGTTATGGGTTTATGGGCGTATTTTGCCTTTTTACTCCGAACTTCTTCCCGATGAATTGATTGCGTTAGCTGATTTTGCCTTTTTACCGGTTTTAGCCTTTTCCATTAGTCTGCCTATTATCAAAGCCAACTATACGCGAGGCTATGTTTTTATTGCTATGTTAGGGTTGATGGCGCTGGGCAATGGCCTTATTCATGCGGATATTTTAGGCTGGACAGAAGCAACAGCATGGATGGGATTTCAGCTGGTTATAGGCTTGATTATTACGATGATATTAGTGATAGCAGGGCGCGTATTTCCTTTTTTCACTGAGCGTGGATTAAAAGGCGTAATGCCTATTCGTAGTCCCTTGTTAGATGGTTTGTCGGTTGGCTTTGCATTGCTCGTATTTGCTTTATCTGTCATGCAAATTTCCGGGATTTATTTAGCGCTTGCTGCCAGTGCAGCAGTTATTGCCAATAGTTTACGAGTGAATAACTGGTTTGTGTTCAGAGTTTGGTTTGTTCCCTTGTTATGGGTGCTCTATCTAGGTTACGCATGGATTATTTTAGGCTTCATACTCACAGGGCTAAGCGCCTATAATATTGTATTACCTACGCTGGCATTGCATGCTTTTACCATGGGCGGCATTGGTATAATTACCTTAGGTATGATGGCGCGTGTATCGCTGGGTCATACAGGGCGTCCAGTAAGAGCATCACAAGCAATGGCGATTGCCTTTGCTTTAATTAATTTAGCGGCTTTAGTTAGGGTGTTTTTACCCATGTTATTGCCTAACTGGTATGCTGATGTGATTTATGCAGCAACCATCTTATGGCTAGCCGCCTTTTCATTATTTGCCTTCGTTTATGCTCCGATCTTATCAACGGTAAGAATTGACGGCAAAGCAGGCTAAGCACTTTTACTCGGCTCAATTAGATTGATTGGGCCAACTTAACTTTATTAATCAAGAGAGATTATGGCACTTTATTGTGGAATTGTCGGTTTACCTAATGTTGGTAAATCAACCCTATTTAATGCATTAACCAATGCAAAAATTGCAGCTGAAAATTATCCATTCTGTACTATCGATCCCAATGTAGGGGTTGTTCCTGTGCCAGATGTGCGCATGGATTCTTTGGCAGAATTTGTAAGCCCTGAACGCATTTTACCAACAACCATTGAATTTGTTGATATTGCAGGTCTAGTGGCTGGTGCTTCTAAAGGTGAGGGCTTAGGTAATAAGTTCTTAGGAAATATTCGTGAAACAGATGCCATTGTTCACGTAGTACGCTGTTTTGAAGATGATAATGTCGTCCATGTTTCTGGGAAAGTAGATCCACTAGGCGATATAGAAGTCATTAATACTGAGTTAGCACTTGCTGATATGGCAAGTATCGAAAAAGCACTATTAAAAACCAGCAAAGCTGCAAGAACAGGCAATAAAGAAGAGTTAGCTAAAAAAGTATTATATGAAAAATTAATTAAACATTTAGATGAGGGCGGACAATTACGTTCTTTAGAGCTGACAGAAGACGAGCTTGCGATCATTAAAGAGCTATTTTTATTGACCATTAAGCCAGCTATGTATGTTGCCAATGTGCAAGAGGATGGTTTTGAAAGTAATCCTCTATTAGATGCTGTTCAAGGGTTTGCAGATAAAGAAGGGTCGGCTGTTGTCGCTGTCTGCGCTGCTATAGAAGCTGAAATTATCCAGCTTGATGATGACGAAAAGCAAGAGTTTATGGATGACCTAGGTTTAGAAGAGCCAGGCTTAAACCGTGTTATTCGTGCCGCGTATAAATTGCTTAATTTATCGACTTATTTTACCGCAGGGGTATTAGAGGTAAGAGCGTGGACTATTCCTACTGGTGCGACAGCTCCTCAAGCAGCTGGCGTTATTCATACTGATTTTGAAAAAGGTTTTATTCGTGCGGAAATTATTGCTTATGAAGATTATGTGCAATATAAAGGCGAGCAGGGCGCAAAAGATGCAGGAAAATGGCGTTTAGAAGGTAAAGACTATATCGTGAAAGATGGCGATGTCGTACATTTTCGATTTAATGTTTAAAAAAGTTTGACTAATTAATAAAGAGCGGCTATAATTTCCGCTCTTTATCGAGATTGCTTACTTAAGCAGCTCAATTAGATACGGCGATATAGCTCAGTTGGTTAGAGCACGGGATTCATAACCCCGGGGTCGGCAGTTCAAATCTACCTATCGCCACCATCTAAATCAAAGACTTATGGAAATTTCAAATTTTGTTACTTTTCAAGAGTAGTAAATTTGTAACATCATTTTTCTTAAGTTTTTCTATGCTTTTAGCGTAATCTTTTAAGTGATCGCTCGAAAGATGATGCATATCTCATCACCATTGTTACATCTCCCTAATTCCTGCAAAGCATTTAATGGCGTTCCATTTTATACGTGCCAGTGTGCCTTAAGTCGTGCCAGCGAAAGTTTTCTATTCCCGCCCATTTTAAAGCATTTCTCCAACCACGCTTATTTGCTTTCTGAATTGGATTACCTTTATATGTAAAAACATTAGTCGAATGCTTTCCAGCTTGTTGCTCGAGAACATCTAATGCCTCACTATTTAAAGGAACAGCAAGATCTTTCCCTGCCTTTGCCTGATCACCCATAAGCCCAAGCACAGTGCCTTTCCATATTAATTTCATCCCATTGCAAGCCTGTTACATTCGCCTCCCTCAGTTCTGTTGCCAAGGTAAATCGCGCCATAGCTTCTGTATGCTTTGGCAGTTCTTTGTATAGACGCTCAGCTCCTTCTCATGCATGTTATTTGAACATGCACATAAAAAGAGTTTTTGCTGGCGCACTATCCTACCTCATGAAATACTTGGGACTCCTGTCGTCAAATATTCATTCACATACGGAGCGAATCATATAAGCCCTAGTACGCCCTTTGTTCACTTCAACTTCGCACAAAAGCCGCTACGTTAAAGCTACCTCAATGGCTTGGGCTTCGGGCGGGGCATTATTGATTCGCCGCGTGGCTCGCCTAGATCTGTTTATCTCAAAGGGTAATGTAATTAGCTTCTTTTTGAGATGAGCTAAGTTTCTAGAGAAGCTGCTTACCCAGTCTATTTTCTTCATATGTCTCTAACCATAGGGGATATTTAAGCATAGCCTTGGAAAATAACTGGCTTTGTAAATGGTGTTTTAACCAATTTTGCAAATGAGTATAAGGACCCTGTAGATAGTGTTGTCGATTGACTCGAGAGTACTGCCGCACAAAAGGTAATAATGCAAAATCAAGCAAGCTGGGTGTAGAACCCATTAAAAATGGGTGTTGTGACAAGCGCTGTTCTAATGCCTGGATAAAAGGTTCACATTGTAGGCGGCACTCTTCTTCATCGTCTCCATGAAAACGTTTGGCACGTTTGTAGCGTTCTAAGTTGGGTTTAAATTGTTGGTCATTTTCATTAATTATTGACAGCATTTCAGGCAATGCTTTTGCATCTTCTGCATAAAGTAAATTGTCAGGGTCACTAAGATTAAGAGCCCATAACATAATGTCTAAGCTTTCATCAATAACGTGAGTGCTAGGCTCAGTGCCTAATACTAAAACGGGCACGGTGCCTTTAGGGGAAAGCGCTAATAGTTCTGCAGGTTTGTTTTTCATCACAATAGCGCGAATTAATACCGTTTGTTGAGACATTAAAATAGCCAGTCTAGCGCGCATTGCATAGGGACAGTTTTGCAAGGAATACAGTATGGGCTGAGTCATAAAGTTGTGCTATTTACAGCCCTTTTCTATATTGGTTTCTCGTCGATAGCTCCACCATTTGATGAAGATTTTGCGGTGCATTCTCATTACCCTTTAGCATATTTTCAAATTGAGTGATTAATTGTGCTTTGTCTGGCTCTGCTTTAGATCCAGAACCAATGTCAGTGAGATCAATAAAAAACTCATCAAATAAATCACCCAAATCATTCACGATGTCTACATTTAAAAACTGCTCATTATTATAGATGCTAGGGTAGCCGCCCTTTTGTTTATCAATGGCAAAAGAAATGCCATGAGTATTGGTGATAGTCGTCGACTTTTCGCACTTCAGCATACAGCCATCTTCAATACTGGGTTTTTCACAACCGACCGTGCGTTGAAAGAAACATTGCCTGCTGGTCATCAGTAAAATGGGGTGATAAATACTGTAGGTCAATTTGAAGTTGTCAGGTCGGGCGATTTTTTTGATTTGTATGCGGTTAATTTCGTTTGAAATAAAAGCGCCAGCACAATTTAATTCTTCTTGCAGGGTTAATAAGGCGTATGAATTGGTGGTATTTAAAAAGGGGCCTGCAATCCATTCAATGCCCATTTCAAAGGCTTTGTATGCAATGCCGGTGTTATTGCTGACAATACGTTTGGGGCGAACCTGCTCTAGAATTCGTACAGATTCATCATAATCTTTGCCAATTAAAACCGCTGGAAACCACGGAATTAAACGTGGATTATTCAAAAAGATGTCGATGTGTTTGTTGCAGCCTTTTTTAAGACTTTCAGGTAATTTGAAATACACATCTGCATCGGTTAGATCACATAAAGTCAGATCTTTTACGTCAGCTATTAAAATTGACAGACTAGTCTTGTTAGAGCGTTTTGGGTGTTTAACTAATTCGGGAACAGTGACATGAGGAATTATTTTGGCAGAATCAGTGAGCAATAAAGTCGCTTGGTTTTTAAGCGTGCTTATTTCCTTAAACGGAATGATTAAGTTTTCATCCAAGCTCGTACAATTAAAATCGCTAATGTCAAAATGATTGAAAGCAAAGTTTTTGAAACTTCTTTCTAAAACAGAAAGGTTAAGAGGCAATTTTTGGGCAGCGCTTAGCATAGATTCTGTTTGTAGAATATGCGTTTTATCGTTATCACCTATGATGATAGTTAAGCTTAATGGCTCGTTCAATTTGCCCGTAAAAGACAGAGAAATACTTTGTTTGACAGTGCTAATGTTTTTGATTTTTTCAGCAAGTTCATCACCCAGATTATTTTTTTGCTGATAATGTTCTTTCTTAACTTCATTAATATCTTTTACTAAAACAACCTGGCTTTCTTTAATAGCATGTTTAAGGCTGTAATCACGCGGGCTGTCGATAAACATATCCTTGTTGAGATCACCCTGTAAAAAAGAGTTGGTAAAGCCACGGTTAAAAACACGATGTAAGTTAGCATCGTCATTTTGTAATTGCCCCGACTGTTCAAACGTGTCGATCTGTTGTCGCCAAGTGTCAGTAACGGTATAGACATAGTGTGCATTCTTGATGCGGCCTTCAACTTTCAGGGAATCAACCCCTGCATCAACCAGTGCGGGAAGGTCAAAATAGGCAGAATTATCTTTTAGGTTAAGCGGGTAGAGATTGCCTGTTTCTGTGATTTCATATTCATCGCGGCAGGCTTGGCTGCAACTGCCACGGTTACCAGAATTACCCACGCTCACTGAGCTAGAGTAACACTGACCAGAAAAAGCAACACACAAAGCGCCATGTACAAAAACTTCGGACAACAAGTCATGCTGATGGGCAACAGCGGTTAATGATTTAACTTCGCCGATATTAAGTTCGCGAGACAAGTTAACGCGTGTTGCGCCAATTTTTGCAAGAAACTTTATTTGCCCTTCGTTATGTGTTGTCAACTGGGTTGAAGCGTGAACACTTAAGGTAGGGAAGTATTTTTTAACTAAATTGAAAACGCCCAAATCTTGCACGATAATGCCATCTATTTTGGTGTTAACGAGTTTATTTAGAATCTTGATTAAACCAGCCACTTCTTGCTCTAAAATGACCACGTTTAGAGTTAAAAACACCTCACAATCATGCTCGTGAGCTAAGCGTAAAATCCCCGGTAAATCGTCAAAAGACAAATTTGAGGCTCTATTGCGAGCATTGAAATTAACTAAACCACAATACACGGCATTAGCACCGGCAATAACGGCTGCTTTAATGGCTTCAACATCGCCACCGGGAGCTAATAATTCAATTTTTTTATTCATCTTGTGGTTCAGTATTGATAGAAAGTGACTAAGGAGTCAGTTTATGCGAGTTTATAATAATAACTGACCATAATACTATGAATTAAAGTTAGAGTTTGTGTAACTACTCAGCGTAAATTCTTAAAAAGTTCTTGACAGGGTTTTGGCGAGATTTTTATGTTCTTTCGTAACTTACGTTCTAGCCGTTAAATTGACTATTGATTAACTCTCTCTTTATAGTCAGTCGCAAATTTCCTCTAAAATACTAACGACCTCAGGCAGCTTTTTGAATCGCCTTAAAGGCGATTACAACAAGGAAAATTCGGGATTAAAAACCCATGAGATAATATACCTGTTCTTATAGAAAGACAGGTTTTCCCATTGAAAATAGATACCATTGATGTTGATTCTGCAGTCAAACATGCCAAGCAGCTGCTTGAGGCTGAACGTGACATATCGCCTGCGCTAAAATCAGCACTGGAAATAATTCTATTATTAGTAACCGTTTTATTGAATCGAGTCACGCTCAACAGTACAAATAGTAGCAAACCGCCTGCAAGTGACCCCAACCGAAAAAAGGGCAATCGCAAAAAATCAGATAAACCTTCGGGTGGTCAAAAATCGCACGTAGGTACAACGCTACAAAAAATAGAGAACCCTGATGAAATCGAGGTCATTAGCATTGATCATCGTAGCTTGCCTAAAGGGAAATACACGGATGATGGCTTTGAAACTCGTCAAGTCTTCGATATTGATATTTCACGAGTTGTAACTGAGTACCAGGCACAACGGTTAATCAATGAAAAAGGCCAATGCTTTATTGCTCAGTTCCCAGGCAATGTTACCAAAGCGGTGCAATATGGTCATGGGATAAAAGCCCACGTAGTTTATCTATCACAATACCAGTTATTACCCTACAATCGAATTCAGGAATATTTTTCTGATCAATTAGGAATGCCGATTAGCGAAGGCTCCATTTATAATTTTAATAAGCAGGCTTATGAGCAATTGGCTGAGTTTGAAACGATCAGCAAAGCAAGATTAGTTTCGTCACCCTGTATTCATGCTGACGAAACAGGCATAAATATTAATGGTAAGAGGCACTGGCTACATGGTACTTCTAGTGATAAATGGGCTCACTTTTTTCCGCATGCCAAACGTGGTACAGAGGCAATGAATGAGATTAATATTCTGCCACGCTATACCGGGATCGTGTGCCATGATCACTGGAAACCTTATTATAAATATGACTGCACCCATTCACTCTGTAATGCCCACCATGTGAGAGAATTGACGCGTGCCTGGGAGCAAGATAAACAAAAGTGGGCAATTGAAATGAAGCAACTGCTTGAGAAAATGAATGATGCCGTCAATGAATCTGGTGGCGTGTTACCGTATAAAGAAGCAGAGAAATGGAAAGTACAATACAAAGCATTACTCGTCAAAGCAGAAATAGAATGTCCTCCACCCGATAAGCCAAAAGAAGTAAAACGAGGGCGAATAAAGCGAAGTAAGGCGAGAAACTTACTGGAAAGGCTTATTGATTTTGAAGAGGATGTGCTGCGCTTCATGACAAATGAATGCGTGCCGTTTACCAATAATGCGGCAGAAAATGCGATTCGGATGACCAAAGTTCAACAGAAAATATCGGGCTGCTTTCGCAGTACCGATGGTGCCAAGATATTTTGTCGTGTCAGAGGTTATTTAGCAACCTGCCGAAAACAAGGGGTAAGTGCTACTCTGGCGATGACACTAGTCTTTGAGGGAAAGCTGCCTAAATTTGCTTTATAATTTCATTCAACTGTAAATTACGCTGAGTAGTTACTAAAATAGAAAGTAATACTATTTTTTTATATGCCATTAGTAATTCCTTGAAAATATTAAGTAGGGTAGAAATTAATTATTCTTCAATTAATCCCTTATTGTTGATATGTCATGACATTTAATCTTAAAGGAGACATAAAATTTACTTTATGTACCAATGTTAATTATAGCATCCAGCTTCAGTTGCCACTATACTGAAAGAGGCTACACCTAAATAAACTATTACCTATAACCCGCCCCCTAACTAGTCATTTTTACCCTACTAACCAGCATAATTTCCTAGTATAAACCTAATTACTATAGTCTTTTCTCTTTTTTATATGCTTTAACTACCATGCTTGTATCTCTATATATGGCTTTTATAGCTGGATTTAAAACAATAGTTATTAGTTACTCTAGGTTAGACTGACTGCGTATTGATACTCTTACATGCTCTAACAAGATACTCCTACAGCTTATAGAAAGACCACCCTAGGTTGTATACATAAGATTTTTGTAACTACTCAGCGTAAATAATTAAAAAAGTTCTTGACAGGGTTTTAGTCTTAAATTTGTAGCTTTTACCTACTTTCAGAACAGCCATTCAATCGGTCATTTTTAGCCTCTGTCCTTATAGTCAATC
>Ga0209290_1000751_pt1 | contig 20204 bp, 10 predicted proteins | sample EN1Hudsemesocosm_2_FD_184632 | JGI IMG/M metagenome (GOLD analysis project Ga0209290, IMG submission 184632) | Methane-oxidizing microbial communities from mesocosms in the Hudson Canyon - EN10B Hudson Canyon (SPAdes) (version 2) | ecosystem: Environmental > Aquatic > Marine > Cold seeps... | reverse complement strand
CTTATATCATCGATACCGGCATACTCACCTCCCATAGCGATTTTGGCGGACGAGCGGTCAGTGGTTGGGATTACATCGATAACGATGCTGACGCCTCCGATTGTAATGGACACGGCACGCATGTGGCTGGCACCGTTGGCGGCACTACCTGGGGAGTGGCGAAAAATGTAACACTCACCGCAATAAGAGTTCTAGACTGTAACGGCTCAGGTACAAGTTCGGGTGTAATCGCGGGTATCGATTGGGTAACCGCAAATGCCAAGTTCCCTGCGGTCGCTAATATGAGTCTGGGTGGCGGTAACTCTACTGCGCTAGACGCCGCCGTCGATAGAGCGATTGATTCCGGAATTACGTTTGCGGTTGCAGCCGGTAATTCAAATATTAACGCCTGCTCTGGATCGCCCAACAAAGTACCGGCGGCCATTACCGTTGCCTCGTCAACTTCATCCGATAGTCGTTCCAGCTTTTCCAACTGGGGCTCATGCATCGATTTATTTGCCCCAGGTTCAGGTATTACTTCCACCTGGAGTAACGGCGGCACCAATACCATTAGCGGTACATCGATGGCATCACCCCATGTGGCGGGCGCGATCGCACTGTATTTACAGGCACATCCCAATTCAAGCCCTGCCGAGGTCACAGCCAGCCTTAAGGGATATGCGACTGCAGGTAAAATCAGTCGCTTAAATGGTTCACCGAATTTATTGCTCAATATCGAATTCGATGGAGATACTGAGCTACCAACGCCACCATCACCGCCACCAGTTGAAAAAATCACTTTCGAGATCAGTGACCCACAGCGGGTTAAATCACACCTGTTAACGTTGACCGGTTTGGACGCCAGCACAATTTATTCCTGTAGCGTCTATTCGTCAGATATCAACGGCAATCGAGTCAGCGCGACACTAAGAGGCACGACGTCAGATATTCCCGATACCGAAGCGCCAGTGTGTAGCCCAGAGCCTTCTGTGACCGGTTTTGTCGATTCCGCGCAGATTAGCTGGGCATCGAATGAACTGACCACTGCGGTCGTCAATTATCGTCAGCTTAATAGTAACGATTGGTTGCAAAACGGTACGCTCGATTTAGCGACTCAGGACTCACTGCTATTAACCGGGTTGCTGCCTGAAACGGAGTACGAACAACAGGTCACCCTGACCGATGTCGCCGGTAATAGCGCACAATGTCCAGCCGGCAATTTTAATACGGTTGCGCCAGAAGCGATCCCTGATGCGATATTTACTTTGCAACCGGTTATCAGCAATATTAGTGAACATAGTGCTACCGTCAGCTGGAGAACTTTGCAGCCATCTACCGGCAATGTCCGCTACGGTAAAGTAGCCACCAATTTAGTAAACCAACGCGCAGATAATCCTTACGAAGCCGTCCATAGCCTCAATCTGCAGAATCTGGATGCCAATACGGTTTATTATCTGCAAGTTGACGCATTTAATATTCTGGGCGAACTTACCACCAGTGAAATCGTCAACTTCACCACGCTTCATTTCGACAATGATTTTGACAATGACGGTGTTTTAAATGAGGTGGACAATTGCCCACTAACGCCTAATCCAGATCAACTCGATAGCGATAATGACGGCGCAGGCGATGCCTGTGATCCTCCTGATGTGGTCGACAACGACTTTGACAAAGACGGCATTTTAAATGAGGACGACAATTGCCCGGTCAATGCTAATCCCGACCAACTGGATAGTGACAATGATGGCCTAGGCGATGCGTGTGACACGCCGATAGTGGTCGATGATGATTTTGATAATGACGGTGTACTGAACGATGATGATAATTGCCCGCTGACCCCCAATACCGACCAACTCGATAGTGACAATGATGGTCTTGGCGACGTCTGTGATTCACCCGATATCATCGACAACGACTTTGATAGAGATGGCATTTTGAATGACGTCGACAATTGCCCGGTTAATGCTAACCCCGACCAACTAGACAGCGACAATGATGGCGTAGGCGATGCGTGTGACACACCGATAGTGGTCGATAATGATTTTGACAATGACGGCGTACTGGACGATGTCGATAATTGCCCGCTGACCCCCAATACCGATCAACTGGATAGTGATAATAACGGCATAGGCGATGCGTGTGACGCTCCGGTTGTCTCCGACGATGATTATGACGATGACGGCATTCTGGACGATGTCGATAACTGTCCATTAACTCCCAATGCCGACCAGCTGGACAGTGACAACGATGGTATTGGTGATGTTTGTGATACGCCGATAGTGGTCGATAATGATTTTGACGATGACGGCATTCTGGACGATGTTGATAACTGCCCGCTGACCCCCAATACCGACCAACTCGATAGTGACAATGATGGCATAGGTGATGTGTGTGACGCTCCGGTTATCATCGACGATGATTATGACGATGACGGTATTCTGGACAATGTCGATAATTGCCCGCTGATTCCCAACGCAGACCAACTGGACAACGACAACGATGGTATTGGTGATGTCTGCGATACGCCGATAGTGGTCGATAATGATTTTGACAATGACGGCATTTTAAATGACGTTGACAATTGTCCGGTGAATGCTAATCCCGATCAACTGGATATTGACAATGATGGCATAGGCGATGCGTGTGACATTCTATTAGTTCCGGATAATGATTTTGATAATGACGGCGTTCTCGACGATGTCGATAATTGCCCACGCACCCCCAACGCCGACCAACTGGATAATGACGGTAATGGTATTGGTGATGCCTGCGATACACCGATCGTGGTCGATAATGATTTTGACAATGACGGCGTACTTGACGATGTCGATAATTGCCCGCTGATCCCCAATACCGATCAAGCTGATCGTGATAATAACGACATCGGCGATGCCTGTGACGCTCCGCTTGTCTCTGACGATGATTATGATGATGACGGTATTCTGGATGATGTCGATAATTGCCCACTGATCCCCAACGCAGACCAACTGGACAGCGACAACGATGGTCTTGGTGATGTCTGCGATACGCCGGTAGTGGTCGAGAATGATTTTGACAATGACGGCGTGCTGGACGATATCGATAATTGCCCGCTGATCCCCAATACCGATCAAGCCGATCGTGACAATAACGGTATCGGCGATGCGTGTGATCTTCCCGAAATTATAACGCCACCACCGGTAGAGCCCGTAGGCATAAGCCTAAGCGGAATTGTGAGCGGCGAAGGTGTTCCCGTTACAGGCGCACAAGTGGGCATCTATAATAACCAGAAACAATTTTTGGATTCGGTCACCACGCCTGCTGATGGCGCCTATTTGTTCGAAAATATGCTCGCCGGAGACTATTTCATCGGCGTTACCCCACCGGCTGATAGTGGGTTAAGCAACCCAATACTCCAAGCAATTAGCGTAGCGGATCGTGACGTAGTTCATTTAATTACCTTGATTGGCGATGCGTTAACGCTGTCCGGTTATTTTAAAGATAGTCTGGGCCGCGTGATCGACAATATTCAGGTCAGTCTACATCAGCAAACCACCGGCAATCAGGTGGGCAATAGTGTTCGTACCAACTCTCTTGGTTATGTTGAGTTTTCAGTTGCGCCGGGAACCTATAAGTTACGACCACTGGTGGATGTTTTTAATCCTGCAACGTCTAATCCAGAAACAGGGCCAGTCATTCCGGTTTATCCGGTGCCCGATTATGCTGCCATTTTCCACGTCGAGCAAAACATTCAAGTGAGCGCAGACACCTCTCTGGATGTCACCCTGCCATTTGCATTACTGTCTGGTCAAACTTTGGACAACCTAGGTAATCCCGTTGCAGGAGTCGGACTATCGATCCGTCATCAGTTCTCAACCACGACCCAGGATTACTATCTTGAAAACTATGCAACTAACGCTTCTAGTAATGCCATTTCCGATGCCGATGGCGACTTTGAATTCGCTCTATTTGCCGATCAGGTGGTGGACATAAGATTAACCCCACCAGCAAACCGAACTGACCTGGCAGTTACTACTATCAGTGATTACAGCCTGGTAACTGACGCTAGCGAAACCTTCACTTTGGTAGAAGGTGTTTCCCTGTCAGGTGTATTGCAAGATACTCAGGGACGCCCGATTGATAACACTAAAGTGAGCTTGCACCAGCAAGACAGCGGAGATCAAATTGGTCAGGCAGTTTACACAAATGCCAGTGGTATATATCAATTTCAGGTTGAAACCGGCAGCTATAAAATTAAACCCCACCTAAATCCATTTGGACGCGGCGAAGGCCAGAGACCGGCTTATCCACTACCTGATTTTGCGACCGTATTGTACGCTGAAGAAGATGTCGTCGTCTCTGGGGCCACGCTACGAGACGTGATCTTACCAATGGCCGTTTTAAGCGGTACCACTACCGATTCTAACGGCTCGCCGATTGCCGATACTCGAGTCACCATCAGCCATATTACGCATGTCGCGAACGGCAATGGTGACACCGGTTATTATCTGGAGAGTCAGGGAAAATCGCTAGTGAGCCTTGCAAATACCGATGCTAATGGCGAGTTTTCATTGGCACTATTTACCGATCAGGCGATCGATATTAATTTTGTTCCGCCATTAAGTAACAAAGTAGTTAGCGCCACACTAATCAGCGATTATTTAATCACTCAAGATACCATCGATACGTTTGTCTTGACTCAGCCATTCACCCTATCTGGTTTCCTGAAGGATGAACAAAGCAACCCGATAGACAATACGATGATTACGGTACACAACCAGAGCAATCGTCAACTTGCTGATGCGCCTGTGCTGACCGACGCCAATGGGTATTTCGAATTCAAAGTGGCAGCGGGCAACTACCAATTGAGGCCCTATCTACAGCCAGTGAATCATGTTGACGGTACGGATGTAAGCGCAACTTATCCGGTGCCAGATTTTGCTGCGGTATATTACCAACCTAAGAATATTAGCGTCTTCGCCAATACTTCAATTGATGTGACCCTGCCGATGTCAGTTTTATCCGGTAAAGCGATGGATGCTAATGGTGTAATCGTTCCCGGCGTCAAATTGAGAATTGATCACGCCTATTCGGAAAACTCGATTAGCTATCATATGGAAAACAGTGGCGATGGCGCCAACAGCAATGCGATTACCGCGAGCAATGGTGAGTTTGCGTTTGGCCTGTTTACCAATCAAGTAACCGATATTTCAGTTAATCCGCCTGCACTTTCTGGTTTTGCGATCACCAATGTGAGCCACAATATTTCGCAGGAAACCAGCGAAGATATTTGGCTAATTCATAGCGATTTTGCGGCGCCGCTTATTATTGCAGGGCCTTTTGTGAAACATATCACCGACACGGGCGCCGTGGTTGAATGGTTAACCGATAAACCCGGGACCAGTGTGGTTGATTTATCAAACGGTCGACGTTATCAGACCTCACCACTCACCACCGATCACAGCGTGGTCTTGACCGGTCTTGATCCGGAAACCCTTTACCTGGCTGACGTGCACTCAGTGGATAAAGATGACAGAGCCACAGAAACTTCCAGTACCAGTTTCACCACTCTCGCTACCCCGGATTATAGAGCGCCATTGATACTCGAAGGTCCGCTCGCGTCCAATATCACCCATGAGCAATTCACCCTATCATTGTGCGCCGATGAGCCAGTGGTTGGATTTATAACGGTGGACAGTACTTCATTTTCACTATCTGAGCTGGCGTTATGCCACCAGTTGGTGATTGATGGTCTAAACCCGAACACCGCCTATACGGTTATCGCCGAAGTCACTGATGAGCAAGGTAACGGACCGACCGCGAGCCAAGCCTTGGTCGTCACCACTTTACCCGCACCTGATGTCACCGCGCCGGTGATCCAGCTGATACCGATGGTGATCGATATTTCCGATACCCACGCAACTGTGATCTGGACCACCGATGAAGCCTCCACTAGCGGCGTCTCCTATAATGACGGTAGTCAATATCATGTGGTTAGTGACGCTGATTATGTGAAACAACATTCAATGCCCTTAGCCGACCTCACTCCCGAGACCACCTATACCTTGACGGTTTCATCGACTGACAGGCACGGCAACGGCCCCACCACAAGTCTGCCGATCAGCTTCACCACTTTGGCGACGCCTGACACCACCGCGCCAATTATTATCGGTAGTCCCTTGATCCAGAATATCACCCATCAAAGCGTGGTGATTCGTTGGGACACCAGTGAACCGGCGACGACGCGTCTGGTGATTGGTACTTCAGCCAATGCACTAGATCAAATAGAAACCAAAAATGGATTAAGAACCTTCCATAATTTGCCGGTAACCGGCTTACAACCCGATACGATTTACTACTTCCAGGTGCAGACTTCCGATGCTGAAGGCAATCTGGCGATGAGCGAAATCATGTCATTCCGCACTAAAGTGAGAGGCCATCAGGGCAACCCGCACTTTATGTCGGAGATCGAAATTAAAAAATTGACCGACAGTCGATTAACGGTTTACTGGGTTACCGATGTCAATGCAGATGCCCGTCTGGTATGCGCCAGTGCGGCAGGTACGCTAGAAGTGAGCGACGCTAAAAGAACCAAGAAGCACACCCTGACATTGACCGGTTTACAACCCGATACGACTTATGCGTGTACTGCCTTTTCCACTGATCACCATGGTTATACCGCCAGTCAGCTTATCGACGGCGGCGTAGTTACTGGTGGAGTAGCGACTAGTGCCAGCGCCCAGTCTAACGCAGCCGAAGCAGTCACCACCACGGCGACACCGGTGCTTAAGAGTTTTGGCGAAATAGCAACGCTGGAGCTATTGACTGATGAGTTGTCAGTGGTATTGGTTGAATATCGACTGGCAGGAACCTCCAGCTGGCAAGCAGTTGGCGCACTGGAAGAAAAGCAATCGCATCTAATCTTGCTCCACGACTTAATCCCCAACAGCGATTACCAATTGCGCTATGTGTTGGCCGATATCGTGGGTAAGCAAACAGAATCAGAAGTAATCAATTTTAACTCTGGTAGCCTGGCTAATTTACCCCTGCCTGATTTTGACGCGCAGCCTACCATCAGCTTTATTTCAACAAATTCTGCCGTGATTCAGTGGACTAATTCGCATAGCGAATTCGGCCAGGTGAGTTATGGTAAAAACGTTGATGACTTGTTAGATAAGGAAGCCAATGTCGACGCTGACATAAATCATCAAGTCAATCTCGCGAGACTTGATCCGGCGACTATTTATTATGCGCAGGTGACGGCCTTCAACTTGCTGGGAGAAACACTCAGCAGCGAATTGGTTAGCTTTGTCACTTCCGCAACGAGTGACAGTGCCGATAGCGATGCCGATGGGTTGACTGATGTTTGGGAAATTGAGTTCGGACTGGATCCTCAAGACCCCAGCGATGCCAATGAGGATCTGGATAACGATGGCTTGACTAACCGTGAAGAGTACGTCGCTCAGACTGACCCAAATAATGCCGATAGCGACAATGACGGTATGCCCGATGGTTGGGAAGTTGATCACGACCTCAATCCAAATGATGCCGCCGATGCCGGTCTGGACGCAGATAATGATGGCGTGACGAATCTGAATGAATATCTCAGCGCCACCGATATCGAATCACCAGTGATCAGTTTGACCACAGAGATCACGCTTGATTCGCGCGGTCCCTTAACCGCTGTTTCGATGACTAATATCAGTGCGACCGATAATGTCGACGGTAGCGTAGCGGTGGTTAATCTGGGTAGTACTCACTTGCCACCTGGACATCATCTGATTAACTGGTTAGCCGAGGATTCAGCGGGCAACCGGACTATTTCAACTCAGACGATTAATGTTAATCCCCAGGTTATGTTGAGCAAAACTCAAATCAGCAGCGAAGACAACCTGGTTACGGTGAGTATGACTTTATCTGGCGATGCGCCGGTCTACCCTGTACTCGTTCCATTTAGTATTAGCGGTACTGTCGACGAGTCGGATTATGCGCTTTCTAATACCTCCAATGTCACCGAACAATCCACTGAGCTCGAGGGAACACTTGTTTTTGAAGCGGGTGTGGAAGCTATGATTGTGCTGCAGATAGTCGACGATCAGATAGCTGAAGCGGATGAGCAACTAGTCGTCACTCTAAGCGATCCGGTCAACGCGGTGATGGGCGTTAACGCACAACATCAAGTAACCATTACTCAAGTTAATATTGCGCCACGCTTAACCCTGAGCGCAAAACAAAACGGCCTGCCGGTAACGACAGTTAGTGCCGCCGATGGACCAGTGACGATTAGCGTAGCAGTCGACGAATTAAACCTCGCCGACTCACACGCATTTGACTGGAGCGCGACAAATAATTTGCTTTCGGACAGTGATAACAACCCAATGACACTGACTTTTGATCCGGCAAATGTAAGCATCGGCGTTTACGCTGCCGAAGTAAGCGTTACGGACGACGGTGTGCCGAGTGAAATGGTTAGTGCAACTATTAATCTGAGAGTTATCCAAAGCTATCCTGCTCTGTCCGTCACTATTGATTCAGATGGAGACGGCATCAGTGATCTGACTGAGGGCCATCAGGATTCAGATTTCAACGGCATTGCCGATTACCTTGACCAGTTCGAAGGCTCAAACTGGTTGCAGCAACAGGTAGGTAGCGACTTAGGTAATACCCACAATAATAGTTACTTAATGGAAGTTGAACACGGCCCGTCATTATCATTGGGTACAGTTGCATTGATAGATGCCGATGGCGGTGCACTGGTCAGCGATACAACCCTGTCCAATAGTGCCCTGTTTATGGATTACGGCAATGATACTGACTTTACCAGCGTCGGCGGATTATTTGACTTTGAAATTCGTCATGTCTCACCAGTAGGCAGTAGCGTGCAGCTGGTCATTCCGCTTCAGCAGGCGATTCCAGCGGATGCCTCTTACCGTAAGCTAAATCCGACTCACGGCTGGCAGGACTTTGCGATTGACTCCAATAACCAACTCTATTCAACCGCTGGAGAAGCCGGTGTGTGCCCATCACCCGGTGACGCTGCTTATCAGGCTGGACTAACTACAGGCCATTATTGTTTGATGATGCTAATTCAAGACGGCGGCGCCAATGATGCCGATGGCCAGGCCAATGGCACTGTGGTGGACCCCGGCGGAGTAGCTACACCGGCTCTCGCACCACCAGTAACGCCTCCCGCTACAAGCGGCGGTGGCGGTGGCGGTGGCGGTTCCATTTTCTGGATGTTGTGGATAGTTGTATTAGTCAGCATGAAGCGTTTCACTTTCACCTCGCGCTTTTAGACCTGTAGTTTCGAGTTAGTTGCGAGTTAAGAGTTGCTACCCGTGATAGCGGGTAGTGGCAAGCTCTGACGAATGAAAGAGAACGTTTGACCTTGTTTGGTATTTCCATCGGCAATGACCTATATGGCGTCCACATCGGCCCGATTAGGCACCACCCGCGACTGACCGCAAAGTGTCGACTCAAGCCATACCAAAATAAACAACCGCGATAAAATCGGATCGCCACATAATAACATATTGGTCTGATTGGCAATCGCGCCGATCACCTCGGTGATCTTGTTGATATTGGTACTGTTCAGGGCAATGACATTGACCACCTCGACCATCTGCGCCACTTTTTCTTGGCCACCGGTAACTAGACGAACCGATTCTTGAGAACTACTACTCGCCAGCGCAGTGTCTTTGGCAACTTCACTAATCGCCTGGCCTGACTGAGTAACTGCAGTGGCTACCTGCGACATGGCATGGAGCTGGTTCTGTGCACCGTCAGAGATCTGGCCAATGGCATTAGAGGTTTCAGAAGAAGCAGTCGCTACTTGGTTGGCGTTGACCGTAATCTCTGACATCGTATTCCCCAACACCCGGTTTGTCTGATTGACGGCCTGTTGCAGATACCTAATAGCGTTTTAATAAATGTAAAAAACAAGGTTTGTGTTATGTGTGGAAATCGCTATCCAGATGAGTTAAAAATTAAAGCCATTGAGCAAGTTGTAGATCGCGGTTACAAGATTGGCGAGGTAGCAAAATGGTTAGGTATCACATCAAAAAACCTTCGTCAGTGGGTGGATAAAATTGACGATTCGGGGGCTCAGCATCAAACCATCACCGCTCAACAAGAAGAAGTTCGTCTTTTAAAAGCTCAGCTTAGAAGGGTCACTGAAGAACGAGATATATTGAAGGAAGCCGCTGTAGGTTCAATTAGTCACTGCAACAGATACCCTAATAGATTGATTTGTAGCGAGTCCCAAAATGAAGCGAACTTATACATGAGAAGAACGAGATCTTGTTTTTGACCTATGGAAACAAGGAGCTGGCTTCAGCGATATTGGTCGAGTGCTTGATGCCAAGCCTGGTTCAATATTCACGATACTTGGTGAGCATAGCGGCAATAAACCGGAAAATAAGGTTTTGATTCACTCAGATCAGAGTGTTCAGTATACCTGCTCTGACTGGCGAAACTTTGTAAAAGATAACAATATGGAACTTAGCATGAGTCGTCGCGGAAATTGTCATGATAATGCAGTCGCTGAAAGCTTCTTCTCCCTGTGAAAAACAGAAAGGACCAAACGAAAGGTCTATAAAACAAGAAATAAGGCTCGGTCTGATATTTTTGACTATATTGAACGCTTTTATAACCGAAAGAGAATTCCTGGGTACTTAGGATATACTATTCCCATAGAGTATGAAGACCGGTTAATAAGACCTTAAACAAATGGTCCGTTTTATCGGGGTCGAATCAAAGTGGCAAAATAAGCCTCTTCGTGCCATTAGCGGCCATAGCCTGATTATACTTGTCGAGTTTTAAGAATCGACTTACCGGTTAGTAAGAACTCAAAAATTTAACGTCTGTTTAAGGGCTGTGATTTAAATTAACACAATTTCTGAAAAATCAAATCGAAAGTACCCTTCCAAGTATTTTAGCCTATACTCTATTCGGTAGTTCCCAATATATTTATTCGCAGATGGAGTTTGCGCAATGAAATCAATCCTTATAGCCGATGATTCTTTGGCCATTCGAGAAGCAATATCCAATTCTTTTAAAAAAGTAGGTTTTAGCGTATCGGAAACCTGTAACGGAGAGGAGGCGCTAGATACTGCCCGAAAAAAACATCATGACCTAGTTATTACTGATCTGCACATGCCGGTTATGGGTGGCCTGACACTAATAAAAAATTTAAGAAAACTCCCCTCTTACAATTGCACCCCTATTTTGGTCTTGACTGTTGAGAATCTAACTAAGCTGAAAGATGATGTGAAAGCTGCAGGCGTCTCAGGCTGGATAGTTAAACCATTCATCCCTAAGCGTCATGTCCAGGCTATTTGTAAATTCATTGATCGCCAATATTTGGCCGTAAATATGAAAGAATCTAACCCTTTTTAATACGAATCATACATAGCAGGCAAAGTCAGCCCCTCTAGCATATTGGGTAGACAAGAGTCTGCTTAGGTGAGTAGAGCTGACATAAGGAGTGCGGTAAAATCGTTTATTATTAATATTACGATGATTCTATGACGCCTTTTGCTTTGGTATATCACCGACATCAATGGACCAAAATTTAGAAAGTTCATCGACCCAAGCCTGCAGAATGGGCTCCTGAGTACGGCGGGATTGTATTGCTACACTCAGCCCTATTGAGGGTGAACATCCAACCCAACGTGCACCCCAACCTTCAGCTTCGGCTTGTTCTGCATCATCCATTCGTAACAACGAAACCCCCGCACCTGACTTAATCAATTGCCGAATTGATTCTTCATTGTCCACAAACACAGCTTTGCTAGGTTTACACCTAACTTGACTAAACATTGCTTCCGTAAGATGGTAAAATGGGCATCGTTCGGTCGTATAAATCCACGGCAGCGCCCCTAATGATTCAATTGAAGTTTGTTGAACTTTATTTTTCCATTCTATGGGCGCCACAATAGCGGTCTCAATATCCGCGACTTTAATCACATGTAAATCCGCAGTCGCTGATGGTCCGAAGAAAAAACCGGTATCAAGCTTACCTTTACGGATATCCAACAAAATATCTGACGACATACTGTTGATAAAGGATAACTGAACACCTGGATAAGTTTCGCTAGCATCCGCTAACAGTGCTGGGATTTTAAGAAATGAAAAATCCGAATTTATGCCAACTGACAAACACCCCATTACCTCTCCCTTAATTGCTTTCGCTTGTGAGACGATGAGGTTAGCAGCATCTAGAACTGCTTGAGCCTGTACCAATAACTTTTCGCCCGCCGGTGTTAGCTTCATGCCTTTGGGTGTGCGATTAAACAACACAAGGTCCAATGACTCCTCAAGCGATTTCAGTTGCGCACTAACGGCAGGCTGACTGGTAAATAAGCGTTCAGCAGCTCTCGTTAAATGTTGCTCTTCAGCTACCGTGATAAAAGTTTTGAGTTGATTTAATTCCACCAGCGCGCTCCTCTTCAATAGCTTTATTGAAACCCATAACGAAATAAAGTGCCATCGAAATATCAAATGATGAGCATCCAAACATACGATTGGATTGAAATAACTGTTTCGACTTAAATGGCGAATACCAGATGAATTCTAAAGGAATTGAACATGCATTTTTTATCTAGCAACACTTTACTATCCAGGTTTAATAAACCAACAATGAGTAAAATAAAGGTACTGATCTTTCCAAAATTACGCATATACCTGACTGCGGTAAGCCGCTTAGTTCAGGACTGGCAGGAAAGATCATGCCAACGCAGGGAGCTAGGGAAACTCAGCGCTTATCAATTGAAAGACATCGGCGTAAGCCCAAAGGATGCGATTAATGAAGCAAGTAAGCCTTTTTGGAAAAAATGAGTAACTGTTGAATTATAAACGAACGCGGTGGTTATAGCGTTCCAATTGCAGCCAATTTTTCTTAGAAAATATTAATTGCTTTGCCCCATAAATTCCAACTCGAAAACCCAAACAATTGAGTGATCGCAAATTCTTTATCAGAACTAGGTCATTTGGGGTAGATACAAGCTACTTCGTGCCAATAGCTAACATCGTTCGGTTAGATTTCTGACGCTTCAAAAACAATTATTGGACTAAAATCTCCTAAAAAGTAGCTTCTGGTTAACAACCAGCAGCAGACATCATTTTATCTATGATAAAAGTGCCAGAAAACCTGCCAATGGGTGGAAATTGATCAGGTGAACCCACAACACTAAGCAGCCACCGAGGATCTACCAGGTGTTATCAAACACCTTTGTTTGATTGAAACTTGAAACAACCGTACTATTCGAAGGAAAACAGAAAATCCTTTAACCCATCAACGAAGATAACCTTCTAATAGCTATGCTGAGTTCGGAAACCATGAAGTACAATAAATATTAAAAAAATATCAAGGAGTTTACGGCTGGAGGAGTTACTGAGCATTATATTTGATCGTTTTTTGAATGCTTTCATAAAAAAAACGGAATTAAACCTGAGACAATGCCTAAGTTAGAGTTTGCAGCAGCACTTAAAAGAGGACCACCACTAAGTTATATAAACTCTGAAGCTTACGATAACGAAGTAATATCAAAAGTCTGTGCAGGCTCGCTATAAATTATAAATTCAATGAAAATGATTTTTCCGAAATTTCTGCAATAGCTTTGCTAGTAGCGCCGAAAACAAAGACGATAAATCCAATTGAGCGAACTTTAAGTAACACACATGACTCACTGGATCGACCGTGTGGTCATCATTTCTCTGTAAAATTTCTTAATGGTTAATTCGGCACCAGGTCATTGCGCAATAAACCGGAACTAATCTGAAACTCCTGTTCGAGTTTTCGCAATACTCCATTCAATTTTATATTCCTAAGTCCTTCATTAAACGTATCACGTTTACTTTTATATCCGCTGTCGATTTTTGAAAATATGACATGGTCAGAATGTCGTTTCAACTTCGGAATTATTTTTACTGCCAGGTTCTCGATTTTAGGATAAGCATGGATCACAGAGCTAAGAACTGCTTCACTTGTTACCATGAGATCGATACGATTAGAGTTCAGCATTTTTAAGAGCTGAACAGTATGAACAACTTCATGCACCGTTAAGTAATCAGCCGAATCAAACTCATTGTTTATTATCCAGCCTAATGGCACACCAATAGTGTACTGTTTCAATGCTCTTAGATCGCCCTTATAAGATATTGAACTGCCTAGCCTCTTGAAAAAAAAGACATCTTCATAGAAGTAGGCATCAGAATACTCGTATATTCTCGACCTGTCTTCGTCGTACCACGCGGTATACGCCCCATCCAGTAGTCCATTTTTAACTTCTAGCAATACTCTTTTCCAGGGTTTATATACGAATTTAACTTTGTAGTCGACCTGAGCGAAAGCCGCTCTAATTAAAGCCTCATGAAACGCTAGCGATCCTTTCATTTCGTATGAAGCTGGCTGCGCTGCCAGCGTGAGGGTTTTATCAGCACTCATTGAAGTTGAGGCAGTTGTTAAGCAATAAAAAAATATGAATGCCAATGTCATACGCTTTTTCATTTCAGTAGCCCTAATGTAATATTTTCAAATATATTTGATCTCGCCCACCAAAAGTAAACGGTTCTATTATGCACTCAATTGCTAATATTTGACCAGGTGATATACCCTATTGCTGAGTGTCTTCTAATGCGTTTATAACACTCTACGATAATTTCCAATATACCGAATTTCATTTTCTAAATTGAACGATATTGTTCACAGCAAATTAACTCCACTTTCAGTTGGGTAAGGGATTCCACTGGCGTATCCAAGCTATTTCCTTTAAAACTCAAGCTTGGTTTGAATGCGTTCGAGACCATAGGTTCTAGGCACTTCTACGCACGATAGTGAGAGAATTAAGCATGGTTATATATGGTTTAGAAATGGGAAGCTTTGGCAATAAAAAATGTTTACCAGGATCATCAAATTTGTAATTCGCTGCCCCGCCTTCGGAATCGATGGTTGATGAGAAAGATGCCCTAAATGTATTCTCTTTACATATGCATTTTCAATGACTTTGTACACCAGACTCAGAAGGTAAGATGATAGTTTGGTATAAATTTATCAATAAAAAAATATTGCTCTGGTCCCTACCCCTCAGTTATCGAGGAGCTGCTATTTCTAAATTGATCTAAGGAATAGCCACTTGTGTAGTATTCAGGATAAATTAGCGGTGCGCGTTGCATCGGAAGAGTTACCTTAGCCATCGAAATACTCTTGAGCAGAAAAGGACCAGGCTCATCTACATCTCGAATCATAAGACCATCAAACAGCAGCGGTACCCAATGTAGGCCTGGCACTAACTCTCCCGAGTACTGTGTTACACCAATTGGGTCATTGGTACTGCTGTAGAGTGACGCTTGAAAATAGAATCGGTGCTTTAACCTTACTTCAACCTCCGCTTGAATGAGTAGACTCCCCTGTGAATCGATGGCATCCTGGAAATTTCCAGTAAGCGCCAGTTCAGGCTCCGACAAAATAAACGTAACCGCATCCACCATCTCATTGGTATTGTTAACAATTAGAATTTTATAGACACCAGCGGGCATTAATTGATCGTTTGTTTGCCTCATAGTTAGGCGATACTCGTATACCCCATCTTGGTCTAAATCAGAGAATTGAAACTGTTGTAGGTTTTCAGTTTCATTGAAAAGCAATTGCCCCGCAAATGTCGTAGGAATTCGTACGCCTCTTGCATCCTGAAGAGTTGCGTAGATGATCACTTCATCCCCACGTAAGTAGTATTTCTGATCAGTCCATATCGTTAGCGATGCGTCTCCATTTTCATTTGCAACGGTTCTAACATCCAACTCATAGCTTCTTTCAATTGGATCCCGCTCAATTGATGGTATCTTTTGGTTATATTGTGAATATCGATTCTGATTCTCGTGGTCTTTTAAGAGCCTTTGATGGAACGAATTTGTTTCTTCCATCGCATTAATACGGTCGATGTAGCTTGGTGGATTTTTCGTTTTTTCTACAATTCTTGCTTTCGTTACAAGTGCTGTCGCCTGTAGGGGTGGGGCTTTGGTCTCCAATACCCCCTTTGACTCAATTGAAGCCTGATCTTCATAGGCTGAGTTAAGTGCATTCTCCTGTATTTCAGTAACAACGCGTTCACGGGTAATTTCGACCATAAACACGATAAAAAATATTGAAGCCAAGGCTGCGAGTATGAGGTTCTTTTTATTTGACATAAGTAAAGTTCATAAGTGACGTCTACAAAGACTTATCTGTTTGGTAAAAAGAGGATAGCATGTCCCCGACTAAGAGAAATGCTATCCTAAGTGCCTCACTACAAATAATATGAAGAACTCTTCAGTTTAGGCTTTGATTCCTGAGACAAGGATATAGCCCCTGGAATCACCACTTCTTTACAATGCTTTGTTGGTTAGAAAGTGTAAAAATTATTAGTGCGAGCCTGCGTGCCAAAGAGCGGAGCCATTCGCATAAACCACGAAGTTACCATCGCCTTGGAAAGCGAGCGATCGATTACTGCCCACTGTATTACTGGCCCATAAAGGTGAACCATTTGAGTAGATAACCAAATTACCATCACCTTGAAATACAACGAAAGCATCTCCTCTATTCGACCCGTTAGTACCACTCGCCCATTTAGGCGTGCCATTGATATCGTAAATCACCAAGTTACCGTCTGACTGCATTACTAGCCTCCGGCTCTGGGTAGTAATGGACGCCCCATTGGATAATGAAAATTGGCCAGGAGAAAAATTGTAATGAGAAGGGTTGGCGCTCCAATCAGTTGTAGTGGTACAACCTTTGATGCGAGAAGCCATATTGCCGCTACCGCAATCCAGTCCATTAGAAATAGCTTTGTTAGTTGGAGAACCCTTGCCCCCATTGCGCTCTGAATCGTGGTCTTCATCTAGACTGAAGGCGTTGTATGTACGAGGCGTTCCTTTATTGGCATCATTACAGTCATAAGTAGCACTACCATAAGGTATGCCTAGAAAATCCTTGTAAGTTTTTAGGTCATTCCAAAGATTACGCGTTGCAGAACCCGAACAGCTCATTTGCGAAGCCAAGTTAATATACCCATCATCATCTCCTCCTAGCAGTAAGGACGATGCTGCGGCTACGCCGGGAAATGTAGACCAGCCACCGAGTACAAACACGGGCGCACCTAAATTGGTGCCAATTTGATTGCGAACGGTGTAAGAATCTGTCGTTTGCTGCCATTTAACTGAGTCGTTACAACCGCCAAAGGCAAGTTCACCAATGACATATTCGACCCAACTGCCATTACAGATTCGGTCAGCCCCTTGTGTTCCTGTAATCGAGCCCCCCATGGTGAATATTGCTTCGATATCGGTCATAGCAGCGTCGAAGTCTACTGTCACACTAGTGCCAGAAGAATTGTATGCCGTATTGTAACTCGGTGAACCCGTTACTGCGTTGCCCGCAATGTACATCATTTCAGGTCCGCCTTGACTGTGAGCGACCACGAAGAAAGTGTCATTTGCGGCGCATTGGGTATTAGCCTCTGCATGAGAAAAACCGTCACCATTTCCTGCTTTAATTGACATAATCTGTCGGGCTATCTCACCAGCCGCCTCATTTCTCCAGTATTCGTTACCGGCCTCATCTGAAGAGTTGTAATACGTTAATCCATAGTTGGCATTGCCCGAAAGCAAATCATCCATGAAGTTTTCACCGTTGTATTCACTAAAGTTATTGTTACTCCAATAACCCTGGGCTTCTGAGGAAGAGCTAACACCATGCCCATGTACCATGATATAGCATTTGTCTGCCAAGGCTTGTCCAGCCCCCATCAATAAAGAGAAAGAGATGGCACACAAAGATAATAAAGAGGCCTTCGTTTGTCGTTTGGATTTAGTAAACATGTTTTTACCTATTGTTTATCTATTTTATTTTTGTTTTGCGTCCTGCGACTAAGTACAGAAATACCTTGATCAACCGCTGAGGTCGCTCCTTTTTCCACGACAAATTATTTCTTTTCAGGGACTCCTGGGCAATGACGAAACAAGTCAATCTCTATGCTAATTATGACTAACTTACCGGAATGGTAAACACGTTGCCTTTTATGATGCATCGCTGGAAATCCAACTTGCGCTAGAATTTTCCATGCCTTATTGGTTATTTTTATTAGCAAGAACTTAGCCCCATAAATGAGCGATGACCGAATAAATAGTGAGTCTTTTTTAGTGCAGTACTATTGAAGAACCAGTAAATGAAGCAATAGAAGAGTTTCAGAGAGCTGCGTCACGTATGTTTATATAAGTATGGTGGAAATAAACTAAAAGCTGTGCAGATTGCTGTATTAAATGTGGTTTCAGCGAGAGGAGCCATTTCACTTTCGAAAGCAAAGCGGACATTAAACCCTTTGAACAAGTTTCCGCTAAACTTTAATTATTAGCGATTTACTTTTTACCTAAAATTCGCTGTAAGCCTTGTGCGACAAAATCGATCTTATCTGCACGAATTGCTCTGCGCAATGCTTTAAGCATCTCTCGTCGCATTCTAAGTTTACTCTGTTTATGAGCGTTTAAATCCAAAGATGCAAAGTGTTTAGCCCATTTATGCGCTTCAGCGTAGAGATCTTCTTTTGGCACAATTTTGTCTAAAAAACCAGCTTCCATTGCCGTTTTCGGATTATACAATTCGGATAATAATACAGTTCTGTCAAAGTGTGCAGGCCTTAAGCGTTGACGACAAATTTCAAGCGCAGAGTATGGCATAGTTAAACCTATCTCTACCTCGTTAGCAGCTATTTTGACTTGCCCTTCTACTCCTATGCGATAATCGCCAGAAAGTAATAAAAAAGAACCCATTGCCAATGCGTGTCCATTACAAGCGATTAAAACGGGTAAGGGAAACGATAACAATCGTTTTGACAGCAGAAAGCCACCTATTAACATATCATATGTATTCAGCGCGCCGGTTTTTAAAATATTTAAATCAAATCCAGCACAAAAAACGTCATTGCTACCTGTCAATACGACGACGGCATTGGCTTTTTCGGCCCTATTTAGCGCTTGATTTAACTGGCGCAACATCTCCGGAGAAATCGCATTGCCTTTACCATCATCCATTACAATTTTGGCTACCGAATCGTCTATGGTGCAGCTAACTATGGTTTGTTTTTCTTGTTGCAATTGTTTTCCCTTGTAATTTTACTTTTTGGTAGTCACGACTTTTTCGAACTTAATCAGTTAACGCCGTTGTTGTCGGTTTGGGCGAGTTGGCGGCCTCAAGAAAAAGTGTGACAGTTTACCCAAACCCAAATTCACAACCTTGTTATGCAGTTAAACGGTAAGAAGGCTCGGCACATGCACTGAGCCTTCTTTACAAGACTTTATGGATTAAATAACTGCGGCTAACTCTGTACCCTGTTTAATGGCACGCTTGGCATCCAGTTCGCTGGCCTTGTCTGCACCACCGATTAGATGAACGCTCATCTTTGCTTCGACTAAGTCGCCGTATAATTCACGATGCGGGTCCTGGCCCGCACAAATGACGACATTATCCACTTCAAGAATGCGGTTTTCACCGTTTAACTCAATATGCAAACCTTGATCATCAATCTTGATATATTGAACCATGTTCATCATCTGCACATTCTTATTTTTAAGGGTGGTTCTATGAATCCAACCGGTGCTCTTACCAAGACCGACACCCACCTTGGATTTCTTACGTTGTAATAAATATACTTCTCGCACGGCAGGTTCAACCAAGGTTTCCTTGGCTAACCCTCCTGGGGTTGAAACCTCTAAGTCAATACCCCACTCCTTCATGAACTGTTGTTTGTCTAGACTAGGCCTGGTTTTTCCATGCACTAGATATTCAGACACATCAAAACCAATACCGCCAGCGCCCATTACCGCCACTCGCTTGCCAACTGGTTTTTTCTTTTTTAACACATCCAGATAATCCATTACCATGGGATGATCAATGCCCTCAAGTTCAGGCTTACGTGGAACAACTCCTGTGGCCAAAATAATTTCATCAAAGCCCTCATCGATTAAATCTTTAGCATTAACACTTGAATTTAACTTCAGATCCACACCGTATTTATTAATCATGGTGGCAAAGTATCGTATAGTTTCATAAAACTCTTCTTTGCCTGGAACCTGTTTCGCTATATTAAATTGTCCGCCAACCTCAGCGTCTGCATCAAATAAAGTTACATCATGACCCCGTTGCGCTGCTGTGGTAGCCGCAGCCATGCCAGCAGGACCTGCACCGACCACTGCAATTTTTTTCTTGGTCGCAACTT
>Ga0209290_1000749_pt1 | contig 20302 bp, 21 predicted proteins | sample EN1Hudsemesocosm_2_FD_184632 | JGI IMG/M metagenome (GOLD analysis project Ga0209290, IMG submission 184632) | Methane-oxidizing microbial communities from mesocosms in the Hudson Canyon - EN10B Hudson Canyon (SPAdes) (version 2) | ecosystem: Environmental > Aquatic > Marine > Cold seeps... | reverse complement strand
TTTAAGTGAAGACCATTGTTTAAGTGAAGACCATAGCTTGAATCAAAATGACTATAACTTGACATCAATTACCCTGTTTCACTCCACTACCTGGCGCTATCCTGATCACACTAATAATAAATTTAAGATATTTACAGTGTAGGAGGTGAACCATGGCAACGAGTACTTACGACCCACTATCATCCGGGGCTGATCAAGACAGCGCTAAACAAAACAAAAATAAGACTAAAGAAAGTACATCTGCCAAGAATAGTGCATGGGTAAAAAATAAACGCTATTGGTATTGGCTTTCATGCGCCATCCCGCTCATCCCCTTAGCATTTGCCTATCTGGCCGTCACCACCCAACAAGGCGCCTGGTTATGGTTTACCGTGGTCTTGCTTTATGTGTTACTTCCCTTGTCAGATCATCTCTTTGGTATCGATAAAGCCAACCCAGATGAAACGCTTGTCGACCAGATTAAGAATGAACGTTATTACGTTTACATCATGTACTTCACCACGGCTGCACACTGGCTTGCTTTTGTGACCATGGCTTATGTGGTTTCACAGTATGAATGGTCATGGTTTAGCATCTTAGGCGGCGCGCTGAGCACAGGTATTTTGAATGGCGTCGGTATGAATGCCGGCCACGAAATGGGACATAAAGTGCGTGACAGGAAACAAGTAGGTTGCGCGAAGTTAGCTTTGGCTTGTTGTGGCTATGGACATTTTTTTATTGAGCATAATAAAGGCCACCACAAAGACGTCGCGACACCCGAAGATCCAGCATCTTCAAGAATGGGCGAGTCTATCTACAAATTCGTTAAGCGTGAAATTCCCGGCGCTTTCAGACGTGCCTGGTCACTTGAGGCAAACCGTTTGCACCGTCAAGGTAAGTCTGAGTGGAGCTTTGAGAATGAAATTCTACAACCTGCAGTTGTCACCATTTCTGCCTATATACTAATGTTAGCTTTCTTTGGCCCGATAATGATTCCCTTCTTATTTATTGCTGCGGCTTATGGTTGGTGGCAATTAACCTGCGCAAACTATGTTGAGCACTACGGTTTATTACGCTTAAAAAATGAAAATGGCCGCTACGAGCGTTGCCAACCTCACCACTCCTGGAACAGTAACTATAAGGCTTCAAACTTAATACTGCTTCATTTACAGCGTCACTCAGATCACCACGCTCACCCGACACGACCATATCAGGTATTACGTGATTATGAAGATGTACCGACCTTACCCTCTGGTTATCCCTTGATGTTTGTCTTGGCAATGATTCCGCCAGCATGGTTCGCCGTGATGGATCCAAAAGTCGTTGACTGGGCGGCAGGCGATTTAGATAAAGTGAATATTGACCCGCAGATGAAAGAAACCCTTTTTATACGACATCATCGCGCCCCTGTCGTGGAACAATCTAAAGCTGAGCAAGACGCGTCAGAAGGTTCAGGAACACCAAACATTCATACGGAGCAGCCAGCATGAGCAGATATGAATGCCCAGATTGTGGCTATATCTATGATGAGGCCGTCGGCGCAGCGCATGAGGGCTACCCAGCAGGCACTACATGGGAAGATATCCCTAATGACTTCCCCTGCCCAGAATGTTTTGTAAGAGAAAAACCAGACTTTACCGCGCTGATAGATTAAAAACAGTACTCAGGATAATTGATACACATCATTTATTTTACATATTTCAGATTTGAATAAATAAGTACTCAATGTAAGCTGGAGCTCTCAAACTCTGGCTTACATTTGTTATTTGTTTCGCCCTATTCAATAGACAAAATAGCACCGATCTTTCTACTAACCCTACCTGAGCTATAGCTAGCTTTGGCAAAAGGAGACGACTCAAAGTACAGACGTAAGTTAAGTATAAATCCATTTTCGCACAACCAACCTTTATCTTCTTAAATCCCTCTGCCTCATCATTACTAATAGCCGATACCTGCCAAAAATCACCTTCACAACAGCTAGATACAGGCATAAGCTAGCCAAGAAAATACGACAGACAAGTTTATGCCAACTATTATTGAATATGACTTATCAGAGATTCCAAGACATTTAATTTCTAATTAATTAGGGAACATCTACAACATGCATTTATTAAATCCAAAGCAGTTTGCCCAGACTTACCCCGATAAAGAAACCAAAGATATTATGCTCAAAACCATCGATTTCTTCGAAGGTATGGGCTTAGCAAAAACCAAAGCAGATTACGAAAGCCGTCGCTGGTACACCGAGTTTTTAGAATTTAATAAAAAAGAACAAATTTTCGCGACGATGCTTACGCCGAAGGGGTATGGAAAAAAATCCGCTCGCTGGGATACTTCACGCATCACCGATTTTGCTGAAATTCTTGGCTTTTACGGTTTAACCTATTGGTACTGTTTTCAAGTTTCTGCGCTAGGCGTTGGCCCGATATTCCTGGGTAGTAATGAAGCACTGAAAAAGAAAACCGCCGCACTGCTTAAGCAAGGTGAAATCTTCGCTTTTGGGCTGTCTGAAAAAGAACACGGTGCAGATATTTACTCTTCTGAGATGAAACTGATTCCTCAAGAAGACGGTAACTATCTCGCACGGGGAGAAAAGTATTACATTGGTAATGGCAACAAAGCCGCCTTAGTCTCTACCTTTGGTAAAGTGGAAGGAACGGATGATTACGTATTTTTTGCTGTCGACTCCCAGCATGAAAAATATGAATGTATTAAAAACGTCATTAATAATCAGGACTACGTAGCCAACTATCGTTTAAATGATTACCCGATCAGTAAAGATGACATTTCAGAAATAGGTCACAAAGCTTGGGATGACTCTCTCAACACCATCAATGTCATGAAGTTCAACTTAGGCTTTGCCTCTATTGGTATTTGCACCCACGCCTACCATGAGACAATTGATCACGCTGCCAACCGCCGCTTGTTTGATCACTACGTCACCGACTTCGTCCATATCAAACAGCTTTTTGTTGACTCCTATACGCGCCTGACAGCCATGCGTTTATTCGCACACCGTGCCCGTGATTACATGCGTACTGCTGGCGAAAATGACCGCCGCTACTTGTTATTTAACCCAATGGTAAAAATGAAAGTCACCACCCAGGGTGAAGAGGTTATGAATAACCTTTGGGATGTGATGGCAGCAAAAGGCTTCGAAAAAGACCTATACTTTGAAAATGCGGTAATAGATATTCGCGCCCTGCCTAAACTCGAAGGTACGGTGCACGTAAATATGGCATTGATTGTTAAATTCATGGCGAACTACTTTTTCAAACCCGCTAAATATGATGATGTACCTGTTCGACGTGATGGTGTGAATGATGATTTCTTATTTAACCAAGGCATCACCAAAGGTTTAGGCAAAACCCGCTTCCATGATTACAACTTGGCTTATGATAAATGCAAGCTGCCTAATGTATCTATCTTTAAGAAGCAAATAGGCATCTTCAAGAAAATGCTCATGGTGGCTCGCCCTAACAAGCAACAGATCAAGGACATCGATTTCTTATTGATTGTCGGCGAGTTATTCACCTTAGTGGCCTATGGGCAGCTGATACTAGAAAGCTGGGATAAGAACGAAATCGATGATGATTTAATCGATCAAATTTTTGATTTCATGGTACGTGATTTCTCAAAATATGCGCTTCAGCTTTACTCTAAAACCAGCAGCACTCGTGTTCAGCAAGTGTTCTGTCAGGTGATGATAAGCAAACCCAAACGGGATACACGTCGCTTTGAACGTATTCTGAATGAATTTGCCTATGCGAAGAAAGACGCTTATGTCATGAACCCTTAAGCTCAATGTGTCATATCCACACTCTTGTGGGTATGACAACTACTGAGGGTATGACAACTACCCCCAAGTTTCTTAGATTTTAAATGGCGATATCCAGGTCTTAGATTATTCTTAAACCATCATTGTATTTTTACTCAAACAGGAAGACGTATGAGCAATTCTCAAGAAGTGAAATCTCGTGACAGGGAAATATTAGTCATTGGTACCTACGGCATTGATATTTTCTATGGCATTATTGAGGAAATGGAAAAATATAACTGTATCGTATTTACCACCTCGGAAGCCAAGATCACCTTAGAGTATCTTCAAAATAGAGCCTTTGATTCCATCATTATTAATCTTGAACCCGATGGTAAAGGTGGTGTTGCGGAGCTCGAACTACTCGATGCCATTAGCCAATCGCCCTTACAACAAAATGCTGTTTGCTTAGGCGTCAGTGCACATTACCCTCACACCTTGCCGAATGATAAAGCTGAGAAACATCTGGATATTCTGGCAGGCTGGCTAACCCTGCCGGTTCAAGCTGAAGTATTGGCAGAGCATATTATTGAGCTCATAGAGTCCCCCCACCAGCTTACAATTTCCGAGCAAAAGAAAAACTAGGCATGTAGGCGCATCATAGAGACGCAATAGAAACGCATAGAGACACAGCTCACAGAATTAAGCACTTCAGTGCAGCTCAGCCTGATAACAAACCGTTTATCGGAAAGTGATTTAAAAATATCTCACTGCACTGATAATAAACAACATCCAGGCATTTAAACACTTACATTTAAATTCTCTAGGCGGTTGTTTATGAATAAGGTAAAGAACAAGTTATATTTGCGTGATGATTTTGCCCAGCATTTCAATTTCATTTATGCCAGTACAAATGAGTTACGCCGAGAAGCCTACCAAATTCGTCTCAACAGTAAGGGTCATATAGAAAGCCCATTATCAGAGTTTGAAAAGTCGAAAATGGTGATTGACCAATACGATACCCATTCCCGTCATTTACTATTACAAAATAAAGATACGAAGGAATTTGCAGCTTGCGTGCGCATTATCGAACCCTCACCTCAACAAGATAACGGCCGCCTTCCTTTTGAGAAAGGCCAGGAGAATATCTGGGTTTCGGGTTCGCCTATCGATACTTTACCCAGACAATCCTTCAGTGAGATGTCCCGCTTAACACTCAGCGAAACCTATCTACAAAAAAACGGAGTTTATACAGATAAAACTAAAATCACTTTAGGCTTAACACTCGCCGCTTACTCTCTTGCCAGGCTTCTGTTTCACGACTCCATGTTTGCCGAACTCTCGATTGAAATATTCAAAAAACTTAGAGCGAACGGCCTGTTATTTGAACAAGCCAGCGGCGGTTTACTACGTATGGAAAATAATGAGCAAAAATCTATATTCTGCATCAATCTTGGAACAGGAATCAGTCCAGCTAACCCCGTCTATGAATTGCAACAACACATATTAAACGAAGTGGCTCATCAACTAAATATTCCATTGGTTCATGACGCAGATGAACAGCACACGCCCCCAAATGAAATCCACTCCGCATAAACGAAGTGTATTTATTGCAGAAATCCACCATCAAAGTTTTTGCTGAGGGTATCACCCTCATCTTGAGCTGATTTTTGAGCACGCTCACTATCCAGCTCTTCAATCGGTGCACTTAAATAATAAGGCAAGGTAGTCACACGCTGGCTGACCTGAATAATCTCACCTTCAATGAGTCGCGTAATCACCGAGTGTAAGGTTTCTTCCAACTTTTCAGGTGGGCTCGAATATTGGCTCCCCATATAATCGATCATTTGCTGAATTGTATGAAAGCCATCAGCAAGCGATACCACGGTTCCCAACCAGCCATCTAAAGGGGTTATATTTTCAGGCTGAAATAAATCAACCAAGGCAATCTGCCCGTCTTTTCGGGTGAAAGGAATGTTACGGTAAAAAAACTGGGTGTTATCCATAAAAATAACTCTCTATTAGGATCAGTAAACGTTTCATATCTATGATTTACCTCATTATACCTTAAAGCCACTTCATTACTGATCTTTAAAAAGACTAAAGAGCCCTTTAGCGCTAGGATGACTTTACACAAAATAACTTAGTGCCACTTAATAGCTATTCATTCACGAAAAGCTTTAATATAAACTATTTTTTAAATTTTCAATGGCAGATTTAAGAGAGGGAGTATTTGTGGATCTGATCGAAGCGCGCTCTATGCAAGCCAAGTGCATCATTAATTTGATGACCGTCATCGCGAAAGATAATCTTTCCTTCACCCAACGCGAAGACCTACCCAAAAAAGCTTACGATATTGGCTGCCTGGTTGGCATGCTCGAAGGTGAAGTATTTAAACTCTTGCGTAGTAAGAATAGTATTGTTGAGGACCTGCCCTTTGAAGGTGAAATTCTTGAACAATTTGTCAATGGCATTACCGTCGTCATTCATCGCTTACTCTTGGATGAAAATCAAGACCAGCTCGAACAAGACCAACTACGACTGGATGCCATTCGTAAAGAATTAAAACAAAACCTGGAGCATACTGGCACTTTGCTTGAAAATGCCGAACGCCTAGAAAGCGCATTGAGTAGCAATAAACTTTACAGTGAATCGGCAGAAGTACTCGGTACCTTTCGTACACATATCGACACGATGCAAAGCATGTTTAATGTAAAAACCCAAGAACATGAAATGCTGAATATACTAGTGGATAAAAATGAAGTACTGCTCGGTCAAACTGACCACTCCTTAAAAGCCCTGCCTAAAATGGACGAAGTCACTTCATTAGTCGATCTACGTCAAGAATTTCTACGCCTGGAACAAGACATTTAAACTATGCCAAAACATTCTACCGTTTTCTCTGAGCTGCTTGTCGAACAACAAGAACATATCCTCATCGTTACCTTGAATCGCCCTGATGTTCACAATGCGATATCTCACGACAACATCATTCAAGAATTGGTCGCTGTGGCTAAACTGGCGAATGAAGAGCCGTCTATTCGGGTCATGGTGATCACTGGCGCAGGTAAAAGCTTTTGCGCAGGCGGCAATGTCAAAGACATGCTCAACAAGTCCGATATGTTTGCTGGTGATGCAAGTCAGATTGAAGCGGGTTATAAAAACGGCATTCAACGCATTCCTTTAGCATTCTGGAATATCGAAATCCCCGTCATAGCTGCCGTTAACGGTGCAGCCGTTGGTGCCGGGTGCGATCTAGCCATGATGTGTGACATTCGCATCGCCTCAAGTAAAGCCCGTTTTGCAGAAAGCTTCGTCAAACTGGGTATTATTCCGGGAGATGGCGGCGCCTGGTTTTTACCTCGCGTGATTGGCGCGGCAAAGGCTGCGCAAATGGCCCTGACAGGTGAGATGATCGACTCAAGCAGCGCCTTAGAATGGGGCATGGTCTCTGAGGTTTGTGCCCCGGAGGACTTATTAAATAACGCATTAAAAATAGCGCAAGCCATTGCAGCCAACCCACCACTTGCAGTGAGACAAACCAAAAAACTATTACGCCAAAGCGCTGAATTAGCCTTACCAGAAATGCTGGACTTGTGCGCAAAGACCCAGGCTAAGCTACATCAAACAGATGACCATATTGAAGCAGTCAAAGCCTTATTAGAAAAACGCCCAGGCAGCTATTCAGGTAAATAAAACCAAGCTATTTTAACGGGGTGCGCACGGCGCACCCTATTATCCAGATGAAGCAGACTTATGTTATAGGATGTGCCGTGCGCACCAAACATTGTGTTCAGTTGCTATTCAGAAAACCTACCTACAGCCTTATTTCATACGGGTGTGTCGTGTCATCAGACACCATCTCACCACGCTCCAGTTTCTTCTGAATCCCCGGCCCCATTTCTGGTCGCATAGTTTTGGCGCTTATGTCATGAGCACAATGGTTACAGGCAAACTGAGGGGATGAGATATGCCCACACTCGGTATGTTTAAATACCACTGGCGCCCCATCTTCATCACAAAGCCATTGGTCTCCCCACTGCACCAGCGTCATCAAAACAGGATATAGATCCAAGCCTTTCTGAGTGAGTTTATACTCATAACGTTTACGCTTTTCATCATAAAGCTCTTTTTTGAGTATTTCGGCTTCCACAAGCCGATTCAGCCGGTCAGACAATCGATGCTTCGGTATGCCAAGTGATTTCTGGAATTCAGAAAATCGGCTTACTCTTCTAAAAGCATCCCTGATAATTAGTAAAGTCCATTTATCACCAAAGATGGTGAGCGATCTTGCTATTGAACAGACCTGAGAATCAATCTCTTCCCAACGCATAACTACCTCTTTTATCGCTAACAACTGTTGTTATTATATTACCAATACCACCACTCTAAGATCAATTAAACCATATCTGGAACAGTGTTTTCGTATCTATCCTGTGTGTTCTCGGAAATTATATCTTGACAGGTTCTAAATTGGAACCCTATAATTCATCCAAGGTTCCAAAAAGGAACCCTTAAAATTAGATGTTATTTTTTCTTATATTTACATTCTGCTATTTGTATTTAATAGCCACATGAAACCAAGGTAATGAGGACGCAATTATGAGCATAATCAAAACTATTTTCAGATGGATTGATAAAGAAATAGGGATAGGAAACATTGAGTTGGACTTAGAGGCTGGGGATTTGGATTAAACGCCAAATAACTTAAATAAGTCAGCACAACAAATACATTTATTTAAACACTGTTATCAACAACATATACCAGAGGCACATTATTATGTTTGGATTCCCTTTTATTACTAGCTTGATCGTAGCAATGGTCGCGGTTGTCGCGTTTTCTTTTGTTATCAATAAAGGCCTAGAGACTAAATCAAAAAACCGAAAAGAGATTAATACTTTGAATACAGAAGCTAACAACCAAAACTGTCATGGGTAAGACCCAAGCTTGTATTAAGCTGAAGCAAACTAGAAAAAGCTAGTATCTATTTAAGCAATACTGAATAGATACTAGCAAGTTCATCTCAAGTAACTAGCTTGACCCAGCTCATTTTGATGCAGAAAGCGCCTGCTGAAGATCCGCTAGAATATCATCAATATGTTCAATACCCACCGATAAACGAATCATTTCGGGTGTTACCCCTGCTGCTGCTTGTTCTTCATCCGTCATCTGCCTATGGGTAGTCGAAGCCGGATGGCAAGACAGAGATTTAGCATCACCTATATTTACCAAGCGCTTAAATAAGGCCAGCGCATCATAAAATCGAGTGCCTGCCTCAAAACCACCTTTAATACCAAAAGTCATAATGGATGAAGGCGTGCCCTGCATATATTTCTGTGCCAAAGCGTAATTAGCATCCGCCTCCAAACCGCCATAATTAACCCACTCGACCAACTCATGACTTTGTAAAAACGCTGCCACTTTCATAGCATTTTCACAATGACGCTCCATCCTCAAACCCAGTGTTTCGATACCCTGCAATAAAAGGAAAGCATTCATGGGTGATAAAGCCGCACCGGTATTTCGCAAGGGTACTGTTCGACAGCGCCCAATAAAGGCTGCTGGCCCCATCGCTTCGGTGTAAACCACACCGTGATAAGCAGGTTCAGGCTGGTTTAGCATTGGAAAGCGCTCAGCATGCTCCGCCCAAGGAAAATTACCGGAATCAACAACAATACCCCCTAGTGAATTACCATGCCCACCCATGTACTTAGTTAAGGAGTGCACGACAATATCAGCGCCATACTCAATAGGCTTACATAAAGCAGGTGTTGCTACAGTATTGTCAACAATTAAAGGCACGCCTGCCGCATGAGCCGCTTTCGCCATACCTTCCAGGTCGATGATATTGCCTGCCGGATTACCGATACTTTCACAGTAAACCGCGGAAGTATTCTCATCAATCAGCTCAGCTAACGACTCTGGCTTATCATCTTTTGCGAAACGAACATCTATGCCCTGGCTCGGCAACATATGCTTGAACAAAGTATAGGTTCCGCCATATAACTGCGGCGTCGAAACGATATTTCGCCCCTTCTCTGCAATGGTGATTATGGCATAATAAATAGCCGCACTGCCGGCACTCACCGCCAAAGCCGCTACACCTTTTTCAAGTTCGGCCACGCGCTTTTCCAAGACATCGTTAGTCGGATTCATTATTCGGGTATAAATATTCCCAGGCACTGCTAAATTGAATAAGTCAGCACCGTGCTGAGCGTTATCAAACTCATAAGCAACCGTCTGATAGATAGGTGTTGCAACAGACTTGGTGGTTGGGTCTGTATCATAGCCGTGATGTATTGCAATGGTATCGTCTTTCATTTCTTTCCTCTTTTATGTCGCATATTTGTAGAAGCTGTCGTTGCTCTTATGGTTATAGCTATGGCTAAAATCAGCTTTCATTAAATCTTAGATCAAATTTATAACTTTATTTATTTAAAGCATTAGATAATGACACAGAACAAGACTATTCTTCACACAAAAAGGTTTACCTCTTTTTATTTTTCTAATAACAAACCACACAGTTTAATAAGGATATCTTTATGGAAAGCATTGAACAAACTAACGAACAGGTTCAGGAGCTAATACAAACTGCATACACCTTAGGCATGAGTTATGGGCCTAAAGTAGTTCTTGCGCTGCTTACACTGATCATTGGCTTGTGGGTGATTAACAAATTTATCCGGGGCCTTAACAGCAACCTGACCAGTAAAGTAGATGCGACCCTTGGCTCATTTGTCAGCAGCATCTTCTCCGCCATTCTTAAAATGGTACTACTAATCTCTGTCGCATCGATGGTGGGTATTGAAACCACCTCATTCATTGCCGTTTTAGGTGCAGCAGGTTTAGCTGTCGGCTTAGCGCTTCAAGGCAGCCTGTCAAACTTCGCAGGCGGTGTGGTGATCTTAATCTTCAAGCCTTTCAAAGTCGGCGATCTAATTGAGGCACAAGGCTATATCGCAACGGTGTCTGAAATTCAGATATTTAATACCATTCTGAAAACGGCCGATAATCGTGTTGTTATCATTCCTAATGGCGCACTTTCAAGCAGTAGCATGGTTAATATCAACCAGGAATCTACACGCCGTGTCGATTTATTATTTGGCATTGGCTATAGCGACAATATCGATCAGGCGAAATCTATTCTTGAAACTCTGGCGGCTAAAGATGCACGTGTATTGAAAGACCCGGCCCCTATGTTTGTGGTATCAGAACTCGCCGACAGCTCAGTGAACTTTACGGTTCGTTTATGGGTAAATACAGCTGATTACTGGAGTGTATTCTTTGATATGCATGAGAACGTGAAGAAAGAATTCGATATTCAGGGTATTTCTATCCCTTTCCCACAACAAGATGTACATATGCATCAAGTGGCTTAAGCGTATTTATCAAGAAAATAGACTGCAGCATTCACTGTGTCGCGGTTTTACGACCAGTTTTATTTCAAGGACAAACAGAAAATGAATAACGTAAAAATAATTGCTTCAGCAGCTTTAGTCACCTTAACAGCTAGCATGCCCTTATTGGCAGAAGAGGCGGCACATGAAACGACAGAAGAAAAAACAGTAAAGCATACTTGGGAAGCCGCTGCAGAACTGGGTTTTGTTAAAACCAGCGGCAACTCTGAAACAGAAACACTGAATGCGAAATTTGACGCCTCAACCTCTTATTCCAACTGGAAGCATTCATTACATTTAGAAACTTTGAATAGCTCATCGAACGATGTGAGCTCTGCAGAGAAGTACTTGGCAGAAGGCCAGTCAGACTATGCCATTAGTGATCGCGCTTATGCTTTAGCCGTCGTTACTTGGGAAAAAGATAGATTCAGCGGTTTTGACTACCAGGCCTCTGCTGCTCTCGGTTTGGGCTATAAAGTCATTCAAGAAGCCGATATGGAATTAGACTTCGAGCTAGCCCCGGGTTACCGCGTCAGTGAGTTTGAAGCGGGTTATAACGAAGAAGACAGCATTTTACGTGCAGCCGAACACTTCTCCTGGAAAGTGAGTGAAACCTCCACCCTGGATCAGATGCTAAGTTCAGAAATAGGCGACAGCAACACCGTTACCCGTTTTGGCATTTCACTGACCAGCCAAGTGGCCGGCGCCTTGTCAATGAAACTGGCTTACAACATCAAGCATAACTCGGATGTAGTCGAAGGTGCTGACAAAACCGACCGCGAAACCTCCGTTACTTTAGTTTATAAAATCTAAAGCCGTTTAGCTTTAAGCATTTCAGCCTCTTGTTTCAGATATTGAGGCATTGAGGCTGAAACGTATTCATATATACATAAAACCCCTTCTTTGTAAAAATCTGCTGTAGCCTCTCACGTAAGAGAGCCAGCCAGCTTATTACTTCAATATTTCTAACTGACAACAGTTGTATTATATTTAATCTCACCTACCCTTAATGATGTCAAAATAACAACGCTATATTTGAAAATGATAAACATTGAAGACCCCTTACTGGCTTTGATCATCCGCTTCGTTGTTGAGGACGATCAGCTAGACTGTGTCAGTAATGAATTCATCCAAAGACAGATAAAAACCTTAGAAGATTATTTGACGCAATTTCCTATACACGAACATGAACGGCATACGATGTATTGGGTGGAACAGCACGCAGCTGAATACCGAAAGCAATGGGAAAAAAAAATCGTTACGCATCGTATTTCAAAATGGCAGTGCGAAGACTGCCCCTTGCTGAATGAGGCAGATGCAAATCATTGTATTATTCATCAACATTGGTTGAGCTTACTTCAACAATATAGCCAAGACGAAATCAGCTCGGCTAAATATGTCGAAAGTGCATTAACGCTACTAACCGAGCATAAAGAGCAGCTCAGGCTAAATAAGCAGCTAAAACTTAGACTCGGTCTTATTAAGTAAAACGCTCTAAAACTTGAGTTAATCAGACTGTACGCTACTCAGACAGTGCACTACTCAGACATTACACGACGATGCAGTAGCCTTTAGTTAAAGGCTACATATGGATAAGCGAGCATATTGTTATGTCTTGGTTGTTTTCATTGACGTACCCTTCATTCAACATTGATAATTAGTCTCTTTTCCACCATGACAGGGAACAACATGGATCGTTTTTGTCGTAGGTTTTACCTCATCACAATATTGCTTTCTTTTTCATCTGCACTATTACTAAGTGCATGTGGAAGCTCAAATTCCCCTGAGATAGACGATACCCGCCCAACTATTGATGACTTTTTGCATGCTGAAAATACAGATATTCAATTCGAATTAACTGAAGCACAAAAAGAAGAAGTTAAATTAACCGCAAATCAGGCCTCTCTGTCTTTTGCCCAATATGCCATAGATGAAAATGAACTTAACACGGCTATTGTGACCTGGCCCATGCTCAGCTCCCTGCCTTATCTCTTTGCTGCTAGCCAGGATAATACTTACACCGAACTTCAAAGCAGTTTTGAAGTATTTGGCTCAATAGAAAGTTTGATCGGTTTTTCTGCCCTAACCAATACCCCAGATGAAGACACAACAAGACTGAGCACCAGCATCTGGTGGCAATATGATCATCACTATGAAACCGATTTTTTAATAGCAATCGACCATGTATTAAGACCCCATCATTATCCTTATGATTTTTCATTGAACAACCAAGCACCTACTGAATTTGAGCAGTCAATCGAAGATTTTTTTGAAGGCGATTATACCCTGAATGACGCATTCAATAACGACACAGAATCCATCATTTTACACCAGACTAAAACCCTGGCTACATTTGAAAATACATTGCAATTAGAGTCATTTGAGGGGATTTTTGAGAATGGACATGAAGATTTTGTACGTACACCCATGTTACGTATTCAAGGGGAGATAGCCCGCTATGAAAGTAATGAATTACTTGCCCATAAGCTTCCTCTTACAGCAGGCAAGCTCAGTATCACGACGATAATACCCAAAGCTGAGATGTATAATTATGTGCTGACAAATATCGGTACAATACTTCAAGACTTAAGAGGCGCATGGACCACAATCCAGAGCAGCGTTATTCTTCCAGAATTTTCTTTCGGTTTAGAGTTAGCGGGGAATGCTTGGTTAAAGTCGATAGATGTTGAGGATATTTACTCTGAATACTCGGCTGACCTAAGAAATATGGACCGACTAGGCGGGCATTATATTCGCAGCCAAGCCTATAAAAGCCGAGTCAGCTTAAGCGCCGCTGGACTTGATTTAGCAGCCATCACCAGTAACATTCTTAGTTTTAGCAAAGAAAACAATGTTTATCGCCCCGAAACTGATCTACCTTTTATAGCTCAGCCAGACTTTGATTTTTCTGAGTACTCTTCAGGCGTTATTCTCACAAATTATTCTGGTTACATCGAGGCTTATGATTTAGATGCTTACACCTGTATTGAGCCTGTCCCGGACGTTAAAGAAAGCCTTATGATAATCACAGATGAGAGCACCGGGCTAATTCAAGCTGTCATCACAATTAACACAATGCAGGGTGAAAAAGCCGGAAAACAATGTACCCTTAATCAGCCGCATGAAGTCATTTATGTCGCCTATCCTGAACAACCTGAACCAATTATTATACCGCTACCCGACACGCCTATTTCCATTCCAAATTATACCTGGCCCAATGTCGTTTCATCAGGAAACCTAGTCATTTCAGCCCATTGAGTCTACTAAAAGTGATCAGCAAAACACCTTTTTCAAGCCTTCGTTACTCAAAATATCACGCAATAAAAGCATGACCAAAGACTCACAGTAGCATTATTCAATCCCTTGACTATAAATGGAACTAAACTATCTTTCCTATATAACTTCAAGGAGATAAATAATGCTCAACGCCCTTCGAAATATCATTTTTCCCTTCCTCATATTTACAAGTTTCATTTCTTACGCCGACCAGACGGTTCATTTAACTTCTTTAAGCTGGCCGCCTTATTCAGACAAAAAACTACCTAAGCAAGGTGCTTCCATAGCTGTTGCCAAAGCTGCATTTAAAGCAATGGGTTATGAACTTGTTGTCGACTTTTTCCCTTGGTCTCGTGCGGTAAAATCAGCAAAAGACAAGGACTCAAAATATGCTGGCTACTTTCCTGAATATTACGCAAAAGAAATTGAACAAGAGTTTATTTTTAGTGACGAAATGGGCTCAGGCCCACTTGGTTTTGTCCAAAAGAAGTCCGAGCCTATCAGCTGGACAAATCTTGATAACTTAAGTCAATACAATATCGGTACCGTACAAGATTATGTAAATACTGAAGAGTTTGATCAGCGTGCTGCAGACGGTAAAATCAAAGTAAAACCAGTGATATCTGACTTACACAACATTAGAAAGATAGCAGCAGGAAGAATAGACCTAGCTGTCATAGATAAGAATGTATTAAGTTATCTATTAAAAACAGAACCTAAACTATCAAAAATCAAAGGTGAACTTGAATTTAATTCTAAGCTGCTGGCAAACAAAAAGCTCTACGTCTGCTTTAGAAAAGGCCCAGAAGGCGAGCGCTTAACCAAGATTTTTAACGAAGGTATCAAAAAAATTGATGTCGATAAAATAATGACTAAACATTTAAACCTTTGATTTAACTTAAATTCGAACTGTTAAGTATTTACTCCTTAGCAAAGGCAATCACCCAGTTCGCAAGCAAGGTGTTATTTAGGTCTTGCTCAAGCGATTCAATACCGGCTGTCACGGTATTTTCAGGGATAATATTTCGACGGTCATTAATCAGCCCCCGTGAATAGCCATGACACCACTCGGGGTGCCCTTGCACACTGAGCAAATGCGCACTCCACTGCACCATAAAATAGGGGCAGAATGCACTTTCTGCTAACACCTCAACGTCAGCCGGCAAGTTAACTACCTGATCCTGATGACTCACCAGCAAATTAAAATACACTGGATTTTCTGAGCCCATCCATGAAGCGGGCTTTACTACTTGGTTTGTGGCCACGCCGACGCCCCAGCCTTTGTCTGATTTTTCAACCTTTCCGCCTTTGGCAAGCGCCATAATTTGATGACCAAAACAAATGCCAAATACTTTAAGCGCCTGTTCATCAAGTCGCTGTACAAAATCAACCAACCCTGCAATCCACTCAGAACCATCATAAACACTGGCTTTACTGCCCGTAATCACATACAAGTCCCAATCACTTGGTGAGGCGGGGTAGTTATTGCTGCGCACATCAAAGGTTTGAAAAGACACATCGCATCTAACTTGCTTGAACATATGCATGACCATATCCGGGTAGTTACCAAACTCTAGCTGAAATTTTTCCAGTACATCATCACACTGTAAAATGGCAACCTTCATCAAAGCGCCCCCTTCACCGCATTCACAAATAATTGGCTATATTGTTCTGCCGAAAAAGCAATGGGGTTACCCCCTGCAGAAGGGTCTAAGGCCGACATTTCACCCACTAATATGGCTTGGGCTTCATCAATATCAATGACAGACAAATCATGAGGAATACCTAATTCTTCACGCATCGTTAATACCCAAACTAAAAAGCCATCAAAGCTTGGATCTTCCAAGCCAAGATAAGAACTCAGTCTTTCAATACGCTCTTCAATTTCACGACGATTTGCCTTCAGAACATAGGGCATTAAGATCGCATTTAACAAACCATGGTGTGCGCCATATAAAGCGCCCAAGGTATGGGCAATCGCATGCATGGCACCTAGGCCTTTCTGAAAAGCCGTTGCCCCCATACTGGAGGCCACTAGCATTTGAGTACGCGCCTCAAGGTCTTGTCCATTAGCCACGGCTCTTGGAAGGTACTCTTTGACCAAACGAATCCCTTCAATAGCAATGCCTTGGGCCATCGGATGGTAGAAAGGTGAACATAAGGCTTCCAGGCTATGTGACAAGGCATCCATTCCGGTTGCCGCCGTAATATGTGCAGGCAAACCAACGGTCAGCTCTGGATCTAAAATAACCGTATGAGGCAGCATTTTAGGATGAAATATAATCTTCTTAACTTTATTCTCAGTATCTGTGATCACCGAAGCACGACCGACTTCCGAGCCTGTGCCTGCCGTTGTGGGTACAGCCACAATAGCTGCGATGCCCGCTTCTTTGACACGCATCCAATTATTACCCACATCTTCAAAATCCCACAGGGGACAATCTTGGCCCACCATCAAAGCTACCGCTTTGGCCGCATCCAAGGCCGAACCACCGCCAAACGCAATCACCCCGTCATGGCCTCCAGCCTGATAGGCAAATACGCCATCAATAACATTCTGCCCTGTTGGATTCGCTTGAATATGACTGAAGGCCTCACATGCTAAACCAGCCTGTTTACAGGCTGAAATGGCCTGTCTCACCATAGGCAAACTCGCCAAACCCGGGTCCGTCACCAATAAAGGCGACGACATGCCCAAACCTTTACAGACTTCAGCCAACTCACTTATCCGGCCTTTGCCCACCATCATATTATTCGGGTAATTCCAGTTTGCGTTTAACTCTGCCATCGCCTGTTCCACCTAAGATGCCTCAACTTATATGTCTCAATATAAGCGGTCTGAATGAATGCTATATCGTTTCTTTAATATGAAAGGATTTCAAGCGCGTAAAAGCATCAAACCCACGTTTAGATAAAGTAACGCCACGACCTGTATGCTTTACCCCCGTCCAAGCCAACTCAGGATCTAAAAAGTCACAACGATTGACAAAGAAAGTACCCGTCTCTAACTGTTCACCCAGCGCGACAGCTGCGTCTATATCTGCTGTAAAGATTGATGCCGACAAACCAAACTCACTATCATTCATCAAACGCAGCGCTTCCTCATCAGAGCATACTTTCATAATGCCAACAACAGGACCAAAACTTTCTTCCGTCATGACGCGCATTGTATGGTCAACGTTAGTCAAAACCTGAGGCGCCAAATAAGCACTACCCGGTTTATCCATATAAAAATCAGAGGCATCAATATGCGCCAGCGCACCTTGCTCTTGGGCATCCTTGATCTGATCACGTATAAATTCTGCTGCGCTGTCGTTGACGACAGGTCCCAGTGTTATCTCCGGATTATCTGAACGCCCCAATTTATATTGCCTGGTTAATGCTACAAATTTAGCAACATAATCATCATAAATGGATTCATGCACATAGATTCTTTCTACACCGCAACATGATTGACCTGAATTGAAAAACGCACCATCTACGGTACTTTCAACCGCAGAATCAATATCTGCATCTGCCCGGATATAGGCAGGGTCTTTACCGCCCAACTCTAAACCGACACCGATAAAGCGCCCCGTAACTGCTTCATCAATTTTAATACCTGAAGGAACTGAACCTGTAAAAGCAACTGCCCCAATCTCATGGGATTGAATCGCCATGGCAGTATATTCATGACTCATATGTAAATACTGAAAAACGCCTTCAGGCAATCCTGCCTCTTTAAAGGCAGAAAATATTTGCTCTGCACATAAAGGGGTTTGCGATGAATGCTTCAAGATCACGGCGTTACCCGCTAATAAGGCAGGAATAATGGCACTAATTGGTGTATGTAAGGGGTAATTCCAAGGCGCTATAACCATCACCACTCCGACAGGATCTTGATGAATATAACGCCTGAATCCAGGCTTTTCGGAAGCCTGTATCGGTGCGAGAGCCTCTTCTGCAATCGAGATCATATATTCTGAACGTGCTGCAAAACTGGCAACCTCTCCTTCGGCATAACGAATAGGGCGACCCATCTGCCAACATAACTCTTTTGCAATGTGCGCCTTGTTTTTTACAAAGGCCGCTACTGCTTTGCTGCAAAGCGCCTTACGCTCGGCTAAGGGGATCTTCTTCCAGGCTAACTGTGCCTTCTCAGCAAGCTCTAGCGCATCATGAACTTCTTGGATACCCGCTAGCTCACGCTCTACATAGAGTGAACCATCAATGGGTGAATAAGTTTTTTGAGTATGCGTCATAATGCCTCTTTTTAACTTAGCTATTTTTAGAGTTATTCTTCACGTTGTTCTTTTTTACACTGCACCTGTTAAAGTCGTTCTTGCTACCGCTGTCCTTGATACAGCTATTTCTTGATACATTTGTCTTTGATACTGATTTTATTAATTCAGCACTCTGAATACAGTCGCCTTAAATCAAGAAAATCGGCTCAGTAGATATTTAGTTCTTATACCCTAAATAATTTCAAAGTACCTATCCATCTCCCAATCTGAAATATGCTTGCGGTATTCACGCTCTTCCCATTCTCGAGTGGCCGCGAAGTGTTCAACAAATTCATGGCCAAATAAATCTCGTGCCGCTTCTGAGGCCTTCAAACGCTGAGCGGCATCCCATAAAGTACTCGGCAGTTTAAGGTGAGCCGGATGTTCTTGTTCATAGGCATTGCCCTTCACTTGGGCTTCTGGCTGCCATTGTTGCTGAATGCCATATAAGCCCGATGCCAATGCTGCAGCCAAGGCTAAATAAGGGTTAGCATCGGCTGATCCCAAACGATATTCAACCCTTTGTGACTTGTCACTACCGGGGATAACCCGCAAAGCCGTGGTTCTGTTTTCGACCCCCCAGGTGGCATCTGTCGGCGCCCAGAAGCCGGGAATCAAGCGGGTATAGCTATTCACCGTCGGCGCCATCATACTCAAAAACTCGGGCATAAGTCGTTGCTGCCCTGCAACAAAGTGACGCTGAATCTGGCTAATGCCATGCACCTCGTTCGGATCATAAAACGCAGAGCCTTTTCCAGCAGAAAAGCTTTCGCGGTGGCGTAAAGAAAGATGTATATGACCACTTTGACCTGGATAGTCTTTGGACCATTTCGCCATAAATGTGGCCATTAGGCCATTCTGTTGAGCGAGCACTTTAATAAAGGTTTTGAACAAGGCTGCTTTGTCAGCCGAATGCTCGGCATTATCCACCGCAATCGCAGCTTCAATGACACCCGGCCCGGTTTCGGTATGCAGGCCTTCAATCGGGAAGTCCATTTTTTCAGCCATTTCCAGTATCTGGTGATATAGGTCGGCATGCACCGAATTGCGCAGCACCGAATAGCCAAACCAATCAGGCGTGAGCGGTTGCAGATTCTTAAAACCTTTTTCACGCACGCTCTCAGGGGTTTCATTGAACAAGAAAAACTCATATTCCAAAGCAGAGAAAACATCAAAGCCCATATCATGCGCTTTGTTAATCACATGCTTGAGCACATTTCGCGGGCAGACTTTTGCGGCGTCTTCAGCGAACTCACAAATGAACAGCAACATATTTTCTTCGAATGGCAGCTCCCTGCATGAGGAAGGGATAACGCGCACAGGCGCATCCGGATAACCAGTATGCCAGCCAGTATAGGTGCCGTTATCATATAACTGGTCTTTTGAATCCCAGCCCAGCACCACATCACAAAACGCAAACCCATGATCAAGCGAAGAGAAGAACTTCTCCTTACTCATGTACTTACCGCGCATCACACCGTCAGTATCAAAGAGTCCGACTTTAATATGAGTGAGCTGCCGTTCATTCACAATCCGTTTTGCATCATCTACGGTGATTACTTGTCTTGCTTCCATTGTCTTACTTCCACCAACTTAGCTTGTTGTTATTTTTTAAAGCGCCTATTTTTTA
>Ga0209290_1000747_pt1 | contig 20350 bp, 17 predicted proteins | sample EN1Hudsemesocosm_2_FD_184632 | JGI IMG/M metagenome (GOLD analysis project Ga0209290, IMG submission 184632) | Methane-oxidizing microbial communities from mesocosms in the Hudson Canyon - EN10B Hudson Canyon (SPAdes) (version 2) | ecosystem: Environmental > Aquatic > Marine > Cold seeps... | reverse complement strand
TAGAAGACCCCGTTGAATTCTCTCATCCAAATTTAAAATCTATCGTGAACCAACGTGAAGTGGGGACTGATACAGCCTCTTATGCCCGCGCTTTAAAAGCTTGCCTACGTGAAGCACCTGATGTTATTTTAATTGGTGAAATTCGTGATAAAGAAACCATGAAAGCCGCCCTAGAGCTCGCCAACACAGGCCATTTATGCATATCCACCTTACATGCCAACAATGCTAACCAAGCCATGGAAAGAGTAATCAACATGTTCCCTCAAGTAGAGCATAAACAACTCTTCATGGATATGGCAATCAATTTAAATGCGGTAATTTCGCAACGTCTAATCCCTACGATTGAAGGTAAAAGATGTGCTGCGATTGAAGTTTTAATCAATACACCTCATATTTCCAGTCTTATTTTAAAAGGTGATTTAAATGAAATTAAAGAGGCTATGTCAACCAGTGGCGGCAAGGGCATGAAAATATTTGATGATGCTTTATTTGAACTTTATAAAAATAAAAAAATCACTTTAGAAGAGACCCTTAGAAATGCCGACTCTCGAAATGATTTAGAAGCAAAAATTAATTTTGGTTAATAAATTAAAATAACTTTAAGGACATTTAATTATGCGTAAAAAAATATTACTTTCATCTGTAATAGCCACTCTTGTATTGCCTATTTTTCCAGCCCAAGCAAACAAAATTCCTTTATCTGAAGTCCCTAAATCTGTTCTTAGCAGCTTAAAAGAAAAGCATCCCGATGCTAAAATCATCAAAGTTGAAGAAGAACACCATTTTGCTTTAAAGCTCTATGAAGTTAAATTTAAGCTCAACGGTAACAAACAAGAATTACTCTATGATCCACAGGGCAACTATTTTGGGTTTGAAGAAGATATTTCTATTTCCGAATTACCTAAAGCTGTAGTCGATAAAATAAAGCAAATTTTTAAAAAAGTAGTGATAGAAAAAGCTGAAAAAATCAAACATCCTGATGGCCGTATTGAGTATGAAATTGATGTAATCGCTGATAATGAAGAATGGGAAATAATAATGGACCCAGCAGGAAAAGTATGGAGTAAAGTGAGAGACTAACCCTTAAATTCAATACCAATAAAAAGGCCATTTGATATACAAAAATCAGATGGCCTTTTTATTGCCTTATCTCTTTTAAAAAAATATTGCCCTTACTAACCTAACAGTCAGTCAATGTATTTTTCAGTGACAGCAATTATTTTAGAACTTGTTAAATCGTCGTACTCTGAATTAGAAAATTTATTTTTCATTTTTGGCAAAAGCAAATCATAATAAGCAACAGCCCTCAACTTAACAATTCCATCTTTTACTAAGCTATAGTTTAAATTTCTGGTCTCATGCGGCTTTAATCGCGTATCACTTAATACTTGAGTTGCCTTTGGAGGAGTAGAAGCATGCCCATCAGCATCGCCTAAGTGATACATAAACATGGCTTTTTTATCATCTATTGCAGGATGAGACTGGCTACTGGCCCAAACTTGTTTCCCCTGTTGATCATAAGCAGATAATTTAATATAAACATTTCTAAATGGAGCCCCTGTTGGAAAATTATGCGGTAGTTTATTAGTAATGTTAATCGCAACTTCAAGTGCATTTTTATTTTTAGCGACGGTCATCGTCATTAATACACCTTTGCTGACCATTTTTGCTGAGTGCCCACCTAAAAAACTATGATCGGCTTTTCCATTAACAACTGGCATGTGACAACTTAGACAATCCTTTGACCCATCAACTGAATCTATCTCGCTTCCTGTTTGACACAAAGGAACCTTATTAGAGTTTTTACGTTGATCATGGCAACCCATACAGATAGCATTAGATTTAAAGATTTCGGGGTTTGCTGCATTTGGGAATGCTGGATGTGACCAATTATTAACAGTATGGTTTGTGCCAGGCCCTTGTAATGAAGTTTCAGAAAATTCATAAGCGTCAACACCCAACCTTAGTCCACCTTCAGGTTTGGCTACACCCTTAAACCCACTAATAGCATGGCAAGTGACGCAGTTTATACCTTCATTATAAACAGGCATGGCAGCCAAATTAGTCTTACTATCTTTTGCAGCAACTGGCGCATGACACTTTAAACAAACAGGATACTTCCCTTTTTGCTTAACACCTTCGTGCTTAGGATCTCCTATAACTGATTTATACAACAATCCATGAATAGGGTCTTTTAAAGCGGTACTGTTCGCATGCATGGATTGACTCCATTGCAAATAAATATCCTGATGGCAGCCCTGGCATTCTGTTGCAGAAACATGTTTAAGTTCTCTTACTTCTTGTGCAAATGAAGAACCTGTAAAACTAGATAGAATCACTAAAATGGAAGTGATATATAATCGAGAAATATAATTTTTATCAAGCATGATAAGCACCTTCTATTTATAAAATAGTTTGCTTCAATTATTCCTTAAAAAATAACAACTAAATCAAAGCAGCTAAAGAAGAATATACTAATATTGTTTATTAATTACAACAGAAAACCTCCTCTTTTCCTCACTTAAAAATTCTTACCTACTTTCTTTCATCAAAAATTGACAAGAGACCCCAGTATTAATAGAGTATGAACTCTAAGACAGAGCAGATAAACATACAAAACCAACTGGTATCTTCTGCAAGTTTTTGTAGAACGAATTAAAATAAAAACTAAATATACTTCGCGAATTACAACATAATGAAAATACTAAAAATAGCTTTGAAACAAACACTCCCTTTACTATTACTAACCCCTCTTATCGGTGCTTTTAACCCAGCTATGGCTAAATCAGATATGCAAATTATGGGAGATGTCCAAAGAGCGAGAGAATTGACGCGTAAAGGAGTAGATCATTCAGAACATATGAATGAGGATGAAAGCCAAAAATTCAGAGGTGTTTATTATGGCTACCTTCCATGCGATCATTGTGCTGGAATTAAAATGACCCTATCTTTAAAAAATAAAAAGAATTATTTACTTGTTACTCAATATGCTCAATCTTCCAATAGAGAATTTTTTGAAAAAGGTAAATATGACTGGAATGATAAATCTAGCACTCTCACTTTAACAGCACGTAAGGGTTCAAAGGTACGGATATTACATATTAAAGACGAGGGAACTCTTATTGTTCTTAGCCCTGAAGGAAAACCAATGATTGGGAACCAGAAAGAATATACATTACTTAGAAATGATAAGAAAAAATCACGCGAACTACATATTCACTAATATTTATACAATACAACTACAATTTATAGAAATATAAGGAAGTCCTTTGTTGACTACGACCTATAGTTGGTTAAGAATCATACGTTTAATATTCTTAACTTAGCGATGGCTTTCCTTATCTCCATATTAAGGAACCTTAAGATCAAGTCTAATTATTTTAGCTTGCTAAGGCTACCATCTGACATACTCAGTTTTTCAAAAAATTATACTAATAATTATAGCCAAAAAAAGGGTCATTGCCTTTCGACAACAACCCTTTTTTATCAGAAATGGCTTTAAAAAACCATTCTGAAAAACGATTAACGTTTTGAGTACTGAGGACGTTTTCTCGCTTTGTGTAGACCGACTTTTTTACGTTCTACAACACGTGCGTCACGAGTTACATAACCCGCCGCTCTTAATGCTGGACGTAATTCTTCGTCAAAATCCATTAATGCTCTTGTCACGCCATGACGAATAGCACCCGCCTGACCAGAAGGACCACCACCTTTAACAATAACGTTAACGTCGAAGTCTGCTGTTTTCTCTAGAAGTTCTAATGGTTGTTTTGCAACCATTTGGTCAGTTCTACGACCAAAGTATTCTTCTATTGATTGGCTGTTAATCGTAAATTTTCCTGTACCAGTTACGGCGTAAACACGTGCTACTGCACTTTTACGACGTCCTGTTCCATAATATTGAGCTGCCATAATTTATCCTATAATTCCAATACTTTAGGCTGTTGTGCTTGATGATCGTGTGAAGGTCCTGCATAAACTTTCAATTTCTTGAACATTGCACGGCCTAATGGGTTTCTAGGTAACATACCTTCAACCGCTTTATTGATAATACGATCAGGGAAAGTCTTTCTTAGCTTACCTAAGGTAACAGACTTTAAACTACCCACATACCCAGTATGGTGGTGGTATATTTTGTCGTTTTCTTTGTTTCCTGTTACACCAATTTTTTCTGCATTAACAACGATAATGTAATCACCTGTGTCAACGTGTGGTGTGTATTCTGGTTTATGTTTACCGCGAAGACGTCGTGCAATTTCAGTAGCAAGGCGACCCAATGTCTGTCCTTCTGCATCAATTACGTACCAATCGCGCTTAACTTCTGCTGGCTTTGCACTAAATGTTTTCATCGTTTACTTAGTAATTTGTTAAGGCATGTATAAAGAGCGAGAATTTTACTTTATCTCACCCTTCTTTTCAAGTTAATTTATAGTTTTATATTTAAAGCATGAAGCTTTCGATACAAATGGGTCCGCTCCATCCCAATAGCAGCGGCTAATTTAGCCACACTTCCACCATTTTTCTCAAAATGATATTCCAAATAACATTTTTCAAAATGCTCCCTTGCTTCTTTTAAAGGCAGATTAAAAAACTCAGGGGCGGCTGAATTAAGTGCAGGCTCATCAGCGATAGAACCCAAAGCAGACTTAACCTCATCCATTTCAATATCATCACCCGCGCCTAAGATCATTAAACGCTGAACCAAACTTCTTAATTCTCTTACATTTCCAGGCCAACTATAGTTCCGCAAATAGTTTTGCGAGGCCATGGAAAATTTTCTAAAAGGTAGTTTTTCTATATTGACGAAATAGTCGACATAATAACTTAATAAACTAGGTACGTCTTCTCCGTGATCTCTTAATGATCGAATATCCAAAGACACTTCATTAAGTAAAAAGTATAAATCCTGCCTAAACCGTCCCGCATTAACCTCTTCATCTAAAGTAATGCGTGTTGAAGCAACAACACGAACATCAACCCTGACAGACTCACTTCCCCCCACCCTTAGAAACGAGCTTGATTCCAAAGCACTAAGCAGTCTAATTTGAGTCTCCATGTCCATTCCAGCCACTTCACCCAAGAATAAAGTACCACCATGCGCCTGCTCTAATAAACCTTGATAAACCTTTCCATTTTCTTCTTTTCCGAAGAATTCTACCGCTGAATTTTCAGGCGAAATACTGCCCACAGCCACATCAACAAAAGGCCCGTCTCTGCGTACCATATGGTTATGCAAATAACGTGCAAATAATTCTTTTCCTACTCCAGCCTCACCCACCAATAACAATCTAGCATTATGTTGAGCTAATCGTCTTAACTGCTCTTTAGTCCGTTCAATCACAGCACTTTTGCCGACTGGATCAACATCCAACATTAGCTGTTGTTTAAGCCCTGCATTTTCTTGCTGTAACTGGCTTGTTTCTAATGCCCGCTCAACGGTCAACAATAACTTTGCTAATGACAACGGTTTTTCTAAAAAATCATAAGCTCCTAATCTAGTAGCTTCTACGGCCGCTTCTACAGAACCATGCCCAGACATCATAACAACAGGACACAAAACATTGTCTTCTGCTGCCCATTCTTTTAATAAAGTAATACCATCTGTATCTGGCATCCAAATATCCAAAAGAATCAATTGCGGTTGTCTTTGCTTTTTTTTTGCTCTTGCAGAAGCGGCATCTTCTGCCATTTCAACCTGATAGCCCTCATCTTCAAGAATTTCTGACACTAACTGTCTAATATCAGGCTCATCATCTACAACTAATATATAAGGTGATTCTGTCTTCAATGCTTTATCCTAAATAAGTACGATGGGCAGCTGAATAATAAACCCAGCCCCTTCATTATATGTCGTATCTAACCAGATTGCGCCACCATGTTCTTCAATAATCTTTTTCACTATTGCCAAACCCAACCCAGTTCCTTTCGTTTTTGTTGTTACATAAGGCTCAAATATGGTTTCTAGCTGCTCATCACTAAGACCACAACCTTCATCATAGACCGCAAGTTCTGCAAATTCAGTATTATTACGCATAACTTTACTTAACTTTACTTCTATTTGGCCTTTCCCCCCCATAGCTTCTTGTGCATTTTTAAATACATTGTGCAAAACTTGCCGAATACTCACAGGGTCAGCTTCTATCATAAGGTTTTCTGCACTAAAAACAGTGATAATTCTTATCCCTGTTTGTAATATATATAGGGCTAGAACTTCATTAATCAACAAATTAAGATTAATTATTTCCACTTGTTTTTTACTTGGTCGCGCATATTCTGAAAAATCATCAACCATTGATTTTAAAGCCTCAACCTGATTAACAATCGTTTGCGTAGAGCGCTGTAAAATTTGAGCAGAAGACTCAGACAGTTCTGCTGCCAATTTATGCTGTAATCTTTCTGCTGACAACTGAATAGGCGTTAAAGGGTTTTTTATTTCATGTGCCAACCTTTTCGCCACTTCTCCCCAAGCTGCATTTTTTTGTGCCTGGATTAAATCTGTGACATCATCAAAAACAACAATTGTCCCTACTCGCTCGCCACTCGAAGAAAATAAGGGAGTCCCTCTACAAAGTAACTCTTGTCGACCATTTGCCCCTAAAAAAGCAAACCGTTGCTGCCAAACGTCGTCTGCATTTTCTAACAATTCCTGAATTGATTCCCATAACTGAGTTAATTGCGGATGAAGAACAATAACATCCAATAACGTTTGCCCAACAAAATGGCTTACAGGAATATGTAATATTCTATAAGCCGCCTGATTAGCTGTTCTAATTTTATAAGTAGACCCAAAACTCACCACACCCGCAGTTAAGTTAGATAATACTGTTTCGAGATAGGCTCTTTGATGCTCAACCTCAATACTAGCCGCTTTAGTTTCATCTCTTGATCGTGCAATACGCATCGTCATATCATTAAAAGATTCTACCAAAAAACCCAAATCATCCTGACTTACCACTGATAATTGCTGTCTATAATTACCACTTGCAACAGCTTGCGTCCCTTTAACTAACTGCTTAACCGGGTCGACAATATGTCGAATACTGATAAATGCCACCCAGATAGCGGCCAATAAACTTAATAACAAAACCAACGACAGCAGTAATAAGAAACTACTTTTTAGCGAACCTCTTAAAAACGTAGTTTCTTGATAACGAACAAAAGCAAAATCAATTGAGTCAGCTAAATCAGCAATTCGTTCAGAAACAGGAAACAAAACCTGCATAAATCGAGGCTCATCATCCTCAACAATAACAATAACCTGAATCAGTAATTTATCATCCATCTGATTAAAAGACACAAACTCTTTGTTTTGCCTCACTTGTAACCAAGTATGTTCACCTGGCAACAAAGGTAAAATATCATTTGAATCAATACTATTTGATGCAATCACATGCCCTTGCCGAGTAAAAAGTGCAATTTCAGTGGCTTCTACTCTTTCTCTCATCCCCCCCATTTCTAAAGCAATCAATGTCTGAGATTTACCCACCACCTCTTTAGCCAGTTTTCGTACTTGCTTTAAATGCAAACGCTTCCGTTGATCCAATGATTCAGCACTTAACTCCAATGCATCCTCCATTGCTCTATCTACTTCCACATTAAACCAACTATCTATTCCTTGGTTTAAAAATTGAATTGAAAAGTAAAACACAATAGCTGCCGGAGCAATGGCTAATACTGCAAACAAAGAGACCATGCGAGTCGTTAATTTAGCCCCTGCTTCTCTTTTTTTAAGTTCACGCGCCAAAGAATAGGCATTGATAGCGATTAAAACAAATAAAACAATGGAACCTAGGCTATTTCCAATAAGTAGCCAAGAGTACATATCACTTAATTCTGACGAGCCTTGCGTTGCCGAACTCATTAGTTGCAATGACAATAAAATCAAAGCAAATAAAATGACAATGGAAAGGTTTACGGGGAACTTTAGTTTTGAAGCGGCCATAATGTCCAGTGACTTGAAGAAAGCGCCCATTGAGAATCAAAATATGAAAAAGGGCGAAGAGGAACGGGTAAGGCTTCATGCTTGAATACAGCTTTTATCGCAACATGATAACTATTTTCAGGCTTAATCCTCTTTTTATCTAAAATATCCAAGCCTCGAATTTTAGACATAGAATTTAGTGCCCCCGCCAAAGAAGAAAACACCTCTTTTTCACCATTATTTAAATGTTTAACACTGTATATATTTAATAAGGCATGATTTTGAATTTGGTAACTCAAACTCAATTTTTTTATGGTGCTGTTCCATAAAACGCCTTGCTCCTCTGTTTTGATTACAACAGCCCACGTTAATGAAACTCCTTTCTGCAGAGCCTCCCTCGCTATAGGGCTTATCCTATAAATTATATCTGCATTTAACTGATAGTGATCAGCAACCAGCTCCATAGAAACATTCTTAACTTCTGTAGAAAAATCACCAGCCCAAAGAGACTCATAAAAAAGAAAGCACAATAAAAAAACGGCTATTTTCACCGCTTAACCAAACGCGCATAATAAAACCCATCCATGGCTTGATCACCCGTTAATATTTGGCGACCAAATTTTCGCTTTAATCCCCAATCAGCATTAATAATTGATTCTTCTGCATCAGAAGAATTATTTAAAAAGCTTTCAATTTGCAATTCATTTTCTTGCTTCAAAATTGAACAAGTTGCATACAATAAAACACCACCTGGCAATAATAAATCCCACGCAGCCTGTAAAATTTGTTGCTGAACGGCTTGTAACTCGTCTATATCTGTTTCGCGTCGTAATATTTTTATATCAGGGTGTCGTCTAATCACCCCTAAAGCCGAACATGGGACATCAACTAAAATACGATCAAATTTTTGGTCTTGTACCCATTCACTTGGCCTAGCAGCATCCCCCGCTATGACATTAGCGGTCAACTTGAGTCTCTGTAGATTTTCTTTAACTCTTTTTAACCGTCCCTCATCAATATCAACTGCCATCATTGAAATAGCTTCAGCCTGTCTTTCAAGGATTGCAGCGGTTTTACCACCAGGGGCAGCACATAAATCCAGTACCGATTGCCCAGCTTGCACATCTAATAATTCAGCGGCTAATTGAGCTGCTGTATCTTGCACAGAAACCATCCCCTCACTAAACCCAGGAAGTTTTTCTACCGCTACAGGAGATTCCAAAATAATAGCTGATGAACAAAATGGCACAGCATTGGCTGAAATTGAGCTTTCTTCCAATAATTTAAGATATTCTGACTGGTTACATTGGCTTAAATTAACGCGTATAGCCATGGGAGGTTGCTTATTATTTTCTAGCAACAGGTTTTGAACTTGCTCAGGCCAATCTTTGCTTATTTTATTAACTAACCATTCAGGGTGAGAACTGGCAACAAGCGCATTATCATCCGCTTGTTTTTCTAATTGTTCCTGTTCCCGCATATATTGTCGTAAGACAGCATTAATTAAAGACTTAGCCCAACTTTTTTTCTTTGCGGCCGAAACAGTTTCTGAAACCGCTGCATGCGTTTTAACGCGCATATATTGCAATTGATAAATCCCTATTAACAACAACATTTTTATATCTGTGTCTTTATTTCTTAAGGGCTTGCTTAATAGTTGCTGCAGGATAAAGTCTAATCGATGATAGTACCTCACCACGCCATAGCACAAAGCTTGAATAAACGCCCTATCCTTAGCTTCTGGAACTGACTCAAGCACACTATCTAAGGCAGCAGTTAATGACTGTCCCTCTTTAACAACTTTGGATAATACAGTTGTAGCGACCTTTCTTAAACTACTCATCCTAGTGTAATTCCATCAACATTATGAGAATTTAAAAAGGCATGTATCTGCATCCTTTTACCCCCTGGCAATTGCACTTCTAACAAATCAACACAGCCATTACCAGTCCCCACGACCATCCGCTTACCTTGTTTACTGACTTCACCTGCTGCTAATTCATTTTCAGATTCACTCATAACAGCTTTCCATACCCGCAGCACTTTGCCATCAAAAACGGTTTGAGCAACAGGCCAACTATTTAAACCTCTAATTTTTCTATCTACCTCAATCGCAGATAAATTCCAGTCTAATACAGATTCAGCTTTTTCCAGCTTAGAAGCATATGTCACTAAACTTTCATCTTGAACTTCTGCCACCAAAGTGCCTTGTTCAAGTTGATCCAATACTTTTTCTAAACCAATCGCGCCTAAATCAGATAACCTATCGTGTAAATCACTACTGCTATGATGCGGCTCTATCACACATTCTTCCTTGTGCAACATATCCCCAGCATCTAATTTTTTAATCACCTGCATAATGGTAACGCCCGTTTTTTCATCACCTGCGATAACAGCACGATGAATAGGTGCCGCACCGCGCCAACGAGGCAATAATGAACCATGTATATTAATACAACCGTGTTTAGGTGCATCCAAAACAGCCTGAGGCAACATAAGACCATAAGCAACCACGATCATTAGATCAGCATCAAATGATTCTAATTGCTTAATATCGTCTTCATTTTTTAATGTTTCAGGTTGAAATACAGGGATATTTGCTTCTAAAGCCAGCTTTTTAACAGGACTCGGCGTTAATTTACGCCCACGCCCAGCAGGTCTGTCTGGCTGTGTGTACACAGCACAAACCTCATGTTTTGAATCAATCAACATTTGCAAAGCTGGCACTGCAAAATCAGGTGTGCCTGAAAAAATAATTTTCATCGCTTTTTAGCCTCTTGTTTATGAATTTTATCCAGCTTGGCTTTAATTCTATTACGCTTAAATGCTGAAATATAATCAACAAACAATTTGCCGTCTAAATGATCAATTTCATGCTGAATACAAACGGATAACAACTCTTCTGCTTCTAACTCAAAAGATTCACCTTGCTTATCCAAGGCTTTAATTTTAATTTTCTCAGCACGGGTTACGTTTTCAAAAAAACCTGGCACAGATAAACAGCCTTCCTCTGATTCTTCAGTCCCTTGCTTTTCAATAATTTCAGGATTGATTAAACATAAAGGCGCATCTTTTTCCTCACTAACATCAATTACAATTACCCGCTGATGCACGTTGACCTGTGTTGCAGCCAAGCCAACGCCTTTAAAGTCATACATTGTTTCAAACATATCATCGACTAATGCCATGATTTTTTCGTTAACAACAGCAACTTCTTTTGCTTTGGTACGCAAACGTTTATCGGGAAATTCAAGAACGGTTAGAATACTCAACTAACACTCCACTTTTAAAAATATATAATGGAGGGGATTTTAGCTGATTGTGGAAAAAATCTAAACAATTACTCCATCCATCCAACTAAATATATATTTAGCTAGATAGGGCTTATACATATTAAAACAACTCATACCTAAACATTTATAAAACTAATAACTAAAAGAGACACAAGACTCACAACCATAAAAGAAAACGACAGCTTGATAGTCACTTCTATCTTATCTAATGCCGTAGCGATTCTTTGCTTAACCATACTTTCAGCTTGATCAAAGAAACCATAAACCTTATTCAAACATGCCGTTGCTTGCTCAAAAAAAAGGCCCGCAGTAATTTGAGGTGAAGAAGGTTCTACAATTTTATGTTGAAGCGTATTCATTAAGTCACGAATACCACTTTGAATTAATTTATAAGTAGTAAACAATTTATTAAAATCACTAGATTCATGTTGTAATTTTTTAAGTCCTGACTCAACAATTTCAGTCGTATCATTAATATGTTTAATAAGAAAACCGACTTTAATATGGTCTATCGCACCACAAACACCTGTTGCAGCAATTCCAGAACCCGCGGCACGCGTTTTTCCTAGAGCTTCCGCTGTATTAGGAATGCAATGCCATATAATATCTACCAATTCATCAGGGTAACAGCCGTCCTTAAGCAACTGATTCTCTTCTGCAATATTAGTCATCAAAAAAAGAGTCGATTGAACTATTGCCGTATGCTTTTTCAAGCTTTCTAACCGTGATAAAGAATGTACCGTGGGATAGAGCTCTGCCCATGAACTCTGGATTTTATTAAGGTGTTCTAAATGGGAATTAAGTGATGTATTTTTTAACCCATCATTAAGCTCATTCAAAGTTGAATTAATAAGCTTTTGAGTTTGAGTTATTTTTGCCGTAAAAGACTTATCACCACTTAAGGTCGCATTAAGCATACCTCTGTGTTGCTGAAGATTATCAACCAGTATTTTAAGTGACGTATTAGTAGTAAGACTTTCTCTTTGATTGACCAGGTATACTCTTCTAGCGGTAGCCAGCCGCCAAATGAGGAAACTTATAAGTAAAGTTATAATTGCTATAACAAATATTATTTCAAAAAGGCTAGGTAAGGACATTATTATCTACTTTGCAGTATCGGTAATTAAATTTAAGTGCTGAGCAACATTTGCTGACTCAATAGCCCGGTGACTATTCAACTCAACACTATTGGATATTTTTTCAACACTTTTTCCAATATCTATACTGACGAGACTTTGCTCCTCAGCACTAGAAACAATCACACTTATATTATCTAAGGTAAAAGTTGCTGATCGTTTTATCTCTGCTAATTCAGATTCGACAGAAATAACATTTTGAATCCCCTGCTCAGCTTGTTCTTGGGTTTTTTCCATATCAACAGCAGAGGCTCTAATTTTTTCTCGAACAGTATTTGTAGTCCCTGTTATTTTTTCTGCTGATTGGCCTACATGATAAGCCAATGTCCTTACTTCATCTGCTACAACAGCAAAGCCTCGCCCCTGTTCACCCGCACGAGCAGCTTCAATGGCCGCATTTAGAGCAAGTAAATTTGTTTGTTCAGAAATACTTTTTATATCTTCAGAAATATCAGTAATCTCCTTAGAATGATCCTCTAAATCCCGCATATTCTTAGTCACATTCTCTATATAAATAAATAATTGCCTAAGGTCTGCAATAAAGTTCTTTAGCTCACCTTCCCCTGTCGCGGTCAATTGCTGAGTCTTTAATGAGACTTCTTCTGCATCTCTACACTGTTGAGCCACACCTCTTATACTGGCAGTCATCTCTTCAATTGCAGCTGCAATCATTTCTGTATTCGTACTTTGTTCTTCTAGTTCTTTAGCAACATTATCAGAGCTACTTTTTAACTGATAAGAAGCATGGTGAATTTCTGTCATAGAATCATTATTACTATTTAACATACGCCCTAACTCTCGTATGGAAATATTTATTTGCCTTGCTAGAATCGTTATTTCATCATTCCCTGACAACTGATTTCGAGCCATTAAATCCCCCTTAGACAGCCTTTTCTGAATATCAACAAGACTCTCTATTCTTTCTGATACAGAAAAAAAGGTACTTAAAAGTATAAAAATAAACAGAAAAATAGAAACAAAAAGACAAGTTATTTGAAAATATGAAAGGGATACACCTGAATTCATCAGAAAAAAAACAGGTATTAATAGAGTTATTAGAGCAAATACAAGCAATAATATAAGTTTGTATTTTATTTTTAGCAGTGCAGTATAGTTTTTAACAATTGAAATCATTATATTTAGGCTCTAGCGAGTTAACAAAGATATCAGAAAGAATTACACCAACCTTTCCCTCACCAACTATCTAATTGTTATTAAAGTACCTGATTACCCATGAGTTTCAGCTAAACTGAAGGGTACACTGTTTGCTCTTAAGCCCTCGCCCCAAGTGGGGAGAGGGCTTGGGTGAGGGGAATAAAACAATGCTCTTCTGCATCATTTCTTTTCTTTATATTTAAAAAAGAGAAAAGAATAAGGAGAAAAGAGTTTTTATCTTCCGAGACTGTGAAAGTATTGGCTGAAGCTTATACGTAATCAGGTTAAAGTATAATTTTAATAATAGTCGAATAAAGACAAATTACCACTTATCAAAAATGGTTTATCCATACAGCCTGTTAAAATCTCTCATCCCAAGTTTTATCCATACGTTTTGGAGATATGGGATAAGCGGTTTTTATTTGTTGGGCAAACAAAGAGATTCTCAACTCTTCTAAATCCCAACGAAACTTATCTTGCTCAGGATTAACACAGCTTTTTCTGGCTTTTGTTTCCACCTCATCCCAATAGCGTTTCCAATATCTATTAAGTTGCTGCATTTCCTGTTTATTATCTTTTTGCTTATCTAGACGATATTCAATTGCCTTTAAATAACGGACAATTGATTTTAGTTGACTGTATGGGGTATAAAAAACAAAGCCTGAATAAATCAATCTAGATAATTGCTGATTTATATCATCAACAACTTCTTTGGAAGCTCTCCCTAACTTAAGCTGTTTATTTATTTCAAAAAACCGATCCATAATATCATTCACTGTTTTACCCATTTCATTAGCAAAACTAACAAGATAACCCTTATTATTTTTTAAACTATCATCAAAGGCATCTTGCGTTCTAATATTACCCTCTTGCATAAAAGTAGCCGATAAAATAGCAAATAATAAGTCTTCTTTAAATGACTTCCCTTCCCTGTCTTTTATTAAAGGATGTTGTGTTAAATTATTATAATTTAACTCTGCCATCGGTGATTTTGGTAGGTTCTTAATCACATAGCGACTGTCTTTACGTGTTTGTAATTGAAACAATCGAACTAAGCCTAAAAAGTGAGCCTGTTCAGCTTTATCCCTAGTATCAAAAATACGCACGCCAACTGTTTCACCTTCATCAATCAATGCAGGAAAGCCAACAAATGACTGGCCTTTTTGTATAAACTCATAGGTTTCAGGTAAATCATCAAAGGCCCATTGAATATAGCCCGTATGATTCATTTCATCAGCCGCTATTTGATCAAAACTGTCCCCTGCTGTTTCGCTGTATTTACTTTGTAGGCTTTTTAAGTTTCTGCCATAAGCTAAGGAACGGCCTTTATCATCAACCACTCGATAGTTCATTTTTAAATGGTCACTTAACACGCTTGGGTTCCATTCCGTTAATGGAATTGCCTCTCCTGTTAATTTACGTAAACGCATCCCTAACCATTCATATAATGAACCTTTAAAATCAGGCTCTATGATTAAACAATCTTTTGCGGTTTGCGGTACAGGCACAAAATGTTTTCTCACCTGCTTAGGTAATGACTTAATCAAGGCTACCAGTTTTTCTTCCAGTAAGCCTGGCACTAACCATTCAAAAGGTGGTGTGGATATTTGATTAAGTTGATGCACGGGAATAATAGCTGTTACCCCATCTTCATCATGCCCAGGTTCAAAACGGTACTGTAATTCAATCGATAAATTACCGACGTCTTTATGATCTGGATAATCCCATTCACTGACATGCTCATCCTCTTCACGGGTTAAGTCTTCTTTAGTTAAAAATAATAACTTAGGATTTTCCTTTTCTGCCGTTTTGCGCCATTTATCTAAGGTAATACCATTAACGACTTCTTCAGGCAATTTCTGGTTATAAAATTCATATAACCATTCTTCATCTTCAACTAAATCGACTCGTCGGCCTTTATGTTGAATATATCCAACCTCTTCCAATAATTGTATATTAGCTTTAAAAAAAGGTGCATTGGTATGATAATCTTGAGCCACTAAACCACAACGAATAAAAAGTGCTCTTGCGGCTTTTGGGTCAATGCGTTCATAAGGAATTTTTCTTTTTGGCTGAACAGTTAACCCATATAACATCACCCGCTCATAAATTGCACTACGCCCTGCTTTCTTTTCCCAATGTGGTTCGTAGTAACTGGATTTAACTAAATGTTTGGCACATTGCTCAATCCATTCAGGTTCAATTCTCGCCACTGTCCGCGCATAAACTTTGGAGGTTTCGACTTGTTCAGCAGCAATAATCCATTTGGGGCGCACTTTATATTGTCCAGAACCAGGAAAGATAAAAAACTTAAGATTCCTCGCGCCTAAATATTCATATTGCTCATGCTTAAAACCGATATTAGAGAGTAAACCTGGTAATAATGCACAATGCACTGCTTCGTAACCCGCATCACTACTATTAGGTTTAAGTTTTAATTCACCTTTAACCACTTGCATGATCTGAGCATGAATATCAAACCATTCACGCATACGGATATAAGATAAAAAGTGTTCTTTACAATACTTTCTTAATTTACTGTTTGATAGATGCTTTTTCTGTGCTTCAAAAGTATTCCAGATATTTAAAATAGTTAAAAAATCTGAGTCATCAATTTTAAATTCTGCATGTTTGCTATCCGCCTGCTGCATTTTATCCGCAGGCTTTTCTCTAGGATCTTGAATGCTTAATGCAGACACAATAATGGCAACTTCCGTTAGACAATTTAACTTATCCGCCGCTAATAACATTCTTGCTAATTTAGGATCTGTTGGGATTTTAGCTAGTTGCCTTCCCATGGGAGTAATTTGGCCACTTTTATCTAAAGCATTAACTTCATGTAAGGAGTTTTTACCATCCCGAATCATTTTATCTTCAGGCGGCTCTACAAATGGGAAGTCTTCTATATCACCCAGTTTTAAAGACGTCATCTGTAAAATAACAGAGGATAAATTAGTCCTTAAAATTTCTGGCTCGGTAAATTCTGGTCTGGCCAGATAATCCTCTTCTGAATACAGACGGATACAAATACCTTCTGCAACACGGCCACAACGCCCTGCTCTTTGATTAGCACTGGCTTGAGAAATTTTTTCTATCGGTAAGCGTTGAATTTTACTACGATGACTGTATCGACTAATCCGCGCATGCCCCGTATCAATCACACTTCGAATACCCGGAACGGTTAATGAAGTTTCAGCCACATTGGTCGCCAGTACAATTCTAGCTTTTCCTTTAGGCTTAAACACTCGCTCCTGCTCACTAACACTTAACTTTGAATATAACGGCAAAATATCGCAATGCGCAGGATTATGTTTTTTTAATGATTCAGTGGTTTCCCTAATTTCTCTTTCACCATTTAGAAAGATAAGAATATCACCCGGTAAATCTCGGTGTAATTCATCAACCGCCTCAATAATCGCATGCTGTATATCAGCAGCCGTTTCATCGTCTTCCTCCAACAATTCTAAAGGACGATAACGCATTTCTACGGGAAAAGTTCGACCCGATACATTGATAATAGGTGCATCACTAAAATGTTTAGAAAAACGTTCAGGATCAATAGTTGCAGATGTAATAATTAATTTTAAGTCAGGGCGCTTAGGTAATAACCAGCGCATATAGCCCATTAAAAAATCAATATTTAAACTACGTTCGTGAGCCTCATCAATAATAATGGTGTCATATTGATTTAAGAATGGATCGTTTTGAGATTCTGCTAATAAAATACCATCCGTCATTAATTTAACTAACGACTTGTCATGAGTTTTATCATGGAAACGAACCTTATAACCGACAGATTGACCTATCTTCTGGCCTAATTCTTCAGCGATTCTATCAGCCACAGTACGCGCAGCAATTCTTCTTGGCTGAGTATGACCAATAAAGCCATTAACCCCGCGCCCTATTTCTAAACAAATTTTAGGGATTTGAGTGGTTTTACCAGAACCCGTTTCACCACAAAGAATTAACACCTGATTGTTCTGAATTAATTCAGCAATTTCATCTTTTTTTGCTGTTACAGGTAAATCAGGATATTCAATACATGGAATGCTGGTTTTTCTCTGATTACGCTTACTAATAGACTGTTCTATTTTAGCTGCTAGAGTCGTTAATTTTGGTGCGGGGTCTTTACCTTTTTTAAGCTCACTGCGTAAACGATCCAACTGTCGTTTATAGCTGTGTTTATCCACATTCATGCAGGACTGCAATTGTTTAGAAAGTTGTTTAATTAACTCGTGACTAGGCATTAAATAGAACCAGACAAAATTTAACTATTATATACGTTTAACCATAGAATATGATCTTTAAAGATGTAGCCTTAATGCAGCAAAGCGAAATCAAGGAAGATGAATATCAGAAACTAGAACGAGAAGATTATAAGCAGCTTAAAAATCCAAAGGACTCTTAGCTTCTTTAAGCGTCAAACTAGGAATAGTCTGTACATAAATCATTGTTGTTCTAACATCAGAATGCCCCATCAAAACCTGAATGGTTCGAATATCATAATTAGCTTGCAACAAATGACTAGCAAAACTATGCCGAAAAGTATGTGCAGTCGCTCTTTTTAAGAGTTTAGCTCGCTTAACAGCAGATTTAATCGCTTTTTGTAATTTGGTATCATGCATATGGTAACGTTTATACTCTTTAGTTTCTGCAATAAAAGTTAATGTTTTTGCAGGAAAAAACCATTGCCAGCTAAATTCCTTACCTGCATTTTTATACTTATCACCCAATCTATCAGGTAAAAATACCCCAGCATATTTTTCGGTAGCCAAATCCTGATCATACAATTCAGCCACCCAAGAAAGCTGTTCTTGAATTTCTGGCATAATCAACTGCGGCAAAGGAACTACCCTATCTTTCTTACCTTTACCATCATGTATCGTCAACAAACCCTCATCTAAATTAAAATCCTGTAAGCGCAAATTTAAACATTCAGAAATACGTAAACCACAGCCATATAATAATTTTGCAGGTAAGTTACAAGGGGTTTTCAACTGTTTAAAAACTTTATCGACTTCTATACGAGAGAGCACAACAGGGATATAAGGTTTACGCTTTGCCCTAGGGACATCTTTAATCTCACCAAAATCTTGCTTAAGTACATGTCGAAATAAAAACAATAAAGCATTAAAAGCCTGGTTTTGAGTAGAAGCCGCTACTTTTTTATCAACCGCTAAATCTGTTAAAAAATCCTTCACATCTTGTTGCTCTATCAAACGACTATCTTTACTTTTTAAAAAGCTTTGAAACTTACGCAACCAAGCTCGATAGCTAGATAATGTTTTGGGTGAATAATGACGAATCTTTATTTCAGCTTCCAAAGCATCATAAACTGAAACCCAGTTTGCTCCCGTTTCTTTTAAACTTGAATAATTATTCGTTTTAGATTCATTAATAATATTCTGCTGACTATCTATAACCGGAACAGACTGAATAGCACTTTGTTGCTGATGGCTCATTGCAGAATTGTTACTAATAGGTTTCTTATCTATAGCCGCTATTTGCTTTGTATGCTTCCTATTGATATTCGTTAGCAATTGATTATTAACATGTTTTCCTGAACTTAAAGCAGCATAAATAATAACAGCTTGCTTAGCTTGGTCACAAAGATCCTCTCCTTGTCCTTTGCTTTGTAACTTATCAATAAAAGCAGATAAACTCACCGACTTCCGTGTATTGAAATTATACTTATTACAAAAGTCCAGATAAAAACGCAGCCACTTTTTATACGCCCCTCTCTGCTGTATTGGCATCTGCTTTTGTATCAAGATAGCATCATAAGCAGAGATAATTTCTTTGGGTAGATTCAACATTGTATTTATATAGGAACTGTATAACATGATTTATAGCGTATTATACAGTTAGGAAAGTTACAAAAAATACTGTTTTATTGCCAATGTTAAATTTCAAGCTTATGATAGGCATAAACTTGTGAATAACTGGTTATACACAAAAGGAAATTATGATACTCCCAGATGATATTTCAACTTGGCTTAAAATAATTGGGGCACTAAGTACCGCTATTGGCTCAATCCTTTTAGCTTGGCGTGTAAAGGAGATAATGAAATGGGTTGTTTATTGTCTGGTGGCGCATGAGCAGTCTTTAAGTCAAGTACGTAAACTCCTCAATAATGAAGCACAAAAGGAACCAATGATTGAGGGAGTAACAAAGCATTTACTTGATGTTGAAGGTAAGCTTGGAGTTACTCTTTTTATTTTAGGCTTGGGTTTGCTTGCAATAGGTATGCTTTCAACAGCAGTATCTTTTTTCTTTGCTTAAAAATGGATTAGAACAAAATTTAGGAAATGAAAAGTGGAAGATAGTACCTCATTAAATATTCTTGTTGGAATTGTTAGCTCGGTTATTGGTGCCGTTATATACGCAATAGTTACCGACTACAGACAAAAGAAGATTAAGCAGAAAATTGAGGAACTTGACTATGAAGAAAAATTTTTAGAACGCATAAGTAAGGGTAATGTTGAGCTTCTCAGGTCAAGTTTTAGTTTACTATTTTTTTGCTTAGGTATATTCGGTGTAACTGGAGGGGTAATTCTATTTTCCATTACTTTTAATTTTCCAGATATAATCAAATATAACGCCTTAGTTTTAGGCTCCGTAACAATTTTTGCTTCCGGTGTCATTGCTTTTTCACATTTTCTCTCATTAATAAAGCTTAAAAACCTGCCTAAAGCAAAACAGGTAATTGCTAAAAAGAGAGATAAGTTATTGAACAAGTTGAAATAATGTATAATCGGGTAAGGGCTGGTTTCTCTCCAGCCCTCCCCACACCACCGTACAAGCGGGTCCGCATACGGCGGTTCATTAGCCATTTGGATAATGG
>Ga0209290_1000740_pt1 | contig 20531 bp, 15 predicted proteins | sample EN1Hudsemesocosm_2_FD_184632 | JGI IMG/M metagenome (GOLD analysis project Ga0209290, IMG submission 184632) | Methane-oxidizing microbial communities from mesocosms in the Hudson Canyon - EN10B Hudson Canyon (SPAdes) (version 2) | ecosystem: Environmental > Aquatic > Marine > Cold seeps... | reverse complement strand
TAATCAAAGTAGCCATTGCCCACAAACTTATTCGCCAAATTTTTGGTGTGATAAAAAGTGGCCAGCCATTCTCAAATGAGTATGCTTAAAGATAAAATAAGTTGACATTAAGCACAGTTCATTCCTGGTCAAACATTGGTTTAGGAAGTAGTGGTGAAACCTATATTGTCGGGGGTGACTATACACTGCGTAATCAATCCCGGTTTTTGATTGAAGATAAAGAAAATTACTTTAATAAAATACAAGAGATCGGTATAGCGCAGCGAACAATTAACAAGATTAAAAACTTCAATAGTACGATCGGTTTACAGAAAGTTAAAACAAAAGGAACCATTGCGGCGCAGGAAGGAGAGACTGGTACAGAAATTTTCCCTGATTACAGGGGAGTCTCGGTTCTTTCTTCGTATAGACCTCTTGCTATCGCTGGCGTTGACTGGGTTATTATGAGTGAAATAGATGAAACAGAAGCCTTTATCTATATTTACTCGCTTAGAGACAAGCTGGCACTCTGGTTAGTCGGGTTAGTCATGGTTATCATCATTATTGCATTCTTTTTTTCTCGATCTTTAACTAGGCCATTAAAAAAATTGACCCGTAATGCTGAAGAGCTGGCTCAAGGACGGTTAAATATTAAGATTGATCTTAAGGGTAACGATGAAATTGGACTCTTAGCGAAAAGTTTTGATCTGATGCGGCAATCTATCAAGCAGTTGATAGGCGAGCTGGAAGAAATTAACCTTAACTTGGAAAACAAGGTGATAGATCGTACTAGGGATCTGGAACATGCACATAAACGGATTGATTTAATTGTAGAAAATGCAAATGATGCGATTATTACCATAGACAGTGAGCAAAATATCGTTTTATTTAATCCAGCAGCAGAAAAAGTCTTTGGTTATACCAGCAACGATGTACTGGGGGAGCCACTTACTCTATTGTTACCCAAACAATATCGCCATGATCATCAGCACCACGTTAATAAATTTGCGCAGGAAGAAGTGACGTCTCGCTCAATGGATGCTCGCCGTAGTCTCTATGGGCAACGAAAAAATGGTGAAGTTTTTTCAGTTGAAGCCGGTATTTCAAAGATAGAGATTGGTGGGAAATTATTCTATACAGCATTTGCCAGAGATATTACTGAAAGGAAACAAAAGGAAGAGCAAATTCGTAAATTATCCAATGCGGTGGAACGTAGTACAGTCTCAATTATGATTGCCGGTGAGCAAGGTATCATCGAATATGTTAACCCTGCATTTACTGATCTGAGTGGATACAGCCAGTGTGATGCTGTGGGGCAGGATTCAGGTATGCTCAATTCTAACGAAATAGATTCCAGTACCCTTTCTTCCATGATGAAAGCGATCACTAAAGGAGCTAGTTGGTCAGGTGAGCTTTTAAATAAAAAGAAAAATGGAGAACATTACTGGGTGCATACTTCTATCTCATCTATTAGAGATGAACAGGGTGAAATCAGCCACTATTTTGGTTTCGATGAGGATATTACCGAACAGAAAAAGTTACAGGATGAAAGAGATCGTGCCTATCAGATTATCCGGGGTAGTATTCAGTACGCCAGTAATATTCAGCGTTCTATTCTGCCTCCGGATGATGAAATAAAAGCATTATTAGACAATCACTTTGTACTCTGGAAGCCGCGTGATGTTGTGGGGGGAGATTTTTACTGGTGTAGAAAATGGGGTGAAGGAACGCTAGTGATTTTAGCTGATTGTACTGGTCATGGGGTACCTGGTGCTTTTATGACATTAATAGCTTATGGCGCATTGGATAAAGCATGGAAAATGATAGAGCCTGGTGATGTGGCAAGCATGGTTACTAACACACACCAGATCATTCAAAGTGTACTGGGGCAAGACAAAACTTACGGAGATTCCGATGACGGATTGGAATTAGGTGCTTGTTATATCTCAAATGATCATAAGCTCATTTTTACCGGTGCCCGTTTTTCATTGTTTTATCATGATAAGGGTTGTGATGTTGTTGAAGTGAAAGGTGATAAAAAAGGGATAGGATATCGCGATATTCCTCAGAATGAGTCATTTACCAACCAACGAATTAATATACTAAAAGGCAGGCGGTTTATTCTCACCAGTGATGGAATTATTGATCAGGTTGGTGGAGAAAAGAGGCGTGGTTTTGGCAAAAGGCGTTTTAAGCAACTATTAGTGAGCTCAGAAAATGTGCCTTTGGATGAGCTAGGTGATCATCTATACCATGAGTTAGAGGTATTCCAGAAAGATGAAGTACGAAGGGATGATGTTTCTATTTTTGGCTTTACCATTTGATTAAAACAACAAATTTTGGCGTATTTTGAAAATATTATAGTATTTTTAATCTCTATTTAAGCTGATAAGTTATGAGAGCTAATAAATCACACTTTCAAGCTACTTACTAAATTTCTATCGCTGAAAATTAGGGGAACGGAGCTTTCTAAGTTCGCTTGGGAGGTGAAAATTTTATCCCGATAGCCGTCAAGCCATTGAGGTAGAAAGTAACGTAACAGTTTTATGCGTAGTTGCTTTCGAACGCAGGGCGAATCGGGGCATTAATAATTCGCCGCGCGTCCAATATCTACTAGCTCAAATATGACCTAGACAATGTAAAAATTAGTGCAATCAATCTTACATTGAAAACCTATTGTTGACCTACAGGTACCATTTGATAAGCATCAAGACTACGACAAAAAATACAGTCTCAAAAGGCGGAGGTATTATCTTTATTCTTCTAATAATTGTTCAAATTCTTTTTTCTTGCTCTCAAACCATTCTTGCATCGCTACTGGGTTTTGCATTAGGGCTTGTATCTCAGCGAGTGCTTTGAGGTGTGCTGCATCTTGTTTTTGAAACATTTCCATTCCATGTAGTTTGCTCATTTCTACAACTTCTTCAAACGAGTTAGCTTGAAATTCTTTGTCACAGGCTCCACCGAGCTGTTTACAGGTTATTTTTTTCATGTGTTTTTCCTTGGTTATTTCTGTTAATAAGGGTGTTAATTTCAAAGTACTCTACCTAATAAAATCAGCTTATTCAAAAATATTTTGTAGCTAAGGCCTATTCAAATTAGAATTCGTTATTTACAGAGATGATTAAGGTAAGGACGGTATGGTCATGCAAAACCCATTTCAGCGTTTGTTGCGTAGCATTTTATTATTAATTTTAATGGCTTCTTTGACCGGCTGCTTTTACTGGTGGCGAACTTATCAAACTTATCGGCAGTTGAGTTATTTTGATGAAAATTTTAGTATCACAAACACGGATAGTTTTGCGCTTAATTTTAAAAAACCGCGTTTATACAGTGAAGATTTTGTTAGTTTGGCTAAACTAAGACCAACGTCTGAAGAAAAAATAGAGCAAGGGCTGCTATGGCAATATGACTTTAATAAAGTAGATGCTAAAGGTGTGCTGGTTTCGCCTGAAATTTCATTTTTTGTTAATTTAGCCTTTAACCAAGATGATCACATTGTCAGCTGTACATTTTCCCCTTTATTTTTGCAAATTATACCGGCTGAATTTTTGGAAATATCGATTCGTTCTGTGGCAAAAGGTGAAATTAATAAACAGAGCCGACAATTGAAAGTAGATACGGCTAAAGTAGATAAAATTTCTAGTGCTTTGCCTTTAAAACAAGCCATAGTCGCTAAATTAGGCGAGCCAGCAGAGGTGACTGAAACTAAGCTTGAGCATATATATATTTATCATTTCTTATTAAATGCGCATGATATTGAGGACGGGTATGAAGATAGGGCGTTAAATGTAATCAAGCTCTATTTTAATAAAGCCTCTGATGAAATGGTAAAAATGTCAGGTAGTTTTGCGGGTTTAAAAATTTCTATTGATTACCGAAATTATAAAAAATAGCAAGCTGCTCAGCTTAGGCTAGGCAGGGTAAGAGGGTTAAGAGTACAATTCCTTAACTATAGGGTATGTGATTTTAATGCTTAGGTAACTTTTGAGTGTTAGCTTTAACTAAATAAATGCAAGAAACAAGGAGATAGACATGGAACATAAAACCAGCGAACAAATGTTGAAGGCGTTAGCCACTTATATACGTCAGCAAGTTGAAGACAAGAGTGCAGGTGAATTAGTTAATTTTGCGAATATTTATTTTAGTTATGCCGCGTTTGATGAGCTATCCACTCGCTCTGTTGAGGATTTGTATGGTGCAATGCTATCGCAATGGAATCAGTTTTTAGAGTTACCTAATGGACAGGAAAAAGTTCATATTTATAACCCGTCAGTTGAAGAGCATGGCTGGCAAAGTCCGCATACTGTTATTGAAGTTTTGTTACCGGATTGTGCGTTTATTTTGCAATCAGTCACCATGGAAATTAATCGCTATGGGTTTGCAAACCAGCTTATGCTGCATCCTCTTTATTGGGTACAACGTAAAAAAGATGGCAAATTAATAGCTATTTCTGAGACTAAGCAAGAAGGTTTCGATAGAGAAAGTGTTATACATATAGAAGTTGATAGGCAAAGCGACCCTGAGACACTAACGCAACTAAAAATAAGTTTATTGGAAGTGTTAGCTGATGTGCGCGCTGCAACGAGTGACTGGGCTTTGAGTGTTAGTGAGATGCAGGCGGAAATTACGCGTTTAAAAAATCAGCAAAGTAAACCGCAAGAAAGCATTGAATTTTTAGAGTGGTTGCAAAATGATCATTTTGTTTTTTTAGGCTATAGAGAATATCAATTATCCGAGCAAGCTGGTGAGCATGGCTTTAGTGTAGTCGCTAAGACAGGTTTAGGGATTTTACGTGATAAATTAGCGCAAATTCCAGAAGGAAATTTCTTAACGTTAACAGCGGATGCCTATGCGGAACTAAATACCGACAATCCACTTATGCTGACCAATGCCACGAGTAAAGCAACGGTGCACCGTTCTGTCTTTATGGATTATATTGGTATAAAACAATATGACGAAGAAGGAACAGTGATTGGTGAAAAGCGATTTTTAGGCTTGTATTCATCATCAGCTTATTCTTGCGAGCTTAAAACGATTCCTTTAGTGAGGGAAAAGATAAAACATTTAATGCTACGCCCTGAGTTTATCAATAGTAGTCATACGGCACGGGCGCTGTTATTTGTTTTAAGCTCATTACCGCGTGATGAATTATTTCAAGCGCAGTTAAGTGATTTGTTTATTTATGCGTTAGGCACATTACAGTTACAAGAGCGCCAACGCGTGCGTGTGTTTGTACGCCACGATATTTATGGGCATTTTGTTTCATTGCTGATTTATGTACCTAGAGAGCGTTATCACACGGAATCACGTAAAAAAATTCAAGAAATTTTGGTGAGTATTTTTAAAGGTGAGGACACCGAGTTTAGTGTGAGTTTGAGTGAATCGATCCTAGCAAGAATTCATTTTGTTATTCATAGTAAAGAAGGCTGTAGTATTAACTATGATGTGGATGATATAGAGCGCCGCATCGTGGATGCTTTGTCTGACTGGGATGATGAATTATCCTCTGAGTTACATTTTGCTTATGGTGAAGCAGAAGCAAATGCTTATTTACAATCTTATAATGAAGGATTTTCAGCGGCGTATAGAGAAGCGGTTTCGCCACGAACTGCCTTATTAGATTTAAAACGTTTTGAGAAAATTGAGCGACAGGGCCTGGAAACACTGGGTGTTTTATATAGTCCATTAACGGCGAAAGAGCAAAAACAGTTGTTTTTTAAGTTGTATTGTTTTGGTGGGCAAGCCTCTTTATCGCGTAGCTTGCCTGTATTGGAAAATATGGGGGTTAAAGTTTGCAGTGAAAATCCCTATGAAATTAGAAAAAAAGGCCAAGCAAAGCCTTTTTGGATTCATGATTTTGGCCTGCATTATGAGCAGGTTTCCAACTTAAATATAGAGGTTTTGAAACCCAATTTTCAACAAGCCTTTGAACAATGTTGGCTTGGACACATGGAAAATGATGGTTTTAATGCCTTAATCATTAATGCCGATTTAACCTGGCGTGATGTGTATTTTGTACGTGCCTTTTATTTTTATTTACGCCAAATTGGTATTGCTTATAGTCAAAGCTATGTGGAAAGTACCTTAGTTAATAATGCGAATGTGGTGCGTTTATTGGTTGAGTTATTTCATCAACGATTTAAGGCTGAATTAGGTGATGAAATCACCATTGAAACAGACGTTAGTGAAATTAATGAGTTGATTGAGCAAGTCAGATCATTAGATGAGGATCGTATTTTAAGGCGCTATCTCAACCTTATTTTAGCGGCGGAGCGTACCAGTTTTTTTAAGAATACGGTTGATGATAAAGGCATTCCTTATTTTTCAATAAAGTTTAATTCGCAAAAAATTGCTGAAATTCCTTCCCCTGTGCCTTATTTTGAAATATTTGTTTATTCTCCGCGTTTAGAGGGGGTTCACTTACGCGGTGGTGCTGTTGCGCGTGGTGGGTTGCGCTGGTCGGATAGGCGAGAAGATTTTAGAACAGAAGTGTTGGGTTTGATGAAAGCTCAAATGACTAAAAACTCAGTGATTGTGCCTACGGGTGCAAAAGGGGGGTTTGTTGTTAAGACTGACTGTAGCAAAGAGGAAATGGCTGCTGAGGGACTCGCTTGTTATCATGTTTTTATTCGTGGGCTGCTAGATATTACTGATAACTATAAGGTGAATGAAGTCATCAAACCGCAGCAAGTCGTGTGTTATGACACGGATGACCCGTATTTAGTGGTGGCTGCAGATAAAGGCACGGCGCGTTTTTCAGATTATGCGAATGCGGTGTCTAAGGAATATGGTTTTTGGCTAGACGATGCATTTGCCTCGGGTGGTTCGGTGGGGTATGACCACAAAGCAATGGGGATTACAGCAAAAGGTGCTTGGATTTCTGTACAACATCATTTTAAAAGTTTGGGGGTTGATATACAGAAAACACCATTTACTGTAGTGGGTATAGGCAGTATGGTAGGTGATGTATTTGGCAATGGCATGATGCTTTCTCCTCAAATTCAATTAGTTGCCGCGTTTGATCATGAGTCTATTTTTCTTGATCCTACCCCCAATACAGAGGTTTCATTTGCAGAGCGTGAACGATTATTTAAATTGCCTAGATCTGGATGGGGTGATTATGATAATAGCCTGATTTCAAAAGGGGGCGGCGTGTATTCCCGCCAAGAAAAGATAATTACCTTGAGTGATGAAATACAGGAAACATTAGGAATAAAGATAGCGCACGTATCGCCGAATGAGTTGATTAAGGCTATTTTAACTGCGCCTGTAGACTTGTTATGGAATGGTGGAATTGGCACTTATGTGAAAGCGAGTCATGAAATTAATGCAGAGGTGGGCGATAGGGCGAATGATAGTTTACGCATTAATGGTGAAGATTTGCGCTGTAAAGTAATCGGTGAAGGCGGTAATTTAGGCTTTACTCAAGCTGGGCGTATTGAATATGCTTTAAATAATGGCTGCATTAATACCGATTCTATTGATAATTCAGCCGGAGTCGATTGTTCTGATCATGAAGTGAATATCAAAATTTTATTGAACAGTGTTTTAGATAAAGGTGATATGACACGTAAACAGCGTGACCTGTTGTTAGCCAGCATGACAGATCAAGTGTCTGAGTTGGTGTTAGAAAATAATTATGCGCAAAATAATGCGATTAGCATGATTAAAAGTGAAGCCTTGAGTGTTTGGCCGAGCTTAAAACAGCTGATTATGCATTTGGAATCTAGCGCGCATTTAGATTGTGCTTTAGAGAAATTACCCAATGATAAAGATATGCAGCAGCGAAAAGTATCCGGCAAGGGTATTATGCGCCCAGAAATTTCTGTTTTATTAGCTTATACCAAGCAGCTCTTAAAAGCAGCGTTATTGGAGGAATCTGAACAAGTTAATTTGCAGTTATATCAATCTGTTTTAGAGGATTATTTTCCACAGCAATTGCAAACCGCTTATGCTGAAGAAATTCAAACACATCGTTTAGGAAAAGAAATTGCAGCTAATCAGCTAATCAATAGCTTAGTTAATCGTTTAGGGATTGTTTTTCCGTATCGTTTTATGGATGAGTTAAGCTGTTCTGCCGCAGAATTAGTGAATATTTATAACCTAGTGTGTCGTGTGTTTGATATAGACGGGCTTTGGAAAATGCAAAGTGAACTCGATGGTGAAGTCAGTGAGCAGGTGCTCAATGATATGAAGTTTACTATCCGTAAATGGGTGGAACGCGCTATGTATTGGTTTGTGCGTAACGAGCCGATGGCGGAAGCCGCAGAGCATTATGTTGCATCGATTGCTGAATTAAGTGCTGATCTTAGTCATTTAGTGACAGAGAATGAGCAAAAACATATCGATAAAATCACCGATGAGTTAATTAATGAGGGAGTTAAAGCAGAGTTGGCTTTAAGAGTAGGGCATATTAATGTGTTATTTTCGTGTTTGAATGCGATTAAAGTACAAAAAGAAAGTAACTATTCATTGCAAGAAATGACCACGGGTTTATTTTATCAAGCCAGTGCCTTGAAGCTCGATTGGATACAGAATCAAATTTTATTATTACCTAAAGAAACTAGCTGGGAAGCTTTATCAAGGCGAGCCATGTTAGATGAATTTCATCAGGTGAGTTGCGTTTTATTAAAGAGTGTTTTCAATGCAGAAGGGGCGAATTTAACGGAAAAACTCGCTATTTGGCAAGAAAAATACACCATTGCTATTGAACGTTATAGTGATTTGATTAAATCCGCAGAAGCAGATGAAGTGGTGCAGTTAGAGCAAATTGTGGTGATTTTGGGTGCGAGTTGGAATATGACAAGTTATGCCTAAGTACCTATCATTATGAAAATTTTATTGCTTACACCGCCTATGACCCAACTTAATACGCCGTATCCTGCGACGGCGTATTTAAGCGGTTTTTTACAACAGCAAGGCTATGCGGTTAGTCAGCGTGATCTTGCTATTGATGTTTTTTTGAACCTTGTTTCTCGCAGTGGTTTAGAAGCACTTTATGATCAAGTCGCTTTAAATTATGAGTCGGTAGAAGATGTCGATTTACCGGATAGTATTTATAATTTTTTAGATAATTTTGATGATTATTATAAATGCGTGGATAGCGTTATTCATTTTTTACAAGGTAAAGACCCTAGTTTAGCCTTGCGTATCGCATCGCGCCGTTTTTTACCTGAAGGCCCGCAATTTGAATCTTTAGATCAAATTGAAAGTATGCAAAAAGACAGTTTGCAAAGCGCATTTGGAACTTTAGGGGTGCAAGATAAGGCTAAATATTTAGCAACCTTATTTATTAATGATATTGCCAGTGTGATTACCGAGGGGGCTGATCCTTATTTTGAAGTATCACGTTATGCTGAACGCTTGTCTGCATCAAACCCTCAGTTTGATGATCTGTATGCACTATTAAAGGCAGAACAACCCAATTACACCGCAGGTATTATTGAGCAGTTAATGCAGCAATATTTAGCGGATGAAATGCCTGATGTCTTAGGCATTAGTGTGCCTTTCCCTGGAAATATGCTGGGTGCTTTGCAAGCAGCGCAATGCGTTAAAAAAATCGCACCGCAAATAAAAATAGTGATGGGCGGTGGCTTTATTAATACTGAACTTCGCTCACTTAAAGAGCCGCGAATTTTTGAATTTGTCGATTATATTTGCGTGGATGATGGCGAGCGACCGCTATTAAGTGTGTTGGAGCATTTAACAGACCAAAGCATTGAGTTATTTAGAACCTTTAGCTTACAAGTTGGCAAGGTAGTATTTAATAGCACAAATGCGGTGCATGATTTTCCTCAAAAAGCAGTAGGAACGCCGAGCTATCAAGGTTTGGCGTTAGATAGTTATCTCTCTGTTTGTGAAGTGTTAAACCCTATGCATCGCATTTGGAGTGATGGGCGCTGGAATAAAATCACAATTGCGCATGGCTGTTATTGGGCAAAGTGTAGTTTTTGCGATATTAGTTTAGATTATATTGGTGTGTATGATGATGCCGGTGTTGATATTACTATTGCGCGAATTCAGTCACTGATTGCAGAAACAGGGCAAACAGGGTTTCATTTTGTCGATGAAGCCGCGCCGCCCAAAGCCTTATTTGCTTTGGCTGAAAAGTTAATTGAGCTAGAAATTGTGATTACTTGGTGGGGTAATATCCGCTTTGAGAAAACCTTTACAGCGGAAAAATGTCAGCTACTAGCAGACTCCGGTTGTATAGCGGTGAGCGGGGGTTTAGAAGTGGCTTCGGATCGCTTACTGAAACTAATGAAAAAAGGCGTGAGTGTTGCGCAAGTTGCCAACATAACACAGTCTTTTACCCAGTCTGGTATTTTGGTGCATGCTTATTTAATGTATGGCTTTCCTAGCCAAACCGAGCAAGAAACCATTGATGCCTTGGAGTACGTGAGGCAGTTAATGCAGAATAAATGTATTCATTCTGCGTATTGGCATCGTTTTGCGGCGACGATTCATAGCCCCGTAGGCTTGTCTCCTGATGACTATGGTATTACGCTACAGCCCAATAAGAACGTTTTATTTGCCGATAATGATGTTGATTATATAGATTCAGTACAGACAGATCATGACATGCTGGGTGTTGGCTTAAAAAAAGCTTTGTATAACTATATGCATAATATGGGTTTTGAATACCCTGTGTCATTTTGGTTTGATCAGCCTGTTGCTGAAACCAGTTTAGCGAAAAATACCATAGCAGAGTGTTTAAACCTGTCATGATAGGATTCAAAATAAGCAAAGAGTCGAGACTATGATCCCTATTAGAGATACCGCTCCATGTTATTCACGCCCTTATGTTACCTGGGCATTGATGGCTATTTGTATTGTTATCTTTATTGCCTTAGAGCTGGTTCCTGAAAGCATTCATCGTTATGTTATTTCTCTCTACGGGATGGTGCCTGCACGCTATACCAACCCAGAGTGGGCGATTGCGATGGGCTATCCGCAAGATTATTTTCTATCGTTTGTCACCAACCTTTTTTTACATGGAGGCTGGTTGCATTTAATTATGAATATGTGGTTTCTTTGGATATTTGCCGATAATATTGAAGATAGGATGGGGCGCGGGCGTTTTATTGTTTTTTATCTTGTCTGCGGGCTGGTAGCAACCGTTATTCAGTGGGTTTATACACCGACATTAGTTTTTCCCGTGATCGGTGCATCCGGTGCGATTGCAGGGGTTTTGGGCGCTTATTTCTTTTTATATCCGTTCGCTAAAATTATTTTGTGGGTGCCACTATTTTTCTTACCTATATTAGTTGAAATTCCTGCAATTGCTTTTATTGGTGTTTGGGTAATATTTCAAATGCAGAAAGCAACAACAGCACTTATGTTCTATGGTGGTGCATCAGATGTGGCTTTATGGGCGCATTTAGGCGGTTTTTGCACTGGAATGCTGATTTTTCGTGTTTTTATTAGAAAAGATTATCCTGAATAAATCGCTTTAAGGTATAATTACGGAAATTTATTAACCTTCACGCATTTGGTGTGTGGAATCCATAGAGCTGATGAAACTATCTGCTTTTAGCCCTTATTTTTAGGAAGTTACTGTTAAAATGAAGAACATTAATGTCGCCCTTGTTAGACTTATCCAATTTGTTACTTTTGTCTTTTTTACTTTCATCGTAATTTCTTATTTTGCAGTGATGGTTATGATTCCATTAGATGCTATCGTAATGATTGCTGATTTATTTAGCCTAATCGGTCTTAATACATTTGGCGGCGCACTTATTGGGGCTCCTGTCGTAGGCTACTTGTGTAAAATGGGTTACGAAATTCCTGCATTAAGAGCTATTATTGTTGATACAGGTATGGAATTAGTTAAATCAGGTAAAGCAAAAGTTGATGCATTCAACGCGATTGCGGATTCTGTTAAATAATTGATCTAAACTCAATTATTTCCAAAAGAGCTCATCCTTTATAAAAAGGGTGGGCTTTTTTTATGTGTGTCACTTTTTATTTTTTAACGAATTTTAGGAACAAATGAAAAAAATATTTAACAAAAGCGTTATTACTAATTTTTTGGCAGCACTATTGATAGTTGCTGGCTATTTTTCACCGATGTACTCAGACATCATCAAAGCGATTGGTTTTTTTGCGCTGTCGGGTGCTTTAACTAATTGGCTAGCGGTTTATATGTTGTTTGAGAAAGTGCCATTACTTTATGGGTCGGGCATTATTCCAAACCGTTTTGAAGAATTTAAAGGCTCGATTAAAGAACTCATGATGCATCAGTTTTTTACTGCTGATAATATTGAGCAGTTTATTGAAGGCGAAGAACAGCAGGGTAGTGGCGTTTTAAATCTTGATCCTTTATTAGCAGCGGTTAATTACGATCAAATGTTTGAAGGTTTAGTTTCATCGATTATGGAATCGTCATTTGGTAGTATGTTGCAAATGATGGGCGGCGAAGAAGCATTAATTCCTTTAAAAGAACCGTTTACAGAAAAAATGCAATTAACATTAGCGGAGATGGTAGATTCGGATAAATTTAAAGCGGCTTTAAAGCAAGGCTTAAATGCGAATCAAATTGGTGAAGACATTATTGGTAAAATTGAAACCGTGATTGATAAGCGTTTAGCTGAGTTAACACCGCAATTAGTAAAAGAAATGGTACAAAAAATTATCCGCGAACACCTAGGTTGGTTAGTCGTTTGGGGTGGTATTTTTGGTGGAATAATGGGCGCTGCATATAGTTTCGTTTAAGCGTTTATTTTTATCGTTCTCACCGGAATGCATATTCATTTTATCGTTCCCATCGCTCCGCGTGGGAATGTATATCTAGACGCTCCAGCGTCTCTAATATAAAGAGCACAAATGGGCAGAAGTCGCTACGTTACCACTGAATTCGATAAACCTCACTTTATGACGTGTACGGTTTTAGAGTGGCTGCCTATTTTTACTCGCCCTGAAGTCGTTGATATTATTTTAAAATCTTGGCAGTTTCAGCAACAAAACAAAGCTCTAAAACTGTATGGCTATGTTATTTTAGAAAATCACTTACATTTTATAGCTCAAGCACCAAGGCTTGATAAGTGTGTACAAGAATTTAAATCTTATACAGCTAGACAAATTATTGATCATTTAAAACGACAGCAGGTAGAAAAGTTACTGACGCGCTTAAAATTTGCAAAATGTGCGCATAAAATAGACCGTGAATATCAATTTTGGCAAGAAGGTGTTCATGCAGAAATGGTTTTTAGTGAAGCTATTATGCGCGAGAAATTAGACTATATTCATCACAATCCGGTAAAACGCGGCTATGTTGATAGGGCTGAGCATTGGCGATATTCTAGCGCAAGGAATTATGAAGGCAGTGATGGTTTGATTGCTATTGATAAATGGTAGTTTCGTGACGCAGGAGCGTCTGAAGCTGAATTCCCACGCGGAGCGGTGGGAACTATAGATTTTATCGCTCCCATCGCTCTGCGTGGGAATGCCTGTCCAGACGCTCCTGCGTCACCTAAGCCTTGTTATTTTTCGACTAATTTAACCGCCGTTCCATAGGCTAAAATTTCAGACGCACTCGCCATAATCGCGCTAGTAGTAAAGCGCACATTAATGATGGCATCGGCATCACGAGACCGAGCTTCAGCAACCATACGTTCAATAGCAACATCACGTGCATCGGCTAGCATTTCTGTATAGCCTACAATTTCACCACCGACAATACTTTTTAAGTTGGCCATAAAATCACGGCCGACATGTTTTGATTGCACAACATTGCCGGCAACAATACCGAGATTTTCTTCGATTTTTTTTCCTGGGATTTCTTGGGTTGTAGAAAATTGCATAATTACTCCTGATTTTTAGCGTTAGACTGAGTTGTTGCTTGTTTAGCTAGTTCAGGTACAAACAAAGCAGGGTCAACTTTAGTTTTATTTAGATAAACATTCCAGTGTAAGTGCGGTCCTGTTACACGTCCTGTTGCGCCGACTTCACCTAATTTTGTGCCTTGCTCTACGATTTGTCCTGCTTTAACTGTGATTTTAGACATATGAAAATAGCCACTGATTAAACCTTGGCCATGATCTAAAAAAACCGTGTTGCCATTATAATAGTAAGCGCCAGTATTAATAACAATGCCTGCGGCAGGGGCAACAATATCGGTTCCGCTAATAGCTGCAATATCTAAACCGCTGTGTGGATTTTTAGGCTGATTATTAAAAAAGCGTTTTAAACCAAAAGGGCTACTTAAACGGCCAATAACAGGAATCTGAAAAGTTAAATCATCAACGCTTTGTAAGCTCCAAGTATTCAGCGCTTTATTGATAGCAGGGCGCTCGCTACGAATGCGTTTTAAATCATCAGGATTAGGGTTAACCATGCGCTTATTTTTTAGGGTTATATATTGCGCAGGGTAGTCTTTAGCAGTGACAGTAAAATTGATATTACGTGTTTCTGCGCTAGATTTAACCTGAATACTGTGTTGCCCCGCTTTGCTTTTAAGGGAAATCCCGACCACGGCAACCCATTGCTTATCATTTTCTAAGACCAGCACTTTTTTGGATTGAAAAAGCACTTCGGGTGCGGGTGCGGAAATATCACCGATCGGAATATTAATAATCCCCCCCGGCACGGCAAGCGTAGTAGGAAGGGAGCTAGCTTGAGCTAGGCTAATGAAGCAAAAGAAGAATAAGCTGTAGAGTATTTTAGTCATGGTCAATGCTTTGTATTTGGCTAATAAAAGTACCATCGCTAAGGCGCGTTTTAATCATTTGCCCCGCTTGTAGTGCTTGAGTGGATTGAATCAGTTTATTGTGAGTACTGGTTGTTAAGCTATAACCGCGATCTAAAGTAGAAAGCGGACTAACCACATTTAACGTCGCGCTTAAATGCTGTAGTTGCGTGCTATGCTGCTGTAATTTATTTTTTATACTGCTGTGTAAGCGTGTATTAAGCAAAGTAAATCTAGATTTTAACTGCTGCACTTTATACGCGGGGTTACGTTGCATTAATTCAGCTTCTTGCCTCTGTAGCTGTGCTTTGAATTGCGCTAATTTATACTGCAGGGCTTGATGTAATCGAGTCTCTAGGCTGGCTAATGTTTGTGCTTTTAAAGCCAATTGTTTACCAGGGTGCTGTTGATTTAAATTTTTCTCTAGCCAGTCTAAATGGCGCGCACGTTCGAGTATTTTATTTTGTATTAATTGGCTTAAATGCTGCTGATACGCTTGGAATTGGTTTTTCCAATGCTGAGCATCAGGTGTGGCATGTTCCGCGGCTGCGGTAGGTGTTGCGGCACGAAAATCGGCGACATAGTCAGCAATACTGGTATCCGTTTCATGGCCAATACCACTAATCACTGGAATGCGGCTTTTAAAAATCGCTTTGGCAACCATTTCTTCATTAAACGCCCATAAGTCTTCTAATGAGCCACCACCACGCGCCAAGATAAGTACATCACATTCTTTACGCTGATTTGCGGTGATAAACGCTTGGTTGATTTGGTATTTTGCGTCGTTACCTTGTACCGTAACCGGATAAATAATCACGGGGATAGAAGGGAAGCGACGTTTGAGTACCGATTGGATATCGCGAATTGCAGCGCCTGTAGCAGAGGTAATAATACCAATCGCATGAGGAATAGTCGGTAGTGGTTTTTTATGCTCGCTAGCAAAAAATCCTTGCGCTTCGAGCTTTGCTTTTAATTGCTCATAAGCTCTGCGTAACGCACCATCGCCTGATTCTTGTGCGCTATTAACGATGAGTTGATAATCGCCTCGCGCTTCGTAAAGACTAGTACTCGCATTAACTATAATTTGCATGCCATTTTCAATGGTGAAATTGAGGCGCTGTGCTTGGCGTTTAAATAAGGCGCAACGTACTTGTGAGCGCTCATCTTTTAAAGAAAAGTATAAATGTCCAGAAGCAGGCTGGCTTAGGTTTGAGATTTCACCAATCACTTGAATCGCCGATAAATTATCTTCAAGTAAAGTCTTTGCCGTGTAATTTAATTGGCTAACGGTAAGAATTGATTGCTTGTTGCTTAAATAAGGCATCATGCTTAACGTCTATTGTTACGACTACGTTCAACTGATAATAGGTAACGCTGTACTTTAGACTCAATCGCGCTAGGCAATTGTTGAAATTTAATGCCAATAATTTGTGTTTTTTCGGGTGCTGATGTGTTTTGTGGGTGGCGATTGCGAATTTCTACGGGCGTTTCAAAGCTACCAATTTCTGGTAAGTGAACGGTAAAGTCATGAATATTGCTAATATCAGCAAGCAGATCATTCCGGTGCTCTTCAGGGTTATAAAGTAAGGAGAGACCGGTTAGGCTAATATCGTTAATTTCAAAAGAGAAAACAGGAAAGTTTTCATATTCAACTTCAGAGGATTCTGCCGGTGCAAAACTTAATTGGCAGGTAGGCGTATTTTGTATGGGTGGTTTAATACGATAAAACATGCGTCGCTCTAACCAAATAAGTTCTTTAGGGAAGTCTAAAATGAAGGTATCTTTTCCCCCCAGTAGCGGCTGTGTCACTTTGTTAAGCATAAAAGAAACGGCAACACCCGCAACGTTAGTTTCAAAGAGTATATTTTTTGCTTTGAGTAGTTGTTTATTAACCCTCGGATCAGACGCAATATCTAAATGAAGTATCTGCTTTTTAGTGTTAATTTCAAGCAAGGCACTGATGAAAAAAGACTTACCGTCATTAAATGTGACGGTAAGTAGACTATTTTTCTTTAAAATTAGCGTTAATTTACGAGCAATCTCATTATTATTTTTAAGTGTAAATTTGGAAGTATCGGGCATGGGGATTGATAATAGAAAAGCTAAAGCAATAAAAGTAGGTTATTGGCTATATGATAAGGTATTAACCGGCTTTTCTATACACTTATTCATCAGGAAGTTTAAATACCCAAAAGGCGAGTGGTACCAACATAAACTCGAGAACAACATATAAAATTAAAATGCCGGAAGGTAAGCCATCAGCAAATAAACTAATGATTCTTCCGCTCACCAATCCACCCGCAAACAGCAGTGTGCTTAATACGGCAAAGTTTCTATAAGTGTCATTAAAGGCAGCATACAGCCAAAATAAACCTAAGGATAAATAAAGCCCCATGACCGCACGTAGAATATGTGCAATATCTAAACTGGGTTGTGTCTCATTTAGGACGGTTTGCATAAACCATTGCGGTGAAACACCGTAAAGCAGGGCAATAATCGCAACAGCGCTAAAGGCAAAGATCAAAAAATATTTTTTTATTAACATGGGGGCGAACTCCTATTTTAGTTGCACGTAGTTTGTAATATTTACCAATAAAGTTCTAAGCCAAAAAATGGCCCTGTACTTTGTTAATTACTAGCGAATTTCTTTTCCAATTGCTCAAATGCACTACTGAGTGAATCTGCAATAACAGTGTGTCGATTCAAGGCAACTAACACTTTCGCAAAACCTGCAAAACCTTGTTGTGTGCTTGCTTTTAAATATAAGGGTTGTATATAAAGTAATGAATGCTCAATAGGAACAATGATCATTCTGCCGCGTGTCACTTTAGATCCACGTTGATTCCATAAAGTTAATTGACTAGAAATATCAGGATTTTGATTCATTAAAGCACTTATTTGCGCAGGCCCTTCAATTTGTATCTGCTTAGGAAAATTATAGACATGAATGTCTTCTTGGTAGTGATCATCACAATCAGAAACATTTAAACAGCCTGCAATCGCAATGGAATGCAAATTATCCGCACCTAAAGGCGATAAAGGGCTGACTAAAATAAATTTTTGCTGTTCCTTGGGTGACATGTTTTCTAATTCTTCAATATCAATCGTTAAGTAATAAGGCTGCATAGACTTATCACCTAATTTAGAAATTTCTAAGGCTTCGCTTTGTTGATAAAACACCTCAGGGTCTGTTTGATGAAATCGAGAATACAGTTGCATTTGTAATGCGAACCAAGCTTTAGGATAGCTGAAGTGCTTAATAATGGCAGCTGGTGCTTTATCGATACTTTTGAATAAAGTAGGGTATAAGCGTTGATAGGTTTTAATGATCGGATCTTTGTTATCGGCAACATAAAAATCAACAGCGCCGTTATAAGCATCAACGACAACCTTGACGGAATTTCGCGCATAGTTAAATGGTTTTATTTTTACTGAATTTTTTAAAGCAATGGTTTCAACTAAGGGGTACTTATCAGAGGAAGTATAGGCATCAACAATCCAAACAATTTTTTTATCGACGATGACGGGTGTGGCTTCTTTATCGATGACTAAAAAAGGCGCAATGGTTTTTATACGTTTAAAAATATTACGTCTAACTAACAGTCGACTTTTATTGTTAATGCCAGTAGAAAAAAAGATGCGTTGATCACTAAAAAAAGCAGAGGCAACTGATTTTGTAAGCCACGATGACAAAGCTAATCCACCTGTGCCGTCGTAATCGGTATGCATATCACCTAAACCACTGCCGGCATGCGCTAATGATTCGCTATTAGGCACAATGGCGTAGGCGGCATCGGTTGAAGCGTAATATATTTCAGGATGAGTTAATTGCAGCTTATCAAGTTCAGTGGATTGGCCAAAATTTTGCAATAACCATTGCATTGGGCGATTAGCTTGCTGTAATGAAGGGGACATCACTATGCCATTACCATGCGTATAAACTAAATGTTCATTACGCCAGTTTTGTGCCTCGGCAGGAAGGCTTTGATAATCAAGCTCACGCGCAGCGACATTGACTTGCTGATTTTTCCCATCTAACAAATAACGGTCAGTCGCCAAATGATAAAAACTGTAAAAAGCACGAATACTCTGTAGCTGTTCATAAACAGGCAATAACAAATTATCATCCCATAACGGAATGTTTGTTAGTTCGCGTTTAATTTCAAGACTTATATTTGTAGTCAAAGAAGACTCGAGTGGGTAGTCTATTGCTTTAATGTTAGATAAATTAAACGCATCTTTAGTCGCCTGTATATGGTGCTGTATAGATTTAGATTCAGCGACGACTGGGTTAGAGCTGACATAATAATCATCAATTAAATTAGGAATAAAATCGAAGTTTTTAACAGCTAAAATCAATAGGTAAGAGAGCCCTAATACAATGGCTAGTTTGCTTTTTTTACCGGTATATAAAGTGTAAAGCGTAGTAATAGCAGCACTTAGAAATAAAATAAAACTTAAAATGATTAAAGGCAAATAATAATTCAGCTCGACAAAGCCAGGCCCAAAGAAGATAGGCAAATGGCGGTCTTCATAAAGTATTTCAATACGCTCTAGGGCGATAGACCAAGATTGAAGAAGTGTTAAACAGCCCACTAATAGCGCGATATGAAATTTTGCAGGGGCAGGTAGGCTCTGAGATGAGTCAGTGCGATGTTTATTGGCTAGATAATAGAAACTACTGACGATGATTAATAATAATGCAAACACCCATAATAATTGGTTTTGGATCAGTTGATAGACAGGGTAAGAAAATAAGTAATAACTGATGTTTTTAGAATAAACAGGGTCGTGTAATTCGGATTGTGCGCTAAAGAAATACAGTAAAAAATCTTCCCAATGATCATATACCGGCGCGAGAACAGCTGCTGCAATAGCAAGCGATAACAGTAAGAGTGTTTTTTTTCGCTGTTGCAAAAAGGTCAAAATACCTTTGCTCTCCGCGTTTAAACCGAGTGTGCGTGGAATGACGCTGAAATTATAATAAATCAGCAGGGTGAATGCGCTGGTCGTCGCGATGATAACAATCGCGGCATAGCTTTCACGTAATAGATAGAAAGAAGCTAAATCTAAGCTGCTAAACCACCAGAAATTTAACAGAAAATCGCTTGAATAATAAATGCCGATAAACAGGGTTATGAGTGTAAGCGTAATTTTTAGCAATAATTTCATGGTGAGTTTGTTGTCTGAGGTGATGTTTTTTATGTCGGCGCTAGAGCGATATGTCAGTGTTAATTATAGAGGATGAAATGCGCAGGGTGTTTAAAATCTGATGAAATTTTAAAAAAATGGCTCAAGCAGTTAATTCTGTTGGGCCATTGTTGGTTTTAACGCGAGTTAAAAATAGAGCTAATCAACAATCCTCTTAACTGCCGGCGCTTTCTGCTCAAATGCATTGCGCTTAAAGCCTTCTCCAGAGGGAGAAGGTTGGATGAGGGTAAATGCAAATCCAATTCTGTCGGATTTGTCCAGCAGGAGAGGGGGTAATATCAACTCCAATAAATTCGCTTGTTATTCCTTCTCCTGCTGGAGAAGGCTAGGATGAGGAGATTAAAATAAAAACTTATTGGGATTGGTATAACTGCACGCTATAACTCATTGTATTTTAGTTGTAAAAAGCTTGTGCAGATACCTGAACCTTAGGAGAGGGATTTTAAGAACAAAAGTAATTTAAAAATGGCAGTTACACAGAATTATTTACAGTCTCCAATTAGATACGAGGGAACCTCGAAAAACATGAAACCTAAGAAAAATAAGTTCTCAATAAAAATTCACTCTATAAATCATAGAATATCCCTCTATTTTGGGGAGATTTTTTTCCTATAAAGTGGCATTTAAGCCATTTTATAGGGCGTTATCCCAT
>Ga0209290_1000739_pt1 | contig 20532 bp, 19 predicted proteins | sample EN1Hudsemesocosm_2_FD_184632 | JGI IMG/M metagenome (GOLD analysis project Ga0209290, IMG submission 184632) | Methane-oxidizing microbial communities from mesocosms in the Hudson Canyon - EN10B Hudson Canyon (SPAdes) (version 2) | ecosystem: Environmental > Aquatic > Marine > Cold seeps... | reverse complement strand
AGCATACAATATAAGTAATTAAACAGCATAAGTAATTAAACAGCATAAGTAATTAAACAGCATAAGTAATTAAACAGCATAAGTAATTAAACAGCATAAGTAATTAAACAGCATAAGTAATTAAACAATATAAGTAATTAAACAACATAAGTAATTAAACAACATAAATAATTAAATAAGATAAGCCAATCATGAGCAATTTACATGAACGGCGTAGAAGAGGTTAATTGTGACTGAGTTTTTTCAAGCATGGCTTGCACTGTATAAAGATCCTGTTTTTTTTGAAGACGCTGTTTTGCGTGAAGGACTTACGTTTTTGCAGTTTCCTCTCGCCACGCTGGCGCTGAGTGTCGGCACATTCCTGATCATTGCTCTACCGTGGACTCTATTAGCCTGGTTAGACCCTAAGTGGGCGAGACCCTATAAAATTCAAAATAAGCCCTTTCAAGTAGCAAAGTACTTTTGGCCCAATGTTGCACGTATTACTTTAAATTCGATCATGATGTTTTTGGTTCTAGTGCTGGTTTGGCCCCTTTTGAGTTTGAGTAATGTTCATACGGGCGCTGTGCCTTCCTGGTATGTCTGGGTCTTTCAAATTGTTTTTTTTCTGATTCTTGATGACTTTTTGTTTTATTGGATGCATCGTTATATGCATGAAAATAAATGGGTTTTGCGTCATATACATTCGGTTCATCATCGTATTAAAAACACCTGCGCCTTAGATGGCAATTATTTTCATTGGGTAGAGTTTGTGTTGATTGGTTCATTAGCGATGGTTGGCCCGCTTTTATTAGGCTGTCATTTATACGTCTTGTATGCGTGGATAATTATTCGGAATATTGAAGCAGCAGATGGCCATGCAGGTTATGACTTCCCATGGAACCCCTTACGGTTTTTACCACTCTATGACGGCCCTGTTTATCATGACTTTCATCATGCGCGGTTTAAAGGAAACTATGCGGGTGCTTTGCATTATGTGGACCGGTTTTACGGGACATATATTAAAGAATATTTGGAGTATAAAAGGTCTCATGCATACCCTAAAACGAATACCCAAGACTAAAAGGAAAGGGTCAGAAGTAAATTTTATTCTGGCCCTTTTATTCTTGACCCCGGTTATTCTCTCGACACCCTAGAAACCCAATTACTCACAATCAAGTATTGGAACAACAAGAATGGGGCATTTGGCGCTATGAATCACCTCTTCACTCACGCTACCTAAAAGTATTTGATACATTTTGCCATGACCATGAGACCCTATAATAATCATATCGGCACTGAGTTTTGAGGCCTTATTCAGAATTGCCTTAACGGTTGTTCCTTGAATAAGAAGTGCGGTTGTATCCAGATCTTGCTCGCGCATGCACTTAGCAATATGCTGAATTTGTTGGTGTTTCTGGTGTAGATCGTTGGCAATGTAATTTCGAATTGGCTGTGAATTTGTCTGTGTTTCAATATGATAACTAAGGGTGCCAGATTGCTTTAACGAGGCCGGCTCATATCCAACGAAGCCTTGATCGGGGCTTGTTATATGGATGATCCACAGTTTTGCCGCGTGATTTTTTGCAAATTCTGCAGCCTTTTTGATTATTATTTCGGTAGATTCAGAAAAATCGATACAAACGAGAATATTCATATACCCTCCTCAATTCTTGAGATAGCTTAGTAATACATTAGCATGACAGACTAATAGTATCTAATTAAATTATACGTGACCAAAAGGTTTACCCAAAAAGGACCTATTAATTCAAAGCCCTTAACTGATCAATAAGCTCCACGGCTTCAGGAGGGCCGTCGGTGAACACCAAGCGTATTTTCCATATATCAGCTTGCTTATGCAGCAAATAGGTATAGCCCTTATGGTTGAGCTGACCATCAATATCGGGCTCACCGAACTTTAGGCCAAACTGCAGTGTTGCCGCGCTCATTTCTTCGGAAGTTAATGCCAGTGCTGTAAAGTCAGGGTTAAAACCCTTAACGTATTGATCCGCTTTTTCCCATGAGGAATTGGGTAGCAGGTCGACAAATAATACGGAGAGTGATTTACCGAGGCTATCTTTTGGGTAGTCTGAGTAAGCCTGGTTGAATACAGAAAGGGTGATCGGGCAGGCTGAATCACAGCCAGGGTAACCAAAGTACAGTAGTGCGTAATCACTCTTCACATCATTTATGCTTGCAATATCAATAGCTCTATCCATTTTAACGGGTAGTAACGGTATCAATAAGATAAACACGATAACGACGGCTATTAATAAGAAGCCTGAAATCGTCTTAATTTTGCTTTTCAAACTTGTCTCCTGATGTCATTCATCTGTGCTGATAAATGAGTTTTTCAAACTAGCCGCAAGCACAGAATGGATGTGACTCAGTGTCGTTTGCATCTGACTGATATCATCGTCGTCCACAGTTTCGATCAAACTCATGATCTCTTCAATATTATATAGGCTCATGGGTATATGTTCGAGATTGTCCTTGAGGTATTGATTCCAGCCAAGGCGCTCCTTGCTGATCCTGAGATAGATATGAACTAATTCGTCAATACGATCTATTTTACGGGCTAGCTCTTTTTGCTCGATCTTTTTTTCAGGGTGAGGAATTAAGACTTCATACTCATCAACGAATTCGTAGGTCAGATCTTTTAGATAAGAAAAGCCCAGTTCGGCTGACTTATAGCCCATTGCTCTAAAATTATCACATAAGCAAAGCAGGTAATTCTCTTCAGACTGTTTAATAAGTTGTTTATTTTCGGCTAATAATCTTTCGGATAACTCAACGAAAGTAAAAAAATCGGTAGGCCTTACTAATAGCAATTGGAAAAAGATACCGAGATCTTTTTGTTTTCGGTTTTCTTTAGTCTGAAGTGCTTTTAGTTCGGTCACATCGGCTACTCGCACCAGTATTTTATTGACCATATATTCATTGTTAATTGTTCTAGACCTATCTGTAATAGGGGTCCAGGTAAATTCCAGATTTTTCCTGTGACTCAGGCCTGTCTTTCGACATTCATTCACGAAATAATGCTGATGGTCATTAAATTCAGCCTTAGACTTACCAAGACAATATTGGATAGCGAGATCAACGCCTTGAATAACATCATGTTCCAAATTGCTATTCTTAAAGAGTACGTTAACTGCCTTTTGGCCTGAAATATCTTGGGTTTCAAAAATTCTTTCAAGCGCGTTTGAGTACTCTGGATCAATTTTACTCTCTTGGGTGATGGTAAAGACACCTTCCGATAGATTGGCAAAGATCGATTTAATATCGGTCGTAGTCTGCATCAAGCTCATACTGCGCTCGGCAACCATGTCTTCCAATTCTTGGTTAAATTTTTCCATGCTTTCAAGTAAATTTTCATTGGTCAGAAACTCTTTCATACTGTTATAGGTCACGAAACAAAGTAGAACAGCCATGAGAATGGCCCAATATAAGTGCGTGACATAGGCATCCCAACGCCCCCAATTAAAGGCGAGTATAGGCATGCCCATTATTTCAATTGACGCGGCCTCACAAAATGTCGCGGTTAAATGGTGGGTCATGACCATGGCAATACTGGATACTGCGGCAAAACCATCTCGGTAGACTAATAAAATACCCAAACTTATAAAATAAACTAAGTGAGAGGTCGGCGTACCCAACTCTTGTTGAATATAAATCACCTCCACCAGGCAGCCCGTCACGCCAACTAAAATGCGATTAATATAGGTGCCCCGATAAAATACATAACCTAATACTCCGACCCCCAGCGCTAGCCCACCACCAATATAGCCGAGTAAAAAATAGCCGTGCCTTCCGCCGCCTAATGTGGCAAGTACTAACCAATAGACGGCCAAAATAAGCAGTGCTGTTTTATCCGCTTTAATAAAATCACGTTTAAGCTTGAGTTTTGCGTGCTCAGATAAACCAGCGTCATTAACATGAAAAAAAATGTTCAAGTTTGCTTTGAATGAATCTTTAGACAGACTGCTAAATTTCATATTAAGGCCTCCTGACGGAACGCCAAATCAGCAGGCAACTTGAGCATCATTTCAAAAGGTATAAAACCTTCTTTATCGGGCACGGCTGATAACAAATCAATTTCGATATTGCCTTGATGAGTTGCCAGAATTTTTTTAACCGTATCTAAACCTTCACCTCTTCCTGACACCTCTGTTATTTGCGTTGCGGTAGAAAAACCCGAGTGAAAAATTAATTCAGCTAGCGCCAGTTGCGAGGCACCGGAAAAGGGGGCCAACAGACCATTGACTATCGCTTTCTCTTCAATTTTAGCAAGATTAAGCCCTTGACCATCGTCCCTATATCGAATGAGTAAATACTCATGTGTGAGATCAACGCTACAACTTATGTATCCTTGTTCCCGTTTTCCTTTCGAACGACGAACTTCTGGCGGTTCTATGCCGTGATCCAAAGAGTTACGCATAATATGTGTAAAGACTCTTTTTAATGCGGGCATCACTTGAATGCAGAGTTTGATGTCTTGGCTATCGATTGATACTTCTGGTGTGGGCTTGCGTATTTCTAGCGCGAGCATGTCGAGTGAGCTAATGATTGGTTCTAGAATGCCCTCTAAAGGACATGCGCCTAAGGTGCGTAGAAAATAGGATACTTTGGTTAATTCCTTTTGTAGTTCAGCGGCGTTTTTAATATCAAGGGTATCTAAAGTATGACATAGGTATTCTAACTCCGCTTTATTAGCCATCAATATAGCGGCATTGTCTTGAGTGCGGTTGCGACCGAGTTTAGTGTGATGAATATGCTCATATTCTTCTATAATATTTTTTGTGGTGTTCAATGATTGTAAAAGAGCATTCTTCTTCCAAGCCTCATTAGGCTGCATTCTCAGTTCATCATATTCACATTCAGCATCGTGGGTGCAGTTAGTAATGTGTAAGAAACCATAAACGCGTGCGTGTTCTTTGATGGTATGCATATTATGAAAAAGAGTGTTGATAAGCTCGGGGTGTTTCTTACCGGGTTCACTGATAATTCGTCTGTTTGCTTCAACAAGTGACTTAGACTCGCTAATAAAGGTGGTAAATGTTTCTTCATTAACCGCCAGAATCTGGTTAATAATCTGTAGCAGTCTATTTTTTATTTTTGCCTCATTCTGCAAATTTTTAAGCACGCTGACATCATTAATACTCAAGAGTATGCGTTCTACTATAGGGTTTTCTTTAAGAACAGGGTTTTCTTTAAGAGCAGGGTCTTCATCCAGAATAGGGTTTTCTTTAAGAGCAGGGTCTTCATTCAGAATAGGGTTCCAGGTAAATTCCAGGTATTTATCGATACCCGAAACTTTTTTAGTGCACTCGTGAACGAGTAAATGTGCGTTGTAGTTAAATACAAATTTGCTGGCGCCTAAAGCTGTTTCAATCCCGGTCGCCATCGATGATAAGGTCGTTGGACTTAAATCTGTGTTGGAAAATACCACCTCCATAACCGATCTGCCTTGAATGTCATCGGTTTCGAGTATTTTTACCAAACCCAAGGAATATTGGGGATGTATTGTTTCATCACTATCAATCATTAATAGGCCTTCAGACAGATTATTCAGCATTCCCTTTAGGTTTTCAGTTTTTTCTGCAAGCTGAGCTGTCCGATGAGTTATTTTTTCATTCAATCCGTTTTTGGCCTTTGTCAATTCTTCGGCCAGTAATTGATTATTCTTAAAATCGGTGATGTGATTTTTGATGATCAGCGCAAATACCACCGCTGAGGAATAAAAAGCTAAGAGATGGAACAAACAGGCATCCCAAAGGCCCCAGGTGTAGACTTTCACTGGCATCTCAAAAATGACGACACCTAAACTTTGAAAGTAAGTAAAGAGCAGGTAATAGAGCGTGGTAAGGGCCAAAAATATCAATAATGGCGTAATATCTTTATAACGCGTCAAAAGGTAAACCGAGGCATAAAACGAAAAATGTGGCTCGATATAACCCGGTTGCTGATGCACAAGTAATGCGCCGAAAAGCCCCAGACAGAGGCATAATATGCTTCGTCGTTTTGTACCTTTAAAAAAACGGTAAGCGAGCCAAGCCGTGCCCGTTAACAAAGCGCCACCAAAAAAGCTTAAAAGGTAAGTGTCAGAATATAAGGTGATACTAAGAGAGGTTAGCCAATACAGGGGGATGATTGTCATCACGAACTTATCGTTTTCTTCGAGATTATCCTCCAGACGCTGTTTGTATTGCTCAGATAAAGGCGTGTTATGAAAAAAATGGAAAGAATTTATTCCCCTTGATTCAGACACCATTTAAAGCACTCCCATTAAGAAATTACAATCATCATGAAACAAGAACGTCAGTCGATATAAGTGTAGCTCCTTGGGTATCAAAAAGTCTAAGGGGCAAAAGGCTGTTGAAGGGGGAACTGTTTACTTCAACATCACTTATGAGGCACTAGATGGCGGTTGATCTAAGTATAGTCCATTATCTTTCGGGCACACGAAACCTAAGCGAACACTAGATTGACCTTCGGTTTATTTAACTTAAGCAAGTGGCTTCAGGTCTATCACCTTTAAGTTAACAGGAGAGGTTGTGAGTTTGATGTCCGAGTTTAAAGTCAGATAGAATAGTTTGAAATTAAAAAAAGGGGAGCTTCATGCCCCCCGAAAAAGTCAGGTAATATTTGTAGCACCTGTAGCACCTGTAGCACCTGTAGCACCTGTAGCACCTGTAGCGGCTTAGCTAAGGTGTTCTAGTCTAAGCTTGCTTTACTTTCGCCTACTGTCGCTGACTTACGCAGATACATATTTCCTTGGCTCGCGTCTAGTAAGGCGCTGACATCGGACAGTGCGGCTGCATCCCATTGTGAAACGTGACATGCTGCCGCAGATTTAGCCGCACTAATATCTTCGTCATCTACGGCGATTGTATATTGCAGATACTTTTCTTCGGTCGTGCCCCATATTGCTTGTAAGACGCCGCCAAATTGAGAGGTAGGTGTAAAGCCTAATACTTGAGATTCAGGTACTCCAGGGTAGTAGGCTGTCTCAGGCCAAACTGCACCTGTGGAGCTTCCTGCTTGAAATAAATCAGAGACGATTGCGCTGACCATTCTATGATCTTTATGGCCGTAACCACCTTCAGGGCCCCATGGAGATATAAATAACAGGTTTCTCAGAGTGATCTAACCAGTGCTGGATAGTTTCATTGAGCGCTTCAGTATGTCGGAAAATAGGCCCTACAAGTAGCACGTTAGGGGGGATGGGTCTTGGTAATTCTAATCCAAACGTAGAGGTACAAATAGAGAGAGAGGCTTTTATCGGATGGTGACCGATTTTGGGGATCTTAAATTTTCGACGCATTCTAATTATTTGACCCAGCACCCCGAATGGATAATAAGCAAGAAAAAGGGTGATCAAATCATAGTAATTCCCAAAGCGTTCCCAAAAAGTTAAAAACTTGGGCCTTGAAGAAGAGAGTGCAGGTAAATGGGGTAAAAGAGGCGCACGAAAACTGATTAGGTCGCTGACCTCAATGTAGGGTATGTTGAATTTAACAGCGAGATCCATCGCAGGTATCATGGTTTTCTCAGCAATGATTAAATCGGGCTTTAGTTCTTCGATGATGCTAATTATTGATGCGTAACTTTCTTCTTGAACTAAAGGCAGCATCAATTTAGCCATTAATTTTTCCCCTTTGAATCCAGGGTTTTTGCCCGTAAGTCTCGATACTTTAGACCAGCACCCAGGATCTAATAGTGACTGAGTTTTATCTTCAATTACTTTTAGTCCTGCAATCTCACCAGGCCAGTGCATACCTGACTTATGTATACCAAAAGTACAGTTATGACCTCTGGATATTAAGGTCTCTGCCAAGGCAATACTTGGATTTGCATGCTCCCTGAGAGGTATCGATAAGAACAAAATTTTATTGTTTTTAATGAGTATATTGTTTTTATTGAGCATACCAGTCACTAATTATTTTTATATGTATATATGACTACTATTAAATCACATAACTGCCAATAAATAGTAAAAGATGTTTGTTGCTACAATCGCTCATCTACTGTGGGCATATGCCATTCTCGTATTCATTGATAACATCATAGTCGTTGAACCAGTCAATAAAGTCGACGGAGCTTTGTGGCTTGCTGATATAGTAGCCTTGAAGTTTGTCGCAGCCATACTCTTCGAGTAATTTCCAGGAAGCACGGTTTTCGACACCTTCTGCCACGATAGTCAAACCTAAGTTATGACCCATTTCGATGGTAGACTGAACAATGGCTTGATCCTCTGTGCTTTCATCCAGTTTCAATACAAATGATAGATCAATTTTTAACTCGTCTACCGGCATGATCTTCAGCTGGCTTAATGACGAGTACCCCGTGCCATAGTCATCTATGGCCAATTTTATGCCTTTTGTTTTTAAGCTATTCAGCACGCTTAGGGCTTGTTTTGGATCTTCCATGACGGCACTTTCAGTAATTTCAAGAATAATACTCGACGTGGGTAAGTTGAACTCAGTGAGTAGGTCATCCACGTACACAGGTAAATCATCATGCGATAAGTCTGAAGCCGAGAGGTTAACGGCCATAGATAGTTCAATACCGTCCTGTCGCCATTGCTTAGCTGTCTTTAGTACGCTTCTTAATACCCACCGGGTTAAGGCAGGCATTAAACCTGATTGTTCTGCCAGTCCAATGAACTCTTCAGGAGAGACAAAACCTAAGTCTGAATGAAACCAGCGGATAAGGGCTTCTACCTGAGTCACTCTCTTTTCATGAAGGTCAACCTTGGGCTGATAGAACATGACAAGCTGGTCTTCTGCGATAGCTGTTTTCAAATCGTTGATCAAACGGATCTGCTTGAGATGTTTTTCATCGGCGCCCGACTCGTAAAAAGCGACCTCTTGTTTTTTGCTTTTTGCATTATTGAGCGCAATATCAGCTCGCCTTAATAATTGATCTGTTCTGCCGCCATGAGTGGGGTAGGTAACGACGCCTGCGGCGACAGATACGGGGATTTCAAGACTGCCTATTAAATATTCGTGATTTAGCTGTGTCAGAAGTTGCTCAACTTTACTTGGTAGATCTATCTCAGGAATGTCTTTGAGCAAGATAAGGAATTCGTCAGCGCCCAGTCTGGCGGATAGCCTGTTTTCACTCGATAAGGAGTTAAGTTTCTGAGCGAAAGCTTTGAGTAACTCATCGCCAACCTGATAGCCAAAAGTGTCATTGGTTTGTTTGAAGTGGCGAATATTAATAATGACTAAGGCAAAACACTTGGATGTATGTTGATAGGCATCCAGGCATTCATCGATTTGTTCCTGAGCTGAAATTCGATTCGGCAGACCGGTGAGCGTATCGTGATAGACCTGATAAAGAATCTTCTGTTCGCGATCGGCAATCCCTTTCTGCATTTGGTTAAAGCTGGATGCTAGCTTTTCAATTTCATTTCTCTTACTGGGCCTGTAAGGGATTTCTTCTGAGTAATTTCCACTGTTTATGCGTTGTGCTGCAGTGACCAGGTTGTTAATGGGTTTAGTGATGTTTCTGGCAATGAAAAAACCAATAATAACGGACAAAGCTAAAGCAATACTGGATATGATCAAAATTTGAATTTTTAGTGGAGAAAACTTAGCGAAGGCTTCATCAAGGGATGTTTGCAAAATTGCACTGACTTTGTATTGCTGAGTATCAACCAAGGGGGCGAGCAAGGAAAGGTACTCATGGTTATTTTGTATCACGTGCAGCCATTCATTACTGGTATTATCGAGCTGATTGTTAGTGATGGTCTGATTGTTAGTGATGGTCTGATTGACCCTTGCTGTCGCTAAGGTTGTAATTTCAAAGGACTGTTTATTCTGCTCATCACCATTAAAGGTGACCTCAAGACTGGTTAAATCTTTCAGTTGATTCGCCAGATTCTGGTCTATTAAAAAACCCACGACTGCCCAAGCGACTGGAACCGGTGCTTTGACCTGTAACATAAGCATCTGATAAGCACTCCCCTTGAACATGACAATGCTCATTAGACCGCCTTCTTGCTCTGCTTGAGAAAGAAGTTGTTTAAAAGGGAAGGTGCGCTGTCGATGTGTTGCTTGGTCCGTGCTGGCAATGAGTTCACCTTCGAGTGATGCCAGCATCATCAGGTCGGCATCAATCCGGGCGCCATGATTTTCTAATACGGATAAAACTGTGGCTTGATCGTCAGCCTGTACGGCTGCTTTAAAACCAAAATCAGAGGTTAAGACTTCTGCTGAATCAAATAACTGGCTGGCGCGAATGTCCATGAGGCGATCAAAAACTTTCAGGCCCACATTCAGTTTCTCTTGAGCCTGATCTTCCACGCTGTTATTCGTGGCGAGTAAGACAGCAGATATGCTGGTAACGGAAGAGACAATAATTAAACTTAAAAATAGAAGCAGGATTTTATTACGGAGACTGATATCAATCATGTTGGTGCATCTTATCTGATTAAAATTGGGCCATGCGGTTAGTCTAGCATTGACGTTTATGCGACCATGGTTTGTCTGAATAAATAGGTCAAAATAAGCAAATTAGAATATATTTGACTGAAGAAAATGCTTTAATTTAGCTTAGGTTTACTTTTGTTATAAATAAAGTCAAAAGCGTAATTTTCTGCTTCAGCAAGAAGGTTCATTGCTTGTGATATTTATCGATCATCTCTTTAATTTTACCTAGTTGATATGGTTTGACGATAAATCCTTTTGCGCCCATCAGAATGGCTTTCTTAACATTATCGATTGAGTTTTCGCCGCTCACGATCACGACAAAGGCCTTAGGATTAATTAAACGGATTTTTTTTAAAGCTTCAAAGCCATCAATTTTTGGCATGTGTAAATCCAGAAAAACAATATCTATTTGTTTTTTCTCATAAATTTCAATGGCATCCAGGGTATTACTGGCTTCGAGAATAGTGGATATATCAAGGCTGCGTAATGAGCTCGAAAGCAAACTACGCATGTTACTGACATCATCCACAATTAATACTTGAATATTGCTCACTCTACACCTTCAATAACGTGATTGATTTGTTGAAGAAAAAATTCAAACGGTTCATGGTTCTGTTCCTGCTTTATTTCTTGTATGGTCTTTTCAAACGCTGCCGCTTGTTCACTTAATTTTTGATAACCAAAGCTTCCGGCACTGCCTTTTATTTGATGTACTATATCTTGAATAGCAACCAGATCTTGTATCTTATAAGCTGTTTTAAGATATTCTACTTTTTCTGGAAGCGAACTTAAAAATTGCTTCGCCATATCATCAAAGTTATCAATATCTGTTAAAGAGGGCTCATGATTATTGGCGGTGCTTTTTGGCAAATACTCAGTAAGTAAGTGATGAAATTTAATCGTATCAACCGGCTTACCGAAATGACCGACAGCGCCGCTTTGTTTACATTGCTCAATACTATCCTTATCAACATTGGCTGTCATCATGATGATCGGTTTAGAAAAACCTGCGCTGCATAAAAGCTCGGTCGCTTCAATGCCATCCATGACCGGCATTTGCATATCCATCAATACCAGTTCGTAATCGTTCGCAAGGGCCAGTTCGACAGCCTGCTCTCCGTTTTCTGCTGTGATAACTTGCGCACCTGTCTGCTTTATTAAGTAACTCACAAGCCGGCGATTATCATCGTTGTCATCTGCATACAGTACTTTTCCTTTGAGACAAGGTATAAGTTGTGCTTGTTCGGAAAGTAGAGATAAACGCTTAGCTTCAGATAAATTAGTGACCTGTTTGGCTTCAGTATCTTGGGGGCAGGGTAACGAAAGCTTAAATTCACTCCCCAGCTTGTATTGGCTTTTTACCTGAATGTGCCCACCCAGTAGGGAGGATAGCTGCTTACAGATAAAAAGTCCTAATCCTGTCCCACCATGTTGTCGTGTGATGGACGAGTCAGCCTGAGTGAATGCAGAAAATAGTTTTTCTAGTTGCTGTTCGGTCATACCAATGCCGGTATCTTGTATTATGAAAAACAACGTTTGAGTCTCATGTTGAAGTGTTTGAGTGCCATGCTGAACAGTTAAAGAGACTTTACCTGACTCAGTAAATTTAATGGCATTATTAATTAAGTTGAACAAGATTTGTTTTAAACGGGTCGGGTCACTTTTTATGACCAAAGGTAAAGGGAAGTTCAAATTTAATTCGAAATCTATACCCTTGTTATGAGCCTGCATGTTTGCGAGTTGCTTAACTTCATGTAGCAAAGGGAAGATGGGGGTAGGCATCACTTCAACTTCAATTTTTCCCGCTTCAATTTTTGAAACATCAAGAATGTCATTGATGACATTGAGTAAATGCGTGCCACAACGGTTAATAGTATTGATTGCTTGAACTTGTTCTTCTGGGTTCATCGACTTAACTTGGAGTGTTTCAGAAAAACCAATAATAGACGTCAGTGGTGTACGGATCTCGTGACTCATGCTCGCTAGAAACTGACTTTTGGCTTGAGTTGCTTCTTCGGCCAGTAGTCGTTCTTTATGAGCTATTTCAGCTTCAAACTTATTTTTTTCACTCTCTTGAAGCGCTAATGCTTGTTGCTTAATTTCATTTTCGCGCGCCATCACAGCAGATTGCATATTTTGGAACTCTTGTGCTAATTGCCCTAACTCACCCGACTGTTTAATTTGAAGTTTGGCTGAATAGTGGCCATTTGCGACATATTTTGCAGCCTCTAATAAACTCTTTACTGGGCGGGTAATATCTCTAGCGATAGCAAGGGCACCCAGTAAAGAGACCAGAATACCACCAAAAAAGAAGGGAAGGATATCAATCCAGAAACGGTCGAAAATAGACATGGCTTGGCTGAGAGAGTCATGCAGTACAATGACAAAGCTGTTTTGGCTCGAGTTTAAATTAACGATGTTAAGTGGTAGAGAGACGGTGATGTACTCAGCGCCATACAAGTCAAGCTTTTGGGTATGACCTTCACCTGAAGCGTTGATGAATGAAAAGGATAAAAAGGGATTTAAAGTATCATCATGGGTCGGCTCGATGAGCATTGGCATCGTTGAGAAGACCCCCGTATTTCTGTTTTGACTCGTACTGATGAGCGTTATACCTAAGCTGATTTGTTCTTCTAAACGTGTGAATAAACTTGAATGCAAGGCCTTACCGACAACGATTTGACCGATCTCAATGGGGGCTTCTACTATTTCTGAGCTTAAAAAGAAGGGAGTATTATCAATAATTGCTAGTGGCATATTATCTTTGTGTTCAGGGTCTATGGCTGTCTGCTGTAAACGTTCTAGAGAATGTTGTGGTAAATCCAAAGTACTGGCAATCAAGTTATTTTGAGTGTCAAAAATAAAAGCAAAATCACCTGAAATTCTGTTTATATGATTTTGTAGAATATTGACTAATGTGCGTGAGTCAACCCCTTGGCCAAGAGCTTGTCTGAAACCCCAGTCTTGCGCAATGGTGGCGACATTAGAATCAAAACTGGACTGCTCAGTTCGAAATTCATCAAGAACGATTCTTTTGCCGACATTCAAGCGCGCTTCAATTAATGATTCTGCTTGTTTACCGGCTGCCTTAATAATGCTGTAAAAGTTGAGTACAAAAACGGCAATGAATAATGAAACAACTAAGATAAAAATCTTATTTTGAAGGCTTCTGATTCTCATGACGAGCTCTTGAAAGTTTGTTGGATGCTTAAGGGGAGCGCATGCTGTGCTCGTTTATGCTGTACTAGGGACGGGGCGGCATTTTTTAATTAAGCTTGCTGATCAATTAAATAGTAGACAAAATTTCGGTTTATGTTGCAGTTATTGTTGTTTTTAAACAAAAAAATCCGATATTTATCAGATTTATATCTATACTTTTAACTGGTTTACATTGATCTTTCTTTGTAATTAGAGAATTTAATCAGGAGTTCGCTGTGCTTAGATTATTCGCTGTCAGGCTTGTAGTGTTTTTGCTTATTTTGCCTACGGCTGTTTTAGCTTTTGAAGTCCGAATTGTCGACCAAAATGGCGAACCCGTTAAAGATGCTGTGGTGAGTATAGCTGAAGGCACTATCAGCAAGGATGAACTAGAAAAAGTTAATTCGACCCCTGCGATAATGGACCAAATTCAGCGTCAATTCGTTCCTCGGGTATTGGCCGTTGAGAAAGGACGGAATATCGTATTTCCGAATAGCGATAATATTCGACACCATGTTTATTCCTTTTCCAAGCCAAAGAGTTTTCAAATCAAGCTTTATAAAGGCGTGCCCAAAAAGCCGCTTAGTTTTGATAATGAGGGTATCGTGGTATTAGGCTGTAACATTCATGACTCGATGATCGGTTATGTTTTTGTTTCGCCCTGGCCAGTATTCAGTGTGACTCCTGATAGTGGTCTAGTCGAATTTAAAACTCGACCTAAAGAAGTGGCGGTATGGCATCCTTGGGTGAGCGGCTTGAAGGCGCCTATCAAAGTAGCCGTGGCTGCTGATGAAAGTAATACATTGCTAGTCGAATTGGAGATAACACCGCCTAAACCACCGAAAACAATCAAAAGTAAATTCAAGAAATTTTATAAAAGATGATAAAAATTTTATCTGATATCAGCTTAAGGAAAAAAATGACGAGCCCTCAAAATTTTCTTAAAACACTGGCTTATTTCTGCTGTTGTTTCGGCCTCTTTGCTGAGATAAGTCATGCTGATGGCAAGTTGATTGGCTCTGCCGGCGTTACTCAGATGGAAGGCAGTGCCGGTGGTGGTATTGTCCCATGGGCGACCATAACCGGTTATGGCACACGCGATGAGCAAAGCTCTACTGCCTTTTCGAGCTTTGTCTCAGTGGATGATTATAGAATGCGTGCATATGGCTTTGCGCATGGTTTTAACAATCGAACTGAAGTTTCGGTTGCACGACTAGAAGTCAGTGCTAAAGACGGTGGTACCGAACTGAGTGAAAACATCATCGGCCTTAAAGTCCGCCTGTTTGGAGACTTGATTTTCACACCCTGGCCACAAGTCGCCATTGGCGCGCAATATAAGCATGGTTTAAATACAAAAGGCCTACCGGCATCATCTGACAGTACTGGAACTGACTTCTATGTCGCGGCAACCAAAGTCTGGCTGGATGGTCCATTTCACCGAACGCTGGCAGTCAATACGACTCTACGCTTTAGCAAGGCTAACCAATTAGGTTTGTTAGGTTTCGGAGGCGATAATCAAGATGATCGTGAGTTGTTGTTTGAGACAAGTGTCGGATTGTTTCTCACAAGAAATTGGATAGTAGGGGGTGAATACCGTCAAAAACCAGATAACTTTAATGATTTCAAAGAAGATGATTGGAAAAATGTTTTTGTGAGCTATTTACCCAACAAACAAATGGCTTTGACAGCCGCATTCGTTGATTTGGGTAATATTGGTGGCTTAGCAGATCAACAAGGAGGGTATATCTCATTACAGCTTTCTTATTAACCCAAGCTTTAAACACGATAAAAGAGAAGTTTATGCTCAGGTTTTTTACTGTTTTATTTTTGATTCTGTCGCTGGCTGCTTGTCAGGCTTTTACACACTCAGCGATTCAGGCTCAAGATGATAGCTTGTACAAAAACCTAGGTGAACTCGAAGGTATCAGTAAGATTATCGATATCTTTATTTATGAAATTGGCGAAACAGAAGAGGTGCTTCATCACTTTGAAGACTCCGATATTGATCGATTTCGAGAAAAGCAGATTGAGCATCTCTGCCTACTTTCTGGAGGGCCTTGTGAATATACCGGCGATGAAATGCTTGAAGTGCATCAGGGTATGAACATTACCCAAGCAGACTTTACGGCGATTACCAATGCGCTTATTAGAGCGCTCGATGAAGCTGGAGTCTCGATTGGTGACCGAAATCGCTTACTCGCTATTATTGCTTCCATGCACGCTGAAGTGGTGTACCAATAGAGGTTTACTAAAAAAGGTTTGTTCATTATGGTTTAGCGTTTTGAAAAAATGCGGGCGAGCAAGTTGGCAATGAGGCCCAGGCTAAAAAATCCGATCACCCATGCCAATAAGCCTGCTTGCCAAGAATTAGTCAATAATGCCAAACCAGTGCATCCGCAGACATACCAAGGCATGATCATGCTCTCAAAACAACCAAAACCTGGGTTACTGCCGTAGTTTCTCGGTAAGGTTTTCCTCACGAATACAAAACATTGGAAAGCGCAACCAAAAGCAGAAATGACGAGTAGAATGAGACCGAATTTCTCCCACATTGTTCTACCTCCTGTGTACTAATCGTATTTCACAATTAGGGCATGAGCATCACTCTCAAGGGTTTCGAAAGTACGTAACATGATGCTGAGTGACCAATCTTGCGCTCGGTTGCCTGAGCCTGAACCAATTAAGGGGAAAGCAACGCTGTGGTAGCCGTTCTCATTTACTATGTTTATTGCATTAATAATAGATTGCTGAACAGAATATTCTGTCGCAAACCAAAACATATTGATGCCAGCGACATGGATAATGGCACGAAATTTGAGTTTGCCTGCCGTGGTGAGACGGGCCTCGCCTAATGGAATGGCGCCATATTTAGCCACTTCTTTAAAGGGCTGCGTGCCAGCCGTTTTTTTGATCGCGCCTGATACTCCCTGTGGGAGTAGTAGCCACCAGGGAATGATATTCCGGTTCCAACTATTCACAATGACCTCGACCGGTTGGTGGAGGATGTCGCCTGAAACAATGTCGGTATGCATCATTTTCTACTCATATGCGATGATTCTTTAAAGCATAGTCGATAGTAAATAGTTTTGAACCTACACTGCCTGAATATTAATGTCTTACTCTTACGGCTTTGATCTCTTAAATTTGCTACGGTTTAATTAGCTACATCAAATACTGATAGGTTCAATAAATGAGTAAGACTAACGACGATTTAGCATTATTAAGAGAACAGTTAATTATGGAAGAAAAACAGCGAACTCATTTTAAGGTCTGCACCTTAAACCTTTATAATTATGTTGCACCGCCTAATGCTTTTTACGAATCTGAAAATATCTATTCAAGCGCTCAATGGCAAAAAAAAGAAAATTGGATCAATAAGCAGCTCTCTTGCCTACAACCGGATATCATCGGTTTTCAAGAGGTTTTTAGCCCGGCAGAGTTACAAAAACTGGCTTTGAAACATGCCTTGCCCTATTTTGAGACGGTATCCGAGCCTGGCCTTAGAGCAGATTATGTTTTTGATAAACCGGTAGTAGCGCTAGCGTCGAAGTTTCCCATCGTCTCTTTATCAGCGGTGGACGTGGCGCCTAAAGTGCTGAAAGATCTCAGTCTACAGCCAGACTTTAGTTTTAGTCGACCACCATTACGGGCCGAAATTGACGTTGAAGGGATGGGGCGAGTTCTCGTCTATGTTGTTCATTTAAAATCGCAACGCTCACAATTGGAATCAGCCTTACAAGAAACTGAAGATACCTTAAGGGATATTAGTTCGAGCATGCTGGCGCAAGTGCATGGTCGTTGGGCATCGGCCATTCAGCGAGGGACAGAAACCGCGTTAATTTATCATGATATCGTTCAGCAAATGTGCAAAAGCCAAAGGCCGGTTATCTTGATGGGAGATTTGAATGAGACAATCGCATCACCGGCGATACAGCCCTTATTAGGAGGGGCTAATATGGATAAACTCGATAATAAGTATATTTCAAGCATGAATATTAATCAGCAAAGGGCCATTCAACGTTTTTCTCTATATGACGCCTTTTCCTTGCAAGATAAAATCAAACCTTCAGAGCGACAAGCAACGCATTATTTTGCAAACAGGGGTAGTGTGCTGGATTACATTTTAATGTCTAAAGACTTCAATATGAATTATGACCACAGTATGGCCAGTGTGTCTGACTATCATGTTATTGATAAACACTTGGTGAACCCAAAATATGAAGATGACGCAGAATGTTCAGATCATGCCTTGGTTATGGTTGAGATTGAACTGAGGATTTGACCTTGAATTTAAGGGCCATCTGTTAAAGAAAAATTGTGACATGACGGCCGTTTTTTACCACACAGATTAATGTTACTCTGAGCCAAATTGATCGTTCAAACAGACTTCAGTAGAAAGGGTTTATGGAAATTCAAGCGCTCATTTCACAGGCGAAAAAGTTAATCGAGACGCCTCAAGATAACTTTCCAGTGTTGATATTCCACTGTCGAGAAAAGCAAGAGCTGCATAGAGTACATTTCTTTCAGCCGACGCTCATGTTGGTACTACGAGGCACAAAACAGATCTCAGGGCCTGCTCAAGGCAGCTGTACCGAGGGCAATTTAATACTCGTGTCGAGTGAGCACCAGTTTCCCTTTGCCAATATACCTGATGACTTTTATATGGCGCTGTCAATTGGCTTTCAGCCTGAAGACTTTCCAACACAAACTATTGCTGAAGAAGATATAAAACTGGAAGTTAAAGTAGCACCGAAGTCACTGCTGATACTGATTCAACAGCTGCTTGATTTAAGCCATAGCGAATTACCTACTTCAGTACTTAGTGCACGCAGAAAAGAGTTAGCGGGACTACTCACACATCTCAATTTAGATAAAGCATTACGCTGCCCACTGACGCCGTCTTGGCAAACCCAGGTGGCGACTTTATTGCAAACAGATATATCTAAAGAGTGGAAGCTAGGCAACGTATGCAAAAGACTCGGGACCAGTGAATCGAATTTGAGGCGTCGACTTCAGCAGGAAAATACCGGTTTTCGTGAAGTACTCGAAGACCTCCGACTCACTTTCGGCTTAGGCATGATTCAAACGACTCACCTACCCATAAATCAAATTGCGTTAGAGTGTGGCTATCAATCTGCTTCTCGCTTTAGCGAACGCTTTAAAAAACGTTTTCTCACGACACCGAGAGAACTTCGTCAGGCGTTATAAAAAATATTTGGCTGATTAAAGCGAGTATTTGAACGTTTACGGCCAACGCCTCACTAGCACCCGCATTAGAATGATCCTGCCTTAATGATTACGGCTTAACAATTTAGGATTCGATCTAATGAAATTTTCTATATCAACGTGCTACTCAATATCAAAGAGCTACTACATTGCCTTTATCTTCAGTCTCAACTTAATCGCTAGCCAAGCAGCTTTAGCTGAATTGTCACTGACCAGTAAAGATATAATAGCTGGTGAGAGCATGTTAAAAGCGCATGAGTTTATTGGTTTTGGTTGTGCAGGACAAAATCTATCACCACAGCTCAGCTGGCAAGGTGCACCAAAGGATACCAAAAGTTTTGCGATTACCGCTTATGACCCAGACGCACCCACAGGAAGTGGCTGGTGGCATTGGCTGGTAATCAATGTGCCAGTAACTATTAATAGCTTAGACACTGGTGCGGGTAGCCCTGAAAAAGCTTTGCTACCCAAGGGAAGTCAAACTTTTCGAAGTGATTATGGCAAGTATGAGTTTGGAGGCGCTTGCCCACCAAAAGGCGACGACGCACATCGATATCAATTTAAGGTCTTTGCACTAAATACTGATAATTTAGAACTGCCAAAAGAGAGTAGTGCAGCGCTCGTCGGCTATTATCTCAATGCGCATGCGATTGAAACAGCTACCCTGGAAGCCTTGTATAAAAGGTAAATGTATAGGAGGTATATTTCTTTCATACATCTAAATATGAATAGAGTACATATTGGGGGCAGTGTAAAAACACCATAGGCAAGTTGTTATACTGATCCCAATTAACATTACCAAACCCTGGCACATTTGCCAGGATCTAAATTAGCCCGTATTAGCATCAGGCTCATAACGCAGATATCTATCGAGGGTATCTCCTGACTCGTTAAAGAGGTGGAAAAGGTTTGAGCTTTCGGTGCTGATAGTGAGGAACTGACTGTTTCCGCACTTAGGGCAATTCTTACTTTCATCACTTGAGTCAACATCAAAGCGAATAACACATAAAGTGCATATCCTCATAGCTCGGTCTCCAATACAACGGTGGAACTTTAGTAGACTTCAATCATATTGATTGGTTCAAATTAGGAAAGAGAAATTAGGGCTGGAATCTAGTTGTATCTAACGAACCCCTGATAGATTCGCCCCAGAAACATAGCGATAAACAATCGGGCACATTAACAGAAATATGGGAAAAAGAGGGTTTGAGGTCTTTCATATTTGGCTGAATTAGGCTCAATATTTAAGGTTGGATTGCCCAAATATTCAACCGACTATTAACTCAAGTTCCACAACAAATACTAAATTCCAACTATACTTCCATTAGTATCAATAGCTTTCCGTTTCATTAAAATATTCTTTAGCAGGCTGTGAGTTTAGTGCCAAACCAGCGGCTGCAGGTGAAAGGACAGGAACATACTATGATGAAGAACTGTGTGATTCAGTCGTTGGCGTGTTTGTGTATCCTGGTGGTGTTTGCAGCATCGGCGGGAGCGCGGGAACCCGCACTCCAAATTATCACCACCGATTTTCCGCCGTATGCCTACGAGAAAAACAAAGTAAATAACAAAGTAAATAAGGACAGGCACTTTAAAAAAGAAATACTTAGACCGCCTAGGTGAAACAAAAATATGGTGCGATGTATTTTATTCATTGCAGCTTGATGTGATAAAGCCAGCTATCATGTTTAAA
>Ga0209290_1000736_pt1 | contig 20599 bp, 14 predicted proteins | sample EN1Hudsemesocosm_2_FD_184632 | JGI IMG/M metagenome (GOLD analysis project Ga0209290, IMG submission 184632) | Methane-oxidizing microbial communities from mesocosms in the Hudson Canyon - EN10B Hudson Canyon (SPAdes) (version 2) | ecosystem: Environmental > Aquatic > Marine > Cold seeps... | reverse complement strand
GCAGGAAGTAATCGAGCCTGTAAAAATCACTTCGCAGCCAACAACCTTGACTGTAGTCGAAACGGCACAAGCTAATTTTTCAGTAGAAGCTATTGGTGGCGGTGAGCTGAGCTATCAATGGCGTAAAAATGGCGCCGCAATTACAGGTGCAACGAGTGCCAGTTTGAACTTGTCTGATGTGGCTTTAAGTGATGCTGGCAGCTATGACTTGCTGGTTTCAAACAGTGTGGGCTCAGTAACCAGTGTGGCAGCCGTTTTGCTGGTGAATGAGCTGATTGTGATTGATCCAGTCGCGATACTCTCTCAGCCTCAAGCACTTGAGGTGACAGAAGGTGAACAAGCGACTTTCTCAGTGACGGCTGAAGGTGGCGGTGAGCTGAGCTATCAATGGCGTAAAAATGGCGCCGCAATTACAGGTGCAACGAGTGCCAGTTTGAACTTGTCTGATGTGGCTTTAAGTGATGCTGGCAGCTATGACTTGTTGGTTTCAAACAGTGTGGGCTCAGTCACCAGTGTGGCAGCCGTTTTGCTGGTGAATGAGCTGATTGTGATAGATCCAGTCGCGATACTCTCTCAGCCTCAAGCACTTGAGGTGACGGAAGGTGAACAAGCGACTTTCTCGGTGACGGCTGAAGGTGGTGGTGAGCTGGTCTATCAATGGCGTAAAGATGGTGTTGAAATTCACGTCGCTACGGGTTCTAGTTTAGTTCTTGATTCGGCGGTGCTTTCAGATGTTGGTGTGTATGACGTTGTAATTTCAAATAGCGAAGGTGAGTTAACATCAACATCAGTGTCTTTAACAGTGAATGAGATTGTTACAGTTTTAAGTTCAGTGCAGCTTTCATGGGATACACCACTAAAGCGTGAAGATGATTCGGATTTACAATTATATGAGATTAATGGTTATGTGATTAAGTATGGCACTGATACCAATAATCTTGATCAGCAAGTGAGTGTGTTGGGGGCAGATACAAGTGTTTTAATTGAATCGCTAGAAACAGGAACTTATTACTTTGCAATTGCAACGATTGATAGTGACGACGCTCAAGGGGCTTATTCGACCCAAATTCAACACATAGTTTTCTAGAGTTCAGAAAGCCTAACTCGCACACCATCAGTGACTCAAAATAGCACAAGCATATCTCTATGTGTCATTAGAGGACATCTGACAACCAGGCTTATTTAGGTCATACAAGTGGATTTAATCAACTAAGAAAGCCTTATATTTTGAGTCTGGTTAAGAGCCTATCTGGTTAAGTGCCTCCTGGTTAAGTGCCTATAACGGACAAAAATACATAAATGAAAAGCGTCAATACCACGAAGTTTGATTACGTCCGTTTTCCTTTGATTTGTACATAGCCATATCTGCTCGCTTTAAAAAGCCCTCATTAGAGTCACCTTTTACAAACTGAGTCGTGCCAATGCTAACCGTAACGTGTAGATCATTAGAGTCACATTTGAGAATGGCTTTTTCAATAGCCATTCGAATACGTTCAGCAACAAGGATGGCAGAATCAATATTCGTTGCCGGCAAAATAAAAGAGAATTCTTCGCCGCCGACCCGTCCCATAAGATCATTCTCTCGTAGTCCAATCTGACTAACATTACAAACCAGCTTTAATATCTCATCGCCAATAAGGTGGCCGTAAATGTCATTAAACGATTTAAAGCTATCAACATCCATCATCAAAAGAGATAAAGGACTGCCATAGCGACGAGCTCGTTCTACCTCAAGCTCCAGAATATTCATAAAAGTACGCCTGTTACTAATACCAACGAGATCATCAATAGACGCCATTTTCTGCAACTTACTCAGGTCCATCTCAATACATTCAGCCATTTCATTTAGGCTATGCCCGAGAGAACCAATTTCATTTTCTACCTGAATTTCGCAACGAGCCTGATAGTTTCCCTCTGCAATCATTTGAGCTTCCTGATCCAAAGAAAAAATTGGAAAAATAATCTTCTCTCTCACATAAATAGCAATGATAATAGCCATCAACGTTGAGATAATAATCAATAAAATGGCTAACCATAATAATTTAGTTTGTCTAGCTTGGAGTATTCTGGACTCAGAAGTCATACGATATTCAACCTCATCAAGGAACTTTTGAATCGGTTGCATAATAGAGACTTTTTCCTGATGGTATTGAGGGCCAAATAAAAGGCGCCTTGCAAAAGCACTATCAGGCTTTCCTCTAACCGTAAAATAACCTTTGCCATCATCAAAGAGGCCTTTCATGGCTGCGAAAGCCTGCATCTCCAAACGAACGAGCCTGTCAGAACGACTCTGTGATTCTCTAAGAAGACTAAACTCCTGTTCCCTGAAGCCCATTTCATGCATAAGCGATTGCAAAGGGATCGGTTTACCGAGATTATTTAAGCTATCACTGTCGCTCGCAAGAAATGTATACCAATAAGTTAAGGGATAATTAATTGGCCGCGGAGCTTCTCCATTTCGTATAGCGAGTATATTAAAGTAGTACTGTTCATAAATTGGGTCACCCGTAGATACATAGGTACGCGCCATACGCGTCAGATCATCAGAACTCTGACGTAACTTATTGGCGATATTATAAGACCTAAAGTGGTACTCTTGATTTTTAACGGTCTGTTCCTTATGTATGTCCAATATTTGAGAAACAACCAAGCTCCAAAGACTTAATAAAATAATAAAGCCCAAAAAACTAAATCTGTTTACAGTAGATATATACATTTGCGTCTTCCAGCATATTATTCATGCGACATAAGTTAATAACAACCAACAGCTTGAGTAATACTTAACAATGAAGGAACCAATCAGGTTCTAATAGAGTATAGAATAATATCTGTAAGGCCGCAGAATGGAGACAATTCCTCTTGCTTTAACAAAAGCAAGCCCAAAAGAAGAAAATGCCTACGGCATCTTTTTCATAAAGGACTAAGTCCGTGTAAGTTTGCTCGTAAAGCGAGCGACCTGTTTACAGCACAAACATGCCATATACGGACATTAAGCAATCAAGTTTCTTAAGTATAAAAAGGGTATTAAGAAATATACAATGGGTGATTCTTAAGTGGCAGACATATGCGGGTGAACTCAACTGGTCGATGCAACATTCTATTCTTTAGTCATTCGCAGAACAGAAACCATTTGGTCAGTATTATCACACGACACTTACTAATAGCGCCGATACTTACTAAATCTCGCGGTTGGCAAATCTCGTGATAAATTCGCTACTACTATCGGTGCAGTACTTTATCTGGATACCAACTGTAAAGCCGCCCGCTGTTATTGCCGAATGCTTTACTATGCCAAGGGCAGCGATTTCCTGATTTCGCCCTTTGTAAAATGCGTTAATATTGACTTTAATTAGGGTCTGCTCTTGAAAGTTGACCGGCGACTTCAAGGCCAGTCCTGATGTACTGAGTTCTTTAGTAGTGCATTGAATAGGTTGTTGGTTTTTCAGCGTAACAAGAGCAGGCCAGCGCGCCTCCCGTCGTGGATACGTGCGTCTGTTTGAGTCCCCCCACTGTCCCTGGATAAATACCTTTTCATCGCCGTGATAGTTAGGTCTGACATGACCCTTTTGGGGAGTAGACTCTGCGTTGGTGGCAGGGCTTGCCCGTTTTTTAATAGCATCAACCTCGGGTGCATTAACCTTCTCTTCAGATTTCTCATTGCTCAAGTATTTAGCTTTAGATATTTTTTCTGCTGTGGAGATTGAACTACTTCTGCTTTGCTTTTTCGAGGATTTATTGTGAAGTCCAGGGACATCATCCAAATTCATTACAACGGTTAACATCTCGTCAGACGACTTGAACTCTGAATCGATTAACTTGAAATCAAATTGGGCAAAATGAATGACGGTATTGTGGGTGAGCAAGGCTTCACTGGTGATGCGTTGTTTGTTCACGAAGGTCCCATTGGTAGACTGGAGGTCTCTAATAAAAAGTCGGCCATCTTTACTAAATATTTCGGCATGTTCTCGGGAAATGCCAGAGCGTAGAACCACCATATCAATCGACTTGTTTCTACCAATGATAAAGGGAAAGTGAGTGATTGGTATTTTTTTGACCGTACCAGTTTCATCTATACTACCTTCCAAGTGCCAAAGCGCCATAAATTTAAACTCTGTAAATGTTTGCGTACAATCCTTTTAGTATAAGAGGCCTGAAGAAAAACACATAGTTAATAACGTTGCTTCTGAGTATTAGACACCACCATCCTTCAATTGGGCTCTTTCTACTTCAGATTTGCCATAAAGAAAAGACATTTGACTGAAAAAAATTTCACACCTTTTTTGCTGCATACAGAGCGATATTTTCAACCTCAGAACGATCAACTAAGAAGTATAAGAAATTAGTTCAAATTTCAAACCTTTATTGGGGGGTTTTTGTTTTCGGCTCTGTTATAGTTTTCGAATAGCTTAACCGAGCTATTTAGCGGTAAGCAGATTATTGGAATATAGAGCGAGAAAACCAGGATTTAAAATGAAAAAGATAGATAAGAAGGAATTTGCCAAAAAGACCTTGCTTGGCGGCTTGGTCATTCTCCTACCCGTAGCATTGTTGATGATGGGGCTACGCTGGCTCTTCACGCTGGTCACCGACCTTATTCAACCTTTAACAAATCTAGTCACGAAAGTTATCGGCATGCCAGAAATATTTGCTGACATACTTGTCCTTGCTGGGATGGCTGGTCTGTGTTTTGCTGCTGGATGGTTCGTCACTACAGCTGGAGGCGCGTGGTTTCATTCTAAATTTGATGGCCGCTTAGCCAAATACGCACCAGGCTATCAAATGATGAAAGAAATCGTAGGCCAGTTCTTGGGGGATGCGAGTAAAAGCCCGTTCGCAAATGGGGAGGTAGCGCTTGTAAGGTTATTCGGTAATGAAACAGAAGTGACAGCTATCGTTACCAGTAAACACGAAAATGGCCACTATACTGTTTTTATGCCGACAGGCCCCAACCCAACCAGTGGAAACATATATCATGTCACTGAAGAGCAAGTAACACTATGCCCAGCTATAGCTGTTTCTGACGCAATGCGTACGATCATTGCTTGTGGCGCTGGAACAGGCGATCTCTTATCAACCAATAAAGAATCATAGGCAGGATTTACTAAGTCTAATATGTACCGCTACTTTAGCTTCAAAGAAGAAACTTTTTTGAATATTTTTGGGGACCTATTTGAAGGTTGGTATGAGGACTGTAGCCAGCGCTTGCAAAAGCTCAAGCAGAACGTGGAGATAGATCATTTTGCAGAAACCTGGGTGGCTTCATATATGCCTCATCCACAATTTCTGAATCTCCCCCCCTGTTTTTTGTGTCTCTTGAAAACAATAGCTCTTATGAGTAATTGCTGGAATTCAAGCGCCTATCAATAAACTTACTTTATCAACTTGCTATTGAAACCAGCAGGGTATATCCGAATATTCAAGGTGAAAAAGCATTTAAGTTTCTAACGCTTAGTTTTGCAGCGACCGCTAACTATTAGCTGGCTGAATCCCAACAAAATGAGGCTCTCAATAAAATTTATCAACTCGATCAGTTCAAAGAGCTAAAACCAAATTTTGAAAAGAACCTAGCTGCGTCAGTTGAAATAATTATTCGTGGAATACAAACTAGTTAGGGAAAGTTAAACAGAACCTTATTAACCTCTCCTTAGCAGTGGTTAGAAAACATTCAATTTGAAACATTGCTAGAGTCCTCTGCCTGAATGAATGACTCACTCTATAAGCGGACATTAGCTGATAATGGTATTGCATCTTAATCTTCGACTTAGACGTCATTAATTTGAGATTTTGTGATGCCTGCTTTGTTAAGAAGAGCGGACATTGTTGATCTGTGAGTTCAAACTATGACGCTCTAATAAACTGAAGCATTCTCAAAAACATAATCAATGCAGCAGGTTCATTAAAGTATAAATATTAATAGTTTTCTATTACCCTCTATCGAAGCCTGGAACAGATGCTGAGCTCGTTGCGGTTCACGTTTTTTAAAATCTTTAATTAAATAGTACATTATCATTTTCACTTGAAGTTGGTGCTTTAAAGGCAAAAAATATGACTAATTTAAAAAAGACAAAGTATACTCCTGCATTACGGTTTAATTGGCTTACTCCATTCTATGATTTCACAATAAGGCATTCCATAAGAGAAATTATTTTTAAAAGGGCGCTGATACAATAGGCAAATATAAAGCCTGCACACGAAGTTCTAGACTTAGCATGTGGAACAGGAACTTTGGCTATCTTGGCGAAAGAAAGCCAACCTTCTGCCAGAATCACAGGCGTAGACGGGGATCCAAAAATTCTAGAAATTGCCAGGCACAAAGCAGAGAAAAAGAATATTGAAACGATATTTGATGAAGCTTTGTCTTACAAGCTACCTTACTCATCCCATCAATTCGACAGAGCGCTTTCAAGTTTATTCTTCCACCACTTATCATGGGTGGACAAACAACGAACTGCTCTTGAAATATTTCGTGTTCTAAAACCTGGCGCGGAATTGCATGTTGCAGACTGGGGATCCCCTTCCAACATTTTTATGAGAGCGTTATTCGTTTCTATACAAGTTTGTGATGGTTTTGAAATGACTCGAGACAATGTGAGTGGTCGACTAATTGAATCGACCAGCTTTTAAATGGCCACTTGATCACCCTTATTTCCGTCCTATCTAGATTGAAATAACCCAGAATAGTGAATATCTAATGCTAAATTGCGTATCTCAATTTAGCGTAACTTAGGCAGCAAAAATAAAATCCCCGAATTGAAACTTGACGCATCCCTTCCCTACTTCCCCCAAATCGGGCACTGAGATTGCACTGTATTTTTACCTAAAATAATTGTCGTGAGTGTTACCGCGGGAGGCAAAAGTGTCGCTTTAAGGGCACTCAACTATCTATCGTCTAAAGGCCTGTTACCATCAAAACAAGCCATTAAGTATTTAATCGAAACAAATTCAACAGAACCGCCCTAGAGGGAGTTATGGCAAATGCACTTTTTTTAGGAAGTGAATTTTCAACTTCTCACCCAGCTTGCAAGGCCATTGTCATATACTAAAATTAAAGTAGGCTGAGATACGCCAATAATTGTAAACTTTCCTGGATATTGGAAAGCTCTATACACGAGGAGAATTCCCATGAAACGTGTGGTTCTGTTATGTTTTCTCCTTCTTAGTACTTGGTGGAACTCCGCCTTTTCCCAACCGACCTTAGTTTTGTCGACAGTGGACGATTTTCCTCCTTTCAATTATATGAAGGATGGCGCGTTAACAGGGATTGATATTGATATTGTCGAAGAAATGGCCAAAAGACTGAGCTTAGACATTAAGATCGTCTCGGCTATCTGGAAAGGAGTTATGCTTCAAATCAAAGCAGGTCGGGTGGATGGAGGATTTGCAGCGTTCCTCAACCAGGAGCGACAACAATTCAGCCTTTATACGGCTCCCGTTCATTACGAAGCCATGCACCTTTTTGTCAATCAAGAGAAAACATTTCCTTTCACCTCCCTGCGAGACTTAGACGGAAAAGTCATCGGCAAAGAAAGTGGAGCATTCATCAGCGAAGCTTTTCAGCAGGCCGAAGATTCTAAAAGGTTTATAGTGCATGAAGGCATAAATGCGAATAACCTGAAGATGCTAGGACTTAATCGACTAGATGGTGTTATAGGTAATCTGGAGGTGATGCAATACCATCTAAAAACTCTAAAACTAAGCCAGAAAATTATTCCGCTCGTTGCCATAGGTAAGAAGCAAGCCGCCTATTTGATCCTTTCTAAAGAGTCCAAATATCCGAATATACAGAAGCTCCAACAAAGAATAAAAAACGTATTAGAAAACATGCAAATAGACGGAAGCTATCAACGAATTGCCAATCAACACTTAATGGAGGAGCCTGATTGAATATTCCAATCCCGCGATCTATGGAATATCAAATTATGTACATAAAGAAGTCTTAAGGCTCAAAATGGATCTTTAACAATGTTTGCTTTTGCATAATAGATACAAGTTCTCATTAGCCACCCTCCTTTTCTTGAAAAGAATAGTGTGTTGCGTTGATCAGTTGAACCCACAGGTTTATAGCAGACATTAATATCTATAAAGCGCTACTCTAACCCCAACTAATTAGATACTCATCACCATTTTGTCGCTATATATTAACATTACAGGCTTCAACCCCTACTTTGTCAGTATATAGCGACATCGAGGGTAAACTATGAGTACATGGCGTTCAAAATTGGGAGCTTCCCTTAAAGCCTTCCGCAAAAAGAAAAAGTGGACACAAGAGGAAGCCTATTTGAGAACAGGAATTCCCCGACAAACCGTTTCTAAAATTGAAAACGGAAAGTTTGATGGTGCCATTACAATACTAGAAAAGTACATGCTGCTCGCTAATCGTGATATTGAAGTTATTGAAAAAGCATCAGAGTTTCCACAACTTGATCAACTAAATAGCCTGTTTGGTGAAGACGATGAGTAACCTACCCGAACACATTAAACAAATTGAAGTAAGCTCCTTTGGTGACACCAGCGGACGACTGATTCAACCGGCACAGTACTCCTTTCAATATACAGGTGACCAACCCGTCTCGCTCACAATGGATATACAAGAGACGCCCTATAACACGGGAAGCATTCACCCAGTCTTTGCGCAAAATTTACCAGAAGGTTACGTTCGCCGTTTTATATCTGAGCGCCTAGAGCGCCATGCAAAAGTGAACGATCTCTATTTGCTCGCATTGCAGCAGGACAGTGGAATAGGCCACCTAACATTTAGCTCTGAAATCGAAACAGAGCAGGAAGATCAACTAAGCCTTTCTGACATTCTCTCATGGAACGGAGAATCGTCTATTTTCCCAGAGCTGCTTAACAAGTATTATTTAGGTGGATTTGCTTCGGGGATCCAACCAAAGGTCTTATTGTCTAATGTCAGGGTAACGGCGGCTCAAGAGCATCTTATCGTTAAAAGCTTTGATGAAGAATACCCTCTTTTAACGGTCAACGAATATGTGTGCATGGAAGCCGCTAGAGAATCGGGCCTTGCACCACCGAATTGTTGGCTGTCAGAAGATCTTAATACCTTTGTGATTAAATTTGTGGCGCCTTAAAGTCGACTTAGACATCATAAATTAGTGGTTTTGCGATAACAGTTTTGTCATTGACAGCAGACATTATTTTATCGTGACCATACGACAAAAACGTCCGCATTTCTGCCGCTCAGGCTTGTGCTTGAGATCGAAATGAATAAACCAGTAGAAGAACCCCGCTATTTTGAAAACTTACTGGCAAATGCTTCGAGTAGAGAATGATAACCAGTCGTTAGTAAGCCATAAGAAATCTTCCGAAGATCAGCCCCTACTCCCCTCGTCAGACAAAATAACTATTTATTTCTTCAATAACTTTAAGCGCTAAGTTATGCCCAGCATCAAGTATTTCTGCATCGAACTCCAGCCTTTTTGGCTGAATTGCAAAATCTTTATCTAGTAGCCTCTGATGATCTATGAAATCTTTTTCATAGAATCTGAGCATTTCGTCAATTTTTTCAGGAGAAGGTGAACCTAATTCTCCATACTGACTAACTAGGCCCTGAATAAGATCAGCAGCATCTAAAATGGATGCATTCGAACCAACGAGCTTCGATTGCAGTTTCTCATTAAGTTCCTTGGCTGCTGTCCCACGGAGAAGGCCTGCTTGCAGCTCTGTTCCAGCAGTCCTGCTAAGGCGATCATCACTTAAGTACTGTGATGTATCGCTCAGAAATTTATTTTGTTGATTTTGTTGGTAGGGAATAGTTTGCTCTAGCAACTGTTTTAGATCTGATGCCAGCTCTTCAGGTACATCCAAGTAATCAATAGTCCTCTGCGCCTTTTCAAGCGTGTAATTAAAATGGACCACATCATCGATAGACTTAAATGGGTTTTCTGATACACCTATGGCATTACGTACTGAGCCAACAAGACTTATCGTATCCTGTTTATCCATCTCTGCCAATGCAACTGTTTCGAGGCTATCGAGCTGGTCATTCAGAGCTGAATTACTTATAGAAAAACGGATTGCGTCAAATTCTTCGTCATCATCGAGCCTAAAGATTTGGGTTGCCGGTGGATGCACAGTGATTGTCGGTGTTGGGTTATTGAGTATATCTTCAGACATCTTTTGCGATTTAGCAGTAGACTCCGCAATAAGCGCTTGCACCTCCTCCATATTAGCAAAAGTAATTCGGCTCTCTCTATTCTCTTTGAAATTATTAGCAGACTCTTGCATCAATCGATCATCACTTGCTGTCATATAATCTAGGGCTTGATTTTGCTCTGCCTCACTCAGTGAAGAAAGATACTGATCCACTTCAAACATATACTGTGCTTCCGCACTTATACGCATGCCGTTGATTATTTCATCTTCGGGAGGACTATCGAGTCCGGTTGAGAGCGAGAGCTGTTCGGAAGTTTTTGGTACGTAAGACGCCGAGTAGTTCGCAAGCAAATTTGTTATACCAATCCCACTCATACATTAACCCTCTTTGCGTCCAAACATTATTTTGAGTTCTTGCTATTGTTTTTTTCTCATCAAGAATATAGCGGCAAAAACAGGGAATACTTAAGAGGCTTTGAACAGTTATATTATTAGTACAGTAGAATTGCATTCTCGATTAACCCATGTCAGAGGATTTTTGTAATGAATAATTGACCAACTTCATCGCCAAAAATCTTTGGTAACCTCAATGTGTGGGTAGACAAACATGGTTAAAAAATTGTTGCAAACAGAGGGTCAAATTTGGATGTAGTTCAATACTCAGCAACTAAAAAGGCTCAGAGCAAGCCTCTCAAGCCCTGCCCCCTAATCGCTAATTTACATAATTGCTTTGCAAAATTGTGCCATATACTGACATCAGAGAACAGATTTATGACGTATTGAAGTTCAACTTAGCGAACTACATTTGCCTAACATATATTGTCCAGTTGGTTTCAATAGCAGACTTCATTTTACCTTAGCTACTAGACCTCAAATCGCTCAACCATTGAGCGTCATGAGTTCGCAAGCTTGTGCTATACATTATTGCTGAAGCTCTGCGCTAATTTGGCTTAATTCAAGCGTTACGGTGCCGTCACTTCAATCTTATACTCCGTAACCAACGTACCTGCATTTGATGATCTATTATCCCAAACCATAGGGCGGGCTCTCCAATGAATAAAGTTGTCGTTGTTCTTTGTGGTTGATGGGCGCACTGGTGAGCCATTAAAACCAGGATCATATTTTCCATAGCCGAGTAACTTCCTTGAGCTGATCGTCCAAATACCATCTTCGTTACGGCATATTTCGGCTTCGTCCACATTGGTAATGGTACTGTTCGTTACATCAGATACCGGGTGAGCGACATTACTGTATTCCTTGTTAGTTAAATCATATTCATAGGTTTTAAGCCGAATATTATAGCAAGCCACTTTAGACGGTACGTTGACAGAGAATATTGCCCCTCCAGTAACCGGGTCTATGTCATAGATTGCGCTGTCAGCAAACACATCTAAACCATTACCACTACCATCAACATCACACTGATCGGGGATTTCATCAGAAACATTTGTATCAAAAGCATAGGTATTACGCTTATACCAGGTTGGGAGGGGGCCGGCGATGGTTTCTAACTGGAACTCTTCATTAATCGACGGGGTTTCATCTGAACCCAACGAGGTGTTGCGTGAACGCCAAGTACCACAGATGTGGCGAGCCTCTTCTGAAGTTTCTAAACTTGGACGATTCACGATATCTTCACCATTAAAGTTAAGCTGCAGGTTTTCAATACTTATTCCGGGAGAACCCGCTGTGTTATTCGTGGCCGCCATATGGCTGATGTCTTTTCGAAGACCGACGCCGCCAAAGTCGATAATAACCGTGGCGTCTTGGCTTTGAATACCTTCGGTTTTGTGTGCATAGGAAATACCCTCGGCATCAAATAAGTCAATAATGGCAGGACGAATGACCAGCCCTTGAGAATCGGCGGGCAGGGCCTTAGTGGTTGCGATGGATAAACCATTGGAGGAAAAGTTAAAGTCGACGGTTGACTCACCTGGAGCCAGGATGAATTGAGGAATTTCACTAATGCCTTCAAATCCAAAGCCCATATTGACAATGGGGACGATGGGGTTAGCCAGACTTAAATCCAAATAGGTAGACGCTAAAAATAAGTTATGAACCGAATAACTGACATTACCCCCATTGCTTATTTGTACCGTGACCCCTAAATAACCCGAGGATGTTGCAATATCGTTAGATGCCTCAAACGCCTCCCCTTCTTCCAATGCGGTGGTGTTTTCCTGGGATTGTTCTTGAGTCCATGACTGGGTATTCCCATCGGTTTTGGTAAATTGCGATTCGACTTTGAAGTCAATATGTGCGGAAGTTGTTGAGACGGAACCTGTTGTGTGCCCAGTAACTTCTTGGGAAAAACCAATTTCGACTCCAAGGGTATGCGCATGTGAAAAACTGGTAGATATTTCATTGGTATCACTGGTAGCAACCGTTTCGGCTGAGGATTGCGAGCGTGACGTTGAGAATGATTCTGTGAGGGTGTCACTTACTGCATAGTTCAATCTGATATCCGGTGCACTGGATAATTGAATGCTGATTACAGGGGTATCGGCCATGAGAGGGTTAAATCGGAAATTATCCACCTACGCATTAAAGCCGTAGGTTATGATTTCGGTAAAATCGCTAAAGCCGTCGGCATCTGTATCCGTTAACAATGGGTTCGTTTTGTAGACAATGATTTCTTCTAAGTCCACTAAGCCGTCTCCATCGGTATCCAGCGCCGGGTTGAGCACATCTAGCACTTGGATGGTGAGCAAACCGTTTGCCACAAACAAGCACAAAGGGCACATTTTCAACTGGTTTTAGAGCAGACAGGTGACCTGATATCAAACAGAAGCGACTAATCAAAACTCAGGCGAGTCATCAGTTTGAATTTAAATACCTTGGCGAGCATCAGATCCGGGAAGCTTTGCACCCGGATATTATATTCATTCACCGCATCGTTATACCCGCTTCGCATCAAGCTAACCTCATTTTCAAGCTGAATCAGGGTATCGACAAATTTGGTCATTAGTCGGTTTGCCTTCAAGTCAGGATAGTCTTCAACAGCCACTTTAAGGTTTTGTACTAACTGATGCTCGGAGACCAATAACTTACTGACCTCACCTGCGGACTCCCCTACCTGCTTTAAGCGCTGTCTCTGCTCGGTTACTTCTTTAAGCACGCTATTCTCATACTGCTGATATTCACCTACTACAGTTTGAAGCTGCTTCAGCAAGGTAAAGCGCTTCCTGAGAGATACCTGAATATTGGCCCAGTTTCGCTCGGCGCGCTGCTTTAAAAAAATAAGATCATTGTAGTGGAGCACGAACATAATAAAGGTCAGGAAGATTGGCCCCAACAAACCTGAGATCAGATAATCGGTGGCCGAAAACTGACCACTCATCGCATGATAGAAAACCGCCGCAAAAAACAAAGCAGAAAAAGCCAAGCCTAAGCCAAACATACTACTGGCTGCTTTTCTGATCATCAGCTCTTTTTCGCTATAGTTACTCAGGATGAAAATATCATCCCCATCTCCATCACCCAGAATAAGCCGGTCTCCTTTTCTTGGGTCAATATTCGCTTGGCCGATTGCATAGAGTGAGTCACCTGGTAGAATCGCCCACTCGGAATAACGCATACACCCCCTACTCTCGGTTTTCTTATGGCGAGTAATAATTTCAGCCCCTTTGGGATCTATGGCTAACTTGCCGTCCTGGTCTTCACAATAAAAATCTACTGATCGGGTTTGGTCGGAGATGGTCACCCAACGCTTGTCTTTGCCCGTTCCGCGACGCTCTTCCTCCAGATAACGATACCAAACACAATGTCGATGACTCAGTGGGCCGGTTAAGCTTGAGTTCTGTACCTGCATCTCATCTTGTTCGTCTTCAGCGGGCTCCAATAAACAAACCTCACCCTTAACTTCTGCCATACCGTAAGTCACGCCGAGCGTTGCACTGGTCGGTACGTTTTCGATCAGACGTTTCACTTTGGCAAAGCGGAAGCCAAGGTAAGTAAAACCGGCAAAGGCCACAAACCCAAGCAATACCCACCAAAATGCCGCACCTTGAACCTTTGTTTGTCCGAACTCGGCAAAACGCTGCTCAGCTTTATTGCTCTCCCACTCGCTCAGCGCAAACTGCTGACCCTCTTGATCAAGACCATATAACCAAGCAACGATACTCTCAGGGAACTCACTGATATGTAGTTGATAAACCTGCTGGAGAAAAGTCAGATTGAGTTTAAGGTTTGAGATACGTGATTGCTGCCAGCTTTCCAGGGCGGCCCATCCAGCTTGACTCTCTGAAGGCAAATTTGACCAATCAGCCCATTCCAAGCCTTGGTTTTCGAGTAAGCGGCCTAAAGCCAATTCTGTTTTATTACTTTGCTCAGAAAGATAGGATGCGCCGCCTTTCACATCGGCTAATAACGCGGCAAAGCCATAGGCACTCAATGAGCCTGTCGTCACGACGGTTAGCAAAGTGAGATACACCAAAATGCGGTGAATCTGCACCGTATATATCAAGGCCAATATACTCAAAGCCAGTAAAGATACACCACCCCATATTTTCAGAATGGCAGTCGTGCCCAGCTCTCCCCGCACCTTCTCGGCACTGTACCGACTGATAATGGGCAAATAGGCACCGGACTTATCAAAGTTCAGACTCACTTCAGGCTGCTGATTTTGCCTATCTTTTAGATCTGCCCACGAAAATATCAAAACAGAATCCTCTGGCTCTATACGCCACTCGGTGTAACGCCAACGCCCCTGAGTTTGTCGGTAGCTTTGCGGCATTGACCACTGAATAGTATCAACCCGATTTTTGGCATTAACCCGTGCGCTCGTCTCATGGTCGGCTATGATGAAATCTACCGCTCTGGAAATATCTTCCCGAGTGACCCAGCGGGTATCTCCATCGGAGTCGGTCTCTTCCTCCTCCAGTAGATAGCGGTAATAAAGACTCGGCACACCGGCTTTCGGGCTAACTAGCAAGGAATTATTCACATTAGCCGACAGGCCATAAGCCAGCCCGTTGGTCTGACTTTCCCCCTCTAACAAACCTAAAATTTTTGAAGGGGCGATCCGTTCGAGCTGTTTGAACTCCTGAATATGCCTAAAGCCTTCCTGGCTAAACTGAATACCAAAAAAAAGACTGCCTGCCATGACCAACATGGCCAAAATACGAAGATAAATCGGGTGCATTTTTAAACCTTAAACTAGAGACTCTCACAATCATAGCCCATGTTTTACAGCTTGCCGCGACCGACTTCTAAATATTAAGGACTTTGATTCCTTAAACTCTACATTGATCCCGATTTTTAAGGCAGAGCCTCAGTCGTTTTAAAAAGGGCGTTAAACCCAAGCCTCAAACACCTGTATATCTCTGAGCTCCGTACTGCCCGCAGCATGCCCTTAACGCTTTGTCTGACGAAGAGATGAGAAAACGGATAACAGGCTTGAACTGTTTTTGCCTGCTTTTTAGGGCGAGTTTTCAAGACTGCCGCTTTGACAGTGAATGAGACAGAAACAACAAAGCCTTGGGCAATATTTTTCCGTCTCTTTTGTATCATTTAGCAAAAGTGACTCGCAACAGCGCAAAGTGCGGGCGAAATAGCGGAGTCCAAATAATTGAATATCACATTAAGCTAAGTATAGAAAATAGCATCAAATTGAACACCATCGACCAGCGTCCGCTACTGGCACTTTAAGCCAAAGCTATAGCGTAAAAATAAATACCAGTCTGAAATTTAAAACGGTAAGATCCGGTGTCAGCAGGTACAGACTAAACCCTACCACGGCCCAACTTTCTCACCACTTGAATGCAATTCAAGCTCGACCTCTGTTACTTGGCCGTTGAGTGATTCAGCTTTGAGTACATAACAGGTTTTATAATCACAGTCTGACGTCCCCTCACTCAGACTAACCTCGTAATAACCACCTTCAGATTCGACTTCTCTTTTTTGATATATCCTAAGCTGTGCCAACGATTTTGGATATTCATGATGATCAAATCGGTAACGCTCTAGCTGGCTTTGAATTTTCAATAATAAGCTCTGGCCATCACTGAGGCGCACCTTGGCTACTTGATGTTTATAAGCAGGGATGATTGTTGAAAATAAAATACCCGTAATAGCCAAAACGACCAACAGCTCTACTAAGGAAAAACCTACTATTTTCAAGTCGACACGATATTTTGAAGCCATTATCAGAGCTCCCGCCAACTAATTTCCTGACTATTGAGACTGCCTAGGTTTTCCTCTTGGTAGGAATTTATCACGCCATCACGACTTAAATTAATAATACTGGCTTTGCCCTGTTTTCGCAGTTCACCCAGATGGATAAGTGGCCCAGGGCTTGGAAGTTTACCCAAAGGGATATCTGTAATATTTTCTTGGTTTGCTCCAGTGATAGCTTCGCTTGCCCCTCCCGAAAGAGTATTTTCATCATACCAAGCTGTACCCGTAGTATGACGTAAGGTATACAGAGATGATTGACCTTCAAGTCGGCACTCTTTCTTTTTCAAGGTATAACTTGTTTGCGATAACTTACCGCCTAAAAGCGCCCCCCCTCCCGTAACATATTCATTATCACTAAGCTGTTTAAACCAACCACTCTGATAGGTCGATTTTTCTTGATACTGAAACTGCCGTCTCTCCAAAGCCATTACAGTATCTTCAGCTAACTTTGGAGATAAATGAACTGAACCGGAAAGCTTGCCTGTGCGAAAATCTACTTGGGCTTTAGAAACATCGGTCAAGTTAGATAGTTTCACTTTATTAGGTGTTTTAGTAAAATCATCCATCACAAACGAGCCATCCTTAAGCCTTGCCTCTTTAACACCATACAAGTGACTAAGGGGCCTACCCAATAAACTCTGACTTACCTGAAAAGGCCTTGAACTAAAAAGAAGCCAACGATTCATTTTTTGATCAAAACCAAGCTGTGGTTTGTATTGTATGCCTTCAGGGGTTTCAACTATGCGCTCATATTTCCATTGGTGCTTACGCCCTTTACTCCCAGGATTTATTCTTAAACGAAAGAGTTTTCCTTTTTCTTTGGTGTCACCTTGCTTCAAACTACTGGAACCAAAATACAAGGCATCAGTAGACGCATTAAAATCGAAATCTGCTGCACTTATATCACCAACAAAAGCATTAGGTGTATGCAAATCCATCACACCCGCATGACCAAAACTGCTTTCAAGGCCCATTGTCTTAAGGTTTAACATAAACAAGTTGGCATGCTGCCCACTCGATCGCCTGCTTTCTCCATTTAGTTCATCGTTATCAGAAGATTTTAAAGAAAGCCCTGAAGAAGGTCCCGACCCGAACGCTAAAAACCAATCATAATCACCCTGTGAGTTTTTAAGGCTTAAGGCCGTGGGTGATGAAAAACTAGCTCCTAGCTGTTTATGGGAAAATTCAGCTAATAACTTGGGCTCTTGCTCAGGGTCTGTAATATCGAATATAAGGTAGGCAGGCCTTAACTTTAACGTTTCTTTTTGCTTACTGGGGTCGGAATATATTTCAACATTTCCCCCGCCTTTTCCAAAACCGATAACCAGAACAGTTCCCCAGCCATTAGGGTGAGTTTCTGAACCGTTACTCATCCCAGAGCTATCATAAAAAGATCTATCTGCTTGACCAGAAATACCCTTTTTGGAGAAAATTTTGGCATCAAAAACATAAGCGCTTTGATCAAGTAAGTACACATGATCAGATACTTCTTTTCCATAGCTGGGCGAACTTAAATATTTCAAGTGGGGCAAAATATTATAAGGCACAAAAGCCCATATCTCTTGACCGAGCGACCACTTAGTATGTCTTTTTTTATGCGCACTTGGCGCTAGGCCTTGCTTATCATACCAACCGCCGTTAAACGCATGGAGCATCCCATCATTACCCCCTAAGTAAATAACAGTACGACGCCCCCGATATTGCTTGAAGAAATCAAGATAACTATCATCATCATAAATCAAATGTAAATTCTCGGCAGGCGCGCTCACAGCAACAGGCGTAGAGTTAATAAAATCTCCTAATCGTTTTGTTTCACTCGATATCTGTCGAGACCTGAGTCCAGGTTGATCCAAACCTCGCACAAAATTGATGACGCGCCCCGCATCATTCGTGTTGTTAATATTCAACAAACCTATATGAGAATCGGGAAAACTATCTTCAGTAAAATCAAAAACCCGTTTAGCAATATGGGTTCTGATATAACGTTTTTGATCATCACTTGAATAAGTCTGCCGCTGCTTCACCACATCCAGGGAATTCAACTTTGATAATAATTGGCTTGCCTGCCATATATACCCGATATCATTTTTTAAGTGCGAGAAAATAATCTTAGAGCATTGTCGACTATCATCTCCACTAGGCCGTGCAGCTTCATTACGGGATAACCTCACACGCAATACCTGATCTGATTCGTCATAACAGGTATCAACAATAGGGTCAGCTTGAGGTGAGCCTAGCGTCCCATCACCATTATCACTACGAATACGCCCAAGACTGTCTACCATCAAGGCGCTTAAGTCCCCCACCCAATTAACCTCCTTCGGCGCTGCATATGCAGCATCATTTAAGTCAGCATTAGGAGAGCCATCTATAGGCGTATTAATAGATGAAGTACTAATAGATGAAGCACTAATAGGTGAAGAACTAAGATATGGGGAGCTAATTGAAGGAGAGTAACTGCTTTGATACAAGACACCTTCACCACTTTCAACGCCAGTATGTAAAGTACCACCACCTAAAAAAATTCTATTTTTGGATCGTTCATTCCCATGATATTTCAAAGCCTCTGGTAAAGCATCGAGCTCATTTAAAGCAAATTCAAACATCGGATTATCGATGCCATCGACATAAGTAAGCTGCAGGCTACTCCCAAGGACATTGATATAAGTAAGCGACTGACATGAAGATAATAAACTTAGCTGCTTACCAAAATATGGACTATAAGGTGCAGGATCCAGGCTTAGATGATTAATGCTCTGAATGCTATCAGCTAGTGATCCCGTAAATTTTGCATTATCAATATATACATTAAAATCCACTGTCGCGTTTAAGTTTTGAAGCAAGCCTTTGGGCGTATTTTCCTTTTCAACACGAATATTAAAAGTCTTTGTATTAGGAGAGCCGAAACTAAACTTTCCCTTAGATACTGTCACCACATGCTTGTTGAGAACAGGCGAGTATTGATGACTGTTATCAGCTGCAACATGAATTTTATCCTCATAGGTATTTTCCACATAAGCCTGTAGTACTGTTTTGCTTTTAGATTTTGTAGCAGGCAGTAAGCGTATAGCTCCTCCGGTCAAGATTTCTTTTGCGATATCAACCCTGCGCATCGTCAACCAGTTTAAGTAGCGTCCATCCCATGTGTGTTCATCACGAATACGCTGATTGCCTTTAGTAGAAGTAGAATAAAAAAAATGTTTTTTCGAATTATAATAGTATTGCTTATCTGCCCTGAAGTAGCCGATTTGACCATCACCTGACTGAGGATCAAAGTGCTTCGTATCATAGGCTGATTTCAACATAGCCAGTGAATTATCGATCGAAACAGCCACACTGGGTTTAACGCCATATGTCTGAAGGTGTGACGGAGCAGACAAGAAGTCTCGGGTATCGGCAGAACCTTCCACCACTGAGCCGCTCCCTGTTTCTATTCCTGTTTCAAGGGCTGCCAATGCAGCACCAGAGAAAATTAAAGAGATGGCACACAGCCACCTAAATAATGTACTTATCCATAAGTCATTCATATCTACTCCCTGTAGATGATTCAACGTTTTAACAAATGAGGCCGTACAAACCTGACCTCTTAAGAGTTTCATTATCAGTTAATCTAAGCTTCGCTTCCTCTAAGCTGCATTCCATCCAAGATAGATTTTTATTTAGGCGATGTGTCATCTAAGGTACGATGCGATAATCACTCGCGGTCCAAACTCTCAAGTTATCAAGCCCTCTGCCTATAACTCGCCCGGCACTACGAACTTCTACCATTTTAATAATGCTACCTTTTGCTCCCAGACCTTGCCCTGCACCTGAATAGCCTTGAAATTGGGCAATAGCCGCGCCACTTCGGTTAGCAAGCGTCACCCCCTTTGAGATGTAAATATCGCCAGAAATCTGGCCATTTTTATATACCAGCTTTTCTGTCTCTGTGTCTTCATTAATGTCAGCCGAAAGACTCAGAGATAAAATATCAGGCGATAATTCGCCCGTTAATACTAACTGCCTAACAGCCTGGGCACTGGCTTTTCTGGCACTCTCTGAATGATTAAAAGCTTCATCATAAAAGATTCGATTAACACTCATTTTGTAGGCAAAACGGCTACCATCCATCGCCATAACTGCCAACATAGTAAGTACCGTTAATATCAATAAAGACATGACCAATACTGCGCCTTTTTCTCTACGTGTATTTTCAAAACGTGTATTTTCAAAACGTACTGTATAACCGGACATGACACGGGTGTTCATAAACGATTCCTCAACATTACTTCACGCTGATACAATCTCCGCCGGAAAAACTTAAGTGAGT
>Ga0209290_1000733_pt1 | contig 20635 bp, 9 predicted proteins | sample EN1Hudsemesocosm_2_FD_184632 | JGI IMG/M metagenome (GOLD analysis project Ga0209290, IMG submission 184632) | Methane-oxidizing microbial communities from mesocosms in the Hudson Canyon - EN10B Hudson Canyon (SPAdes) (version 2) | ecosystem: Environmental > Aquatic > Marine > Cold seeps | place... | reverse complement strand
TAAAGAACTTTTCACCGGACGGCATGACCTCAATAAAAAGGCCTTGTGTTTTTGGGTCCATACAACGGTAACGTTTGTCTTGTGCAGGTAAATTCTCAATTTCTTTTTTTGTAAAAGCAAATTTCTTGTCACTATTTGTCATGTATTCGTGCCTGTCTATCTACCGATTTATATTAAATTGAGGGTGATTGAAGAGCGTTGGGAAATCTGTGTGCCGCCTATGTGCCGCTTTTCGCATCAATTTCTATTAAATTATATAAATTGCGGGGAATCAATAGAGGTGATTAACTTTATGAAATATATAGGTAAAAGTATTTGTAGGTATGTTGGTGAATTTCTATGAATGTGCTGCCTTGCAAACTCATAATCGGTAGGTCCCCTGTTCAAGTCAGGGAGGGGGCACCATTTATTTCAAGGTTTTACAGGAAATACTAAAATCCGAGACCTTCACCCTCCGGTCCATGGCCGGCACTTTGTTGATTGCCTCATAAAACATAGCTTATTTGATTTGAGGGCATAGCTTTGCAAGTTCAGCTGTCCCCACGCCGTAAACCGCAACCCAGTTGCCATCTATGGTGCATTCAAGCCAAATACTGTCTAAGCCAGTTTATGAATTCATCCTTTGGCATTGGTCTGGCAAATAAGAAGCCTTGAAAAAAATCAATATTCTTTTGTTTCAATATATCTAACTGAGATTGCTCTTCAACCCCTTCAGCTACTACCTTAAAATCAAAACTTTCAGACAGCGACACGATAGCGTCAACAATTGCGCCCCCACTTTTAGTTATTTGATCTACAAAACTTTTATCAATCTTTAACTCATCTATCGGAAACGAATGTAAATAGGCAAGAGAAGAATAACCTGTACCAAAATCATCTATAGAAAAACGGAAACCTTTATTTTTCAGAGTCTTAATTTTTTCAATTACCCTGTCAACGTCCGCCATTAACATGCTCTCTGTAATTTCAAGTTTGAAAAATTCGGGCGATAAATCATATTCCTTTAATACATAACATAAACTTTCTTTTAAATTTGTATCAAACTGACACGCACTTATATTGATAGCAACCGTAAACCCTTCTGGACAAATATTAAGTTCATGCAGTTGATTAACAAGGTCACATGACTTTCTTAAGATAATGTCCTGTAAACGATGAATTACCCTAGACTGTTCTGCAATTGAAATAAAGTCATCAGGAGGAATCATGCCTTTATGAGGATGAATCCATCGAATTAATGCCTCAGCCCCACACAATAAACCATTCTGATCAAATTGAGGCTGAAAGAATGCTGAAAATTCCTGCTTTTCAATAGCCAGTTCAATATCTCTCTCAATTTGTAAATGCTGGTCAGCAATTTTCTGCAATTCTGGATCAAAAAATGAAAATTGCCCACCTCCCCTTTTCTTTGATTGATACATCGCTGAGTCAGCACGTTTAAGAATATCATCCGGGGTAATATCAGCATCTTTAATCAAACAAATTCCAATACTAGCTCTAATAACATAGCTCGACTTATTTAATACATAACTATTAGAGAGTACCTCCAACACTCTTTGAGCAACATGACTCGCTTCATCCATAATAATATTTTGATCTGCTTTAGATGAGTCTAGTAATATCACAAACTCATCACCGCCTAGCCGGGAAAAAGTATCGCTAGCCCTTAGCAAAGGCTGCAAACTTGACGCTACTTTTAAAAGCAATTGATCACCAATGGCATGCCCTAAAGAATCATTTATACGCTTGAAATTGTCCAAGTCGAAAAACAACAACGCACCCACCTCGTTTTGACGTTTTATCTTTTCAACATAACATTCAAGTCTATCCTGAAAAAGCCTACGGTTTGGTAGGTTCGTTAATGGATCATAAAAAGCTAATCTCTCAATTTGCATATCAGACTGTTTACGTTCAGTGATATCCCTTACCATCCATAATACATGCTGTGTCTCAGGTTCATCAGGCAAGTAATGATTCAATACCGAAACGCGCGCCTCATAAGTACCCCCTTTAAGCTGATATTCAATCAATTGAAGCTTATTACTCTTAAGTGTTCTATTAATCGTATCAAGTACCCGCTTAGATAAGTCTGGAGCGAGTACTTGTTTTACATTTTTACCCACAACGCTCTCATCGAGTTCATTCAACAAGCGAAGATCTGAACCATAAATATCGACATAATTACCGTCCTGATTAAACACTAATCCCAGGTCGGGTATAACAGACGTAAAGGCTTTAAGCTTTTCATTACTGGCGACCAACTGAGCACTTAAAGCCGTGGTTCTGGTCTCCGAATGCGCCCTTTCAATGGCCAGACTCGATAAATGAGTAAAGTGATCAATAAGCTCAAGATGAGATACGGAAGGCGCTTTGACTTTTGAATAGTAAATAGCAAAGGTTCCCAATACCTCTTTTTTGGATGAAAAAATGGGGGTCGACCAACAGGCCTTTAATTCATACGCTAAAGCAATTTCTTTAAAGTTTTCCCAAAGCGGATCACTTGCAATATCCGATACAATAATACGTTTTTTTGAGTACGCTGCCGTGCCACAAGAGCCGACACACGGCCCTATTTGAACCCCATCGATAGCTTCACAATAAGCAGTAGGTAGTCGAGGCGCAGCCCCATGACGAAGCTGTTCATCATCCAAGAGTAAAATGGAACTCTTGGCAAAAGGAGTGTCAATACAGGCTTCTAGCAGCTCGCAAATAGACAATAAACACGCCTTCAGAGGCAGGCCGGAAGAGATTTTCTCAACTAAAAGCTGTTGCCCGGAAAGAAGTTTAGCTAAATCTGCTGAATCCATGTATTGCCTCAAATACTTTCGTTCATTTAGAGTAAGTATAGAGTAGTATTAATCTCATTGATCAATATTTATCCCTCTATATCTTTCTGAAACTAGCTTTAAATGCTCACCAGTTTTAGTTGACCATTACAATCAAGTGTCTAAGAAAATATTAGGCTGCCAGCCTAATAGTCCTGCCTTCATGGAGAAAGCGCTTTTTTCTTCCTATACTAAATATATGAAATTCAATAATGATATCTTCATCAGCTATGCACATATCGATAATCAGCCTTTAATTAAGGGATCTGAAGGATGGGTTTCGCAGTTTCATCATGCTCTGGAGGTTCGGGTTGATCAACTGCGAGGCATTAAATCATCCGTTTGGCGCGACTTGAAGCTGCATGGGAATGATTGTTTCGACGATACCATTATCGACCAGCTACCCAATGTGGCCGTATTAGTCTCCGTACTTACACCCCGTTATGTTCATTCAGACTGGTGCACCAAAGAGTTAGATGAGTTTTGTAATGCATCGATTAAAACAGGAGGTTTGCGTTTTGAGGATAAAATGAGAATTTTCAAAATTCTCAAAACCCCCGTTCCCATTGAAGAGCACCCCCTTAATATTCGGGATGTCCTGGGCTATGAGTTTTTTGTCATCAACCCCGATACCGGAAGGGCGCGAGAGTTAAATGAAGTTTTTGGCGTCGATGCAGAGCGGGAATTTTGGGTTAAACTGGATGACCTTGCTCAAGACCTATGCCAATTGCTTGATCAACTAGAGTATGGGAAACCCGCTGAACTTCTAGCTGCCAATGACAAAAATACGGTATTCGTTGCGAGTGCGAGTTACGATATCAAAGAACAATATGATTCAATCAGACGCGATTTACTTGGGCAAAATATCAGAGTACTGCCAGATCGCCCATTGCCACTAAACACTGACGAGCTAATCCCTTTTTTAAGGGAAACTCTGGCCCAATGTCAGTTGTCAATTCACCCAATTGGTAAGCAGTACGGAGTGATCCCTGAAGGCGCTGAGCGCTCTTTGATCGCCATACAAAATGAACTTGCGATTGAACGAGAAGAACAAGGTGATTTTAGTCGTCTAGTATGGATTCCCCCTGAGCTTGAAATTGAAGATGTACATCAAAAACAATTTGTCGAAGCTCTCCGCTCTGACCCTCGAATTCAGTTTGGTGGCGATCTACTGGAAACACCGCTTGAAGATTTAAAAACACAAGTCTATGAAATCTTAAACGCCAAACCAAAAGCCTCAGTCGAACAAATAACAATTTCCCCAGAAATGCTTAAAGTTAGTAAATCTGATTTCGCTGTACCATTAACTGAAACAACACCGATAACAACGGCTATACCAAGACCAAATGAAACCATTCAAAGTCCAATAAAGGATAATGATTTGGATGAGTTTATTTGCATTTATCTTATTTGTGATGCACCCGATTTGGAAAATATTACTCCTGTGGCTGACTGCCTCTTTGATCTCGGTTATGAAGTCATACTACCCGCATTTGAAGGTGACGAGGCCGAGGTTCGTGAAGACCATGAAGATAATTTATGTCGTGCTGATGCGGTGCTGATCTATTATGCCACGGCGAATGAACTCTGGTTGCATCGTAAACTTCGTGAAGTTCGTAAAAGTGCTGGTTTGGGTCGAACTGAACCATTGAAAGCCAAAGCAATACTGGTATCTCCGCCCAACAGCCAGAGTAAAAAATGGCTACGCAGTCGTGAAGCGATCGTCATTCATCAGCCAGACGACTTTAGTTCTGAGTTGCTTGCCCCATTTTTGACTGAGTTAAAACATTAGCTGACAGGGATAAAAGGGTAATGAACACAGCAAAATTGTCCAACCCATTTCGAGGCCTGTGTCCTTTCGGATCTGAGGAAGATTATCTGTTTTTTGGACGGGAACAGATTGTCGATCAACTATTAAAGCGCCTACGTCAAACCCGTTTTCTGGCGGTGATCGGTAGTTCTGGTTGTGGAAAATCTTCATTGATTCAGGCGGGTCTGATTCCTTCCTTATACAGTGGTTATATGACGAGTGCTGGCTCTAGTTGGCGAGTCGCTATTATGCGTCCCGGAGCCGATCCGATAGGCAATCTTGCTAGGGCTTTGAGTCACCCTGACATACTGGGGCGCGACTCAAGGATAGAAGAAACGACCCCGGTTGTGAATGAAGCGACGATCATTCGAAGCAATTATGGCTTGGTAGATTGTATTCGTCTTGCACGGATACCTAAGAATGAAAATATATTAATCGTAGTGGATCAGTTTGAAGAGTTATTTCGTTTTAAACGTACGCATCAACAGTCTCAAACTCATCAGCCATCACAAACGCAAACAGTCGAACAAGCACGAGCAGAAGCCGTCGCTTTCGTGAAGCGCTTAACGCATGCCGCCAGGCAAACAGAACTCCCCATTTATATTGTACTAACGATGCGTTCCGATTTTATTGGTGAATGTAATGAATACCCAGGACTTCCCGAGTCAATTAACGAGGGGCAATTTCTGGTTCCGCGTATGACGCGTACCGAATTACGTAGCGCGATAGTCGGCCCTGTTAAAGTCGGTGGTGCCAATATTTCACCACGACTACTCGTGAAGCTGCTCAATGATGTAGGTGATAACCCAGACCGGCTTCCCATATTGCAACATGCTCTGATGAGGGCCTGGGACTATTGGTATCAAAGCAGTTATCAGAGTGAAAATCCAAACGAGCCGATTGATCTGCATCACTATCAAGCAATTGGGATGATGGAACATGCCTTATCCAATCATGCAGACGAAGTATTTGAAGAGCTAGGGTCCGTTCAAGCGAAACAAATAGCGGAAAAGATATTCAAATCTTTAACTGATACCCTATCCGATAGCCGCGGGGTTCGGCACCCTACCTCACTTGCACGTCTTTGTTTGATCGCTCAGGCGGATGATAAAGACGTAAAATCTGTCATCCATGCTTTCCGAAAATCAGGGTGTTCATTTTTAATGCCAAGCGATCAAACCAAGTTGAGTCCTGAAACAATCATCGACCTGTCTCATGAAAGCCTGATGCGTGTTTGGGAGCGGCTCATACGTTGGATAGGGGAGGAGCATACCTCAGCACAAATCTATTTGAGACTGACACTCGCAGCCCAAAGATATGAGCAAGGAACGGCAGGTTTGTGGCGAGATCCAGAATTGCAAATAGGGATAAGATGGCGAGAATCAACCCAACCGAGTGAAGCCTGGGCTGGGCTCTACAGCTCTGGTTTCAGTCGTTCAATAGCGTTTCTTGAGGCAAGTAAAGCAGAACGGGATCGACTGGACGCGGAAAAGAGAAAGACACATCGGCAACATCTACAGCTTGCATGGGGGGTCTCCTTTATACTTTTGATTTTTGCAGTTTATGCACTAATCCAGCAGCAAAGAGCGGAACAAGAACAAACTCGGGCTGAGAAAAATTTTCAACTGGCTGTTCAGGCCGTGGATGAAATGCTGGGGGATGTTGTGGTGGAAAACTCGCTCGCCAACATTCCCCAGACAGAAGCACTTCGTCAGAAGCTTCTTGAAAAGACTCGTCGGTTTTACGAATCGCTTCAAAAAGACCGGGCTGCAGATTTAAGCTTACAAGTGGAAGGTGCCATCGCACAGATTCGTCTCGGTAAGATATACCAACTACAAAGTCAGCCAGAAAAAGCAGAAATAGCTTATCAAGAAGCCATTCGTCAATTAAGTGACTTGCATGAACAGTTCCCGGATAAACCTCTCATCCAACATCACTTGGGCGAAGCTTACGATTGGTACGGCGCTCAGGTCATGCTATACAATCGTTCTAAGGCAGAGCAGGCCTTTGGGTTGGCACTAGAATACCTTCAAGACCTGATCAACCGCTTCCCAAAAAAGGGTGAATATCAATACGAATTGGCACGTATCTATAATAACCGAGGTATTCTACTAGGCTCCGACTTAGCTCGTGCAGAAGATGCAGAAAAGAGTTTCAAAAAATCAATCTCACTCTTCGATAACTTGCGAATTTCAAGGGGGAAGCCAAATGATTCGTGGCGCCTTTCACGTACACAAAATGGTCTGGGGGGATTATTAAGACGCCTTAATCGACCAGAAGAAGCGGTCATGGTTTACCAGCAGGCCATTGCAATCGTAATCGAAATGTTAGAGGTAGCGCCTGATAAGCGTGAATACAAAGAGGGATTAGCAAGATTCTATAATAACTTGGGGAACCTTTACCTTGTTAACAAACAGCCCAATTTAGCCTTGGAATCAAATACTAAAGCACGTCAGTTATTTGAGAGTTTAGCCAAAGCGATCCCCGAATTACGTAGCGAAATCGCCAATAGTTACAATACTCAAAGTTCAATATTGAGAGGGTTAAACCGTAACAAAGAAGCCTCTAAAGCAGTAGAAATAGCGATCGGGCACTATACCGATTTGGCTCAGTCATCTCGGGATTATAATCTGGATCCAAGTTTTAATAATCGTTTTGGTGGTTTTTTAGCCAGCTTTGCTATACTTAGAAGCGATTCAGGCCGTTTTGAAGAGGCGATTGACCTAGTATCACGAGCACTTGAGCACTTTTCAATAGCTGTTAACTCAGCAGCACCGAGTTCGGGGTATCAACGAAATTTGAGCAATGCCTACTGGTTGTTGGCAGATACTCATTTAAAAGCAGGCAACCATGTTGGGGCGGAACGTGCCTTAGCATTGTTGTTAAAAACAAACGTGGATAAAAATGAGCTTGTTGGCATCGCTCGTCTTTATCTTCGGGCAGCCCATCTCGTTAATAGCGACTCAACTCTAGTTGAGATGGAACACAATGATGTAGCGGAATCATACGTTTCAAAAGCCGTTTCATTACTGGATCAGGCTATTAAAGCAGGGTATTCCAAAGCCATCATTAAAAAGAACGGAGAAGCTGGCGGTGAATTTCAAAGTATTAGTCATCGTGAAGACTTTCTAAGAATAATAGCAACAGGTGTAGATGTAAGGATAGATGAGAGCAAGTAACGTCCATAAAGCTGACAGTTAACGGAGGCTTAATATTCTCTGTTTTGCTGCAGTTAAACGAATAGGGGGCCAACATGCAGTATTTTTCAAAGCAAGCAATAACGGCATTACTGGGTATAACAATCGTATGGGTATCAGTGATCTCTCCAGTATTTTCCGCAGAGGAATCAACGATGAACTGGGGTGGTGCTAATGACATGCCCATCTTTATCTCAGATAGTAGTACTGGTTATATCGATAATGCCCTTATTCAAACCCAATCTCGGATACGCTTCGATGCAGGCTTCAATAACACCGCCCCCGATCGAGCTGAATTTTTCTATGGCGCCTGTGGTTGCGCCAGAGATGTTCCCGGGCTCAACAACAAAGCTCCGGGGCCGTCCGGCAAAGTGATTCCCGGTGATATTCTAAATTCACGTCTCATTGAGACCTCCCTGGATTATCAGGAACTGCGTCTTGATTTCGAATATGCACTGCAAGATAATTTTTCCCTGTTTACAGAACTGCCTGTTCGATTTATTGATGGTGAAGTTCTCGAAAGCGAGCAAGGTCTAGGAGACATTCGTGCGGGATTCAAATGGGGGCTGCTCAATAACCCTTCGCACAACCTAACCTTCCAGTTGAGGGGCTATTTCCCAACAGGAAAGGCCGAAGATGGTCTAGGTACTGACCACCTTAGTTATGAACCAGGGCTACTTTATTTAGGTCGTTTTGATGAACATTGGACTGCCGCTTCTGAGTTGCGCTACTTGATTCCCGTTGGTGGAACCAGTGGGTTTGCTACGGGGTTTGATGAAGACTATGCCGGAGAAATATTACGTTATGGTTTTGGTGCGGGTTATGACATTAACATTTCACCAACAACACGAGTAACACCAGTGTTGGAATTAGTCAGTTGGATTGTACTGGGTGGTCTGGTGCTAGAGTCACCTAGTGGTACGCCCGCAACTGCACAATACAAAAAAGCCGATGGTGAAACGATCACTAACCTGAAATTTGGCGCACGAATAAGCCTCGATAAAAAACACTCGGTGTATATTGGCTACGGCAAAGCCCTTTCCGATGATGATTGGTATGAAGAAATTGTTCGCGTGGAATTTAGGACAACTTATGGCGGTTAATGCTATTACTTCCTATTAAGTTGAATTGGTATGGCGCAACAAATACATTGAAAGATCCCCGTAGCCTTTAGCAGCGGGGATATTACCGACGTAATCGCAGGCGAAAACAGCATCATCTTCCAAGGCCAGCATGGCAGCAAAAGGCTCTGTCACATAGACACAACCTTCCGGTGTGACAGGCTCGATCCGGGCAGTACAACTAACGTGCGCGCCAAAATAATTATCGACTTTCAGGATGGGGTCATTGGCCCGATAGATTGGCCCGTAATGACCTCCAAGACGAAGACCCAGATGTTTAGGCAGACCGCACTCATTATGATGTAAATCACTCATCGATTTTTGCATCGCTATCGCGCAAAGCGCCGCATCTTTAGCCTCCTCAAACACAACAAATATGCCATCCCCCCAGGTATTTCTGAAACACACTTTATCACCAAAACTTTCGATAACATCGGCCAGACGGCCAAGAACTTGGTCAACAAAAACCAGAAGTTCCTGATCCTTGAGTTGACTGAAGCCCTTTACATCACCAAAAAGCATCGCGCGTTGAACGCGAACCAGGCGAGAAGAGGGTGTTTCCTTATTGGGTGATATGTTGCGTTGCCCCGACACGGAAATAAAAAACTGGGGTAAATTCAAATCCCGCCAACAGGAAACATCAAAAGCAGTTCCCACTGGCATATCAGGAGGTTTACCATCCCAAATGGCAAGTTGGTTTATCGGTCCATCCAGATAACGAGACCGAAGTACTGCCAAACCCATAGCAAGGCCGCTACAATAAGTGAATAACTGGTCATCACCTAAATAACTATCTCTAGTGGCATAACGCACACTGGTCGCCGATTCCAGGCAATGATGAAAACGTTTTACCCAATCACCACCACTGGGCCGGACAGATACCTCAATAAACTCCTCTAAACAGAACGGCAGCGCAACATGTAATTCACCGCCGTGTTCGAGAATGGCTTCAGCGATTAGAATATCCGCACCGGAAGCCAGCGAACCAAAGGCAATGATCTCGCTGGTCTGATCAAAATATTTTTGAATAGATTGAGTTACTGTGTGTTCTTGCTCAAAGGGGAAGCTGCCATCAGCGTCTTCAGGCGCAATGATATGGCCACAATAATGAATCACCGTAGGCGGTAAGAATGCATCAAGGATAGCTGTATCTTGCCCAGTCGTTATACAGACCAAACGAAGTTGCCGTCGAGTGCTTGCCAGCGCTGCCCAGTCATTATTGACCGCCTGAAATGCGTCAGCCAAGATGGCAGATACTTCATCGGCTTGCCCCAAAATCATCAGCGCTTCTACACGGCTAGCCAAGCGGTAATATCGATCTTCATCTGCGCCAGTATTATATCGCCCCTGAGTATCTGTACTGTCACGGTCCAGAGTATGAATGACTTTTTGAGCCAAGGCATAGGCTTGCTTATCCATGCCCGCTACAAGATACATGGTAGCTGCATTTATAGCGGGGTAATAGCCTCCTGTACGATTAAAAATAGACTCATATTGTGTTGCAGCACTAGCGGCTTTCGAAGTGCGAAGTGCTCCCGTTTCGGACAAAGCGGAATCTTTTGATAATCGTGCACCCAAGGCTGCAATATCTTCGGATTGATGAGCAGGCAGGTCATAGTCTTTATATCGCTGCAGGGCAAGTGGCGTCGCACCTGACCGTGCCAATACCAGTACCGACCGGTGTTGCAGCATTAAATCATGAGGGTACTGCTTAAGTCCTGAAATAGCCGTATCATAAGCACGTAGAAACTCTCCGCAGCGTTCATATTCACGTGTATGTGCAAGCCATTCCTGAGCGCTTAGATTTTGTTTTGCTTCAGATTCCTTTTCCGTCATCATAGTTGGCCTTAAAAATAGTTGGTCTTAAAATCAAAAGACCGTTAGCTACTTACAGCAATTATAGGCTAAATTGACTGGATCACGACAAATCAAGTGCGATCAACTGTGCTTCAACCACTATCAACGAGTTCAAGGTAATCTTCTAAACCAAACAAAATACCATCTTGCTGCTTTTGTGTACCACGGCCTTCAAACTTAGCTAAAGCTTTATGAATAAGCCTGAACTTAAATCAAAGTGCTGTAAGGGTTATTGCGGAGTTCGTTGTATTTCTTTCTTCTTAAGCTTCCCCTACTCCAATATATATATGATTCATATTAAAGCTCAAGTCGGCTAATACAGCAGGGCCTCATTAATCTTTTAAAGTTATACCAGAAAAGCCGGATGGTCTGTGGTTGGTCAGCTTGGACGCATAAACTGTCCTAATTTCTTACCCTTTCAAAGCACCGTTATAGCAATTGCCTCTATTCGTAAAGAACGTCGTGTAATTTATTTGTGGCAGGTGTATTCACGTCTTGTGGTCAACATATACAAGTAGTTTCATCATTGTTGTTTTATCAATTCTTAGTTATATTCCATTAAGTGGTTGATTTTTAATAGAGGTTAGAATGGATAGAAATTTCAAAGAGTTTCCAGATGATAGTGCTGGAGAGGCGTTATGGGCGATGAAGCTCCGTGGTGATGATTTAACTAAATCCCGTGAAATTGAATTTACGGTCGTATTCCCTACAGAAAATGAAGCGATGAGTTTCGGTGAATCATTACTTTTGAATCGTCAGAAGGTTTTACTGTGCGACTCTAACGAAAGTGATGACTACCCGTTTGAAATTGTTGTCTACGTTGAATTGACGCCAACCCATCAGAGCATTGCTGAGTATCAAGAGCTGTTGGAGCAGTACGCATTGCCATTGAATGGTTTAAATGATGGCTGGGGCTGTATTGTCTAAGGGTATTAAGCGTCACGCTAGCGCTTGAATAGATTAATGCGGCTGATTGTCTTGTTGTTAAGGGGGATTCCTTGATGTATTCAAGTTCTAACAGAAAACTAAGATGAAAATCTCAAAAAAGTAAATAACTTACCCATTAAGGTGTTGGTTGGTTAACAAGTGCTCAAATATCATTAGATTGTTCATGCTAAACAGAGCCGATAGCTTGTCTAATTACTTAAATTAGTAATTGCTAAAGGGAAAAAAGGCGATGTCACTTGGAACGGAGTGGGCAGTAGATGGTTTACTTGCCGCTAAACATATGATGACACAAGAAAAATTACGCGTACTCATTGTTGATGATGATGATACGAATATTCTTTTGTTAAAAGGGGCTTTAGAGTCTGATTATAGTGTGCAGATAGCAAAAAATGGTTCTAATGCTTTAGAGTTTGCTACAAGGTCACTTCCTGACTTAATTTTACTTGATATCATCATACCGGAGATGAATGGTTATGATGTGTGTAAAGCGTTGAAATCAAAACCAGATACTTGCGATATCCCGATCATATTTATCACTTCAAAAGATGATGATGAAAATGAAGCTAAAGGCTTACGATTAGGCGCCGCGGATTACATGACTAAACCATTTAACCTTGCTGTGGTGAAAGCTCGTGTTAAAACCCATCTTGATTTGAAAGTGTACCGTGATCAGCTTGAACTGCGAGTGGCAGACCGGACGGAAGCGCTGTCAGCATCGAATAAAGAATTGGAAAAAAAATCAAAAGCTCTAGATAAAACCAATATTGCCTTAAACGTGTTGTTAGATAAAAAAGATGACGCTCTGGAAGATTGTAAAGAACAAGTTCTGCGCGATGTTCAAAATTTAGTTCTGCCTTATTTGACCAAGATGAAACAGGAGTCGCTAGGCGCTTCTAAAAGTACTTACATCGACATCATTCAATCTAACCTGAACAAGCTTATTGAGTCTTCTTCCGTTAATTTTGATTCAATAGGGTTTAAAATGACCCCGACTGAAATACAAATTGCAAACTGGATAAAAGAAGGGAAAACAACCAAACAAATAGCAAAGATGACAAACCTTGTTGGCAAAACAATTGAATGGCATCGATGCAATATTCGTGAGAAATTAGGTGTTAAAAATCAAAAAGTAAGTCTTAGAACTCATCTAATGTCTATGTAGTAAAAGTAAAAGTAAAAGTAAAAGTAAAAAGTAAAAAATATATTTATTCTAAAACCACTTCTGCTTACTTTATGTTTATCTGGAGCGAATGCTCCGGTCTCCTGTTAAAAGGTCAACTGAGAACAACGCTTTTTCACCCTCATCAATAGCGACCAATATTTCAGTACCCTCTATAAAGCTGATTGCGGATAATTTTTTGAAGACAGGGCCTGTTCCTATTATCTTGTTTGAAGCAATTGTTCGGTTACCATTCGTTAGATCTATGCTCAAAATAGCATTATGTGCCGAATCGGCAACGTAAGCATTCTGATTGCCATCTACCTGAATACTCACGGGTGAGCTAAAATTGATGCCGGAGCCTCGGTTGGCTGAGGAGATAACCGTTGATTCACCGCTTACTAAATTCAGCCGATATAGAGATTTTAAGGCCGTGTCGATACCGTAGATCATTTGACCTGAGCTATCAATATCGATGCTAAGGCTTTTTTCGAGTTTAGTGCCATCAGAAAGCTGTCTGTCGAGAGTGATGGTGGTTTCGCCTGAGAAAGGGTTGGTTTGTTGTATTTTGTCCAGATAAATATCGCTGATGTATAGCTGGTTTTCGTATTGATCTATGGCAGCAGGTAATTTGTATTGGCTGGCCCCCAACTTTGTTTCAGTTGAAAGAATGCTTCGGTCACCACTGGTTAGATTGATTTCAAAAATGGCTCCAAACTCTCGATCAACGACCCAGCCGGTGTCAGTGTTCGTATCAATCGTTAAGCCTGTCGGTGTGCCCAATAAAGGACCACTACCTTGTGTCCTATCTTTTCCAGAAGAAATGAGCGTACGATTACCATTTACTAAATTGACTTCAAATAGATTATTTGAGCTTTGATCAATAAGGTAGGCTGTTTGTTCTGAGATAGCTTTAATCGCTACGGGAGATGTTAGTATGGGTCCGTACCCATATCGGTTACTGATAAAATAATCGCGATTACCCGTTTGAATATCGACCGAGAAAACAATATTTAATACTGTATCTGCAACTAATAAGCGCTGATGTTGTTGGTCAAAAACAAGGTTTTTTGGCGACTCTAGGCTTAACCCGCTACCCACCGAACTACCTGATAATATTTGTCGACTACCCGTAAGCAAGTTAATTGAAATAATCTGTTTTTGCTTTGTGTCTGAAATCCATGCAGATGACCCATCGCTACTGATCGTCATATCATTAACGGAGATGAGGGGGATATGATTCGCATTAGTTGAAGAAATCGTGCGTCTATCTCCAGAAGTAAGGTCGACACCTATAAGTCGATCACTACTTGGTTCAATATAATAAGCCTGGTTTCCAAAAACAGATAGGGCTAATGGGTTGGTGAAAGCTGGTCCGCTATTCGAGTTGTCGGAAATGACGCTTATGGCGCCATTTGTAACATCATACGAGGATAATAGTCCGCCGTTACGTGATGCGGGAGTATCGGATAGATAATAAATACGGTTGGTATCATTGCCCATTGCTATATCAGTAATGTTATTTAAGTTTTCTATTATGATTGATTTGCTTTGGTCGCTGATACGAATAGAAATGAGCGCTTGTGATTCCGGGTTGGCGCGTGTTCGTCGTTGGTCTAAAACAATCATACGGTCGTTTTGCTTGTCGAATATGATTTCCTGCGGTGAGTTGAAAGTGAAAGCGTTATTGGATAATTGAATTAATTTTGGTTTAGCTGAATTTGCCACAAAAAGAGAATTTTGTAATTTATCTAAAATAATGACTTGGTTTAGATTGGCGTCGTAAGCTAGCGAGCTAGGTTCTGAGAAGAGTGTGCTGATGGGTGTTAGGCTGATATCGTAATTTTGAGTGAGTGCATTGCCAGCATCATCTTTTACTTCTAGAGTCAGCCTGTGGATGTCTGTATTAATAGGTAGATTCGCTGTCCAAGTGGCAAAGTTATTCTCAGACGAGGCTGATACGCCATTTACGGTGACGGTTTTAATACCGCTCTCTGAGTTACTGGCAGATCCGGTGATGATAACTTCAGGGTTGGTGGTGGCTCTACTCAAAGACGGAGAAAGTAGGGTTACTGAAAGTGCGGTAGTGTCTGATGGTGTAGGTGATTCACCACCGGCACTATCATCATCACTACCACCACCTCCGCCCCCACAGGCGCTTAAAAGTGAAATATAAAGAACAAGTGTTGTGTACTTAATTTTATAGGTCATTAATTATCCAGATAATACAATTCACAATAAACCCCGCTTTATAAGTAGAACGGGGTTGTTTGTATATAGTTTCTATATGCGTTACTGAGTAACGTCCAAGCTCCAGCTATTAAGCGTACCAGTATCTCCGCTTGTGTAGGCGTCATCGACCTGAAGGGTCCATGTACCTTGACTAGACTCACCATCGAATGTACTGAGGGCATTGTTAGGCGTTAGCGTTCCGCCAACTGCAGGTGAAGAAATTGAGCATTCACCTTCAGCAGCACTACTACCTTCATCGTCAAGGGTCATGAGGAAGTTAGGCTGGTCACATCCCCAACCTGACCCAGTGTAGCCTGGGCGGTCGATAATAGTGACGCTCGTACCAGAAGGACTAGAAAGAATGACTGAAATATCACCGACATATGCGTGCGGCATATCAATGGTTATATTCAGGTCAGAAATTTGCCTGTCGTCAGTGATATTGATGGTGGTTGAAACTGAAGCTGCTCCAACGGCTAAAGCGGGACTGGCGCTGTAGGTTTTGTTCGCTGAGGCAACGTTAACGGTACGCGTTTTCTGTGTTGCCGCATTGCCCGCTGCATCTGATACATTGTAGGTAACAGTGTAGCTACCCAGCGAGCTCATATTAACGGCGCTTGAATTAATACTAACGTTTTCAGAAATAGCTCCGTCCAGATTGTCTATGGCAGAGACACCTGGGTCAGTATAGGTAGTATTTATGATGACTTCGTATGGATTGTCTCCCTCTATGGCAATGATTGGTGGGGTGACATCTGGAGCGGCTATGATATTTACCGAACGTGTTACTGTCGCGGCGGGATTGCCCGCTTGGTCAGAAACGTTGTAAGTTACCGAGTAGCTTCCTATCGCGTTAATATTAACAGCGCTTGAATCAAGCACCACATTAGCAGAGATGTTGCCGTCTACATTGTCGGTGGCCGATACGCCTGGGTCGTTATAAATAATACCGATAGTTGATTCAAAGGGGTTGTTACCTAGCAGGGAAATTGTAGGTGGCGTGGTATCTGGTGCAGTTGAAACATTAACCGTACGAGTAACCATTATTGCGGCATTGCCTGCGTTGTCAGAAACATTGTAAGTCACTGAGTAGCTGCCTACGGCATTAGTATTAATCGCACTCGAATTGAGTAAAACACTACCTGTAATGATGCCGTCTATATTGTCTGTGGCTGAATAGCCAGGGTCGTTATAAGTATCACCTATGAATAAGTTAACGGGGTTACTGCCTTGTAAAGTGATCATTGGTGGGGTGGTATCCGCGGGCGCAATTACTTGTATTATACGTGTGACAGTTGGCGCCGCATTTCCTGCCGCATCAAATACGTCGTAACTCAAAGTATAGTTAGCGATAACGGCGGTATTCACCGAGCCACTGTAGAGGATATTGTTTGTGATTGCGGTGTTATTATCGACATTGTCAGTCGCGTTCGCGCCGGGTTCGGTATAGGTGGTGTTCTGCTCTAGAATGATGTTATTACTACCAATCAGGGTGATAACAGGCGGGGTCGTATCGGCGGTGGCAATGACATTAACGGTACGTGAAACGGTTGTAGCGGCATTACCTGCCAAATCGGATACGTTGTAACTTATGCTATAACTGCCTAATGTTGTGGTGTTAACGTTGCTAGTGGCGACCACATTAGCTGTGGTAGTGGCATTGTTATCCATATTATCCGTGGCGTTAACGCCGGGGTCGGTAAAGCTGGAGTTTTGCACGACTGAGAGCGTATTGTTTCCTATTAAAGTGATGAAAGGAGGGGTCGTGTCTGGGGCGACTGTTACTTGTACTGTGCGTTGTAAGGCTGTAGCCGCATTGCCCGCAGCATCGGAAACATTGTAGCTCACCGTATAGTTGCCTATTGCCCCAGTGTTAACAATACCACTAGTTTGGATTTTGGCCGTGACCGTCGAATTATTGTCAATATTGTCGGTTGCCGTAGCGCCAAGGTCGGTATAAGTGGTGAATTGTTCTATTGTAATACTGCTGTTGCCATTTAGGGTGATAACAGGCGGGATGGTATCAGCTGCGGTGACAACCTGAACAGTTCGTGTCACCGTTATGGCGGCATTCCCCGATGAATCGCTAACATTGTAGCTGAGTGTATAATTACCCAGAGTCGCTGTATTTACGGTACCGGTAACACCAATGTTGTTAGTGAGAATTGCGTTGTCATCCACTGTGTCGGTAGCGCTAGCGCCTGGGTCAGTGAAGGTGCTCCCTTGCTCGACTGTCATAACATTATTACCGTTGAGGGTGATAATAGGTGCGCCAGTATCTGAAACGGTGACGGTTCGCGTGACTGGGACTGCTGCGTTACCGGCTGAATCATTAACGTTATAAATAAGCTGATATTGACCATTGATACTGGTATTGACGGTGTCGCCGCTAATGACAATGCTAGCGGTTAAAGTGGCGTTATCATCCACTGCGTCCGTAGCGGTGGCGCCCTGTTCGGTATAGGTGTCGCCTTTTTGAAGGTTGATTGCTTGGTTGCCGGTCAGAGTGATAACTGGGGTTCTGGTATCTGCAACATTGACGGTTCGTGTGACAGGGACAGCTGCGTTACCGGCTGAATCAGTGACGTTATAAACAAGCTGATATTGACCGTTGATGCTGGTGTTGACGGTGTCGCCGCTAATCACAATGCTGGCGGTTAGGGTGGCGTCATCATCCACTGCGTCCGTAGCAGTGGCGCCAGTTTCGTTATAGGTATCGCCTGTTTGGAGGCTTATCGTAGGGTTACCTAATAGCGTAAGACTAGGTGCGCCAGTATCGTCGACATTTACCACGCGTGTGACAGGGAACGCCGCATTGCTGCTTGCATCGCTAATGTTGTAAGTTAGTGTGTAGGCGCCTTTAACAGTAATGTTAACGGAGCCGGTAAACGGAACATTAGAGCTAATGACTTCTCCTGTACTATCCGCAGCCGATGCGCCGGAATCAGTATACGTTGTATTGAGTTCATGATTGACCGTAGCATCACCCCTCAAACTAATAATGGGAGCTTCAGTGTCAATAACATTTACGGTACGGTTTGTGGTGGCAGTATTACCGCCGATATCGGTAAAACTATAGTTTATTGTGTAAGTACCTACGGTATTGGTATCTACAGAACCTGTTGTGTGTGATACGTCGAGTGTGACGGTGCCATCTACATCATCTACAACTTGGGCGAAAAGTTCTGTGTAGAGAGTGCCTTTTTCTACGCTAACTGGATTGATTCCGTTTAACGTTATTGTTGCGGTAGTCGTGTCTTTGACTGTGATGGTACGGGTTGCCTCTACTGCGTCGTTACCCGCTTCGTCTGTTACGTTATAAGTAATAACGTAATCACCTGCGACACTAGTGTTAACGCTACCATCAATTACAATCAAATTGGTTATTTCTGCATTGTCATCTCGGTTATCAGTGGCAGATGCGCCAGGCTCTATATAAAGGTTTGCGTTACTGATATCTTGCTCAATGGTCATAGTGCTGCTGCCATTGAGAATGATATCGGGCTTAACTGTATCGACTTCTAATACATATATGGTTCGGTAAACAGTTTCTGCATTATTTCCATCGTCATCGATTACGTTATAGGCGACAATAATACCGGTTGGATTGGGTATGGAAGTGTCAATGTTTTTCCCTATAGGAACGGCAGTCGTGACATTTGGGGTTGTAGTGACGGCTAGAGTTAGGGTGGCGTCATCATCTTCTAGATCTGTTGCAGTAAAACCGAATTGATCTTCATCATATGCTGTGCCTACGATTATAATAACATCTGTACTGCCGGGTTCGGTTTCATTTAACGTGATATGGGGCTTTCCGCTTACACCAGCTTCGTTTAATGTGAGTTCTACCTGGACGCCAGGCAAAAATTCTGAAAATTGAAAGCAGCCATCTACTGTATTGGATACTTTGTCTGCTGCACCTGTTTGTGAGAGTAAAACGCCGCTATTAATACCAATACCATTTTTTTCAACACAACCCACTATACCGAACGGGTTGATATCAGTTTCGAGTCTGTAGATTTTTCCAGTTCCTGAATCTGCATGCCAAAGAAATTCACCATCAAAAGCCAAATCTTTTGGTTTAGAAAGTTGGTCACTGCTGCCTGGGGCGCTAAAAGAATCTAGAATATCAAGTGATAATGACGCGTCGTTAGGTTTTACTCGATAAATTATTTTGTTATCTGCGTAACTAATCCATAAGTCCTTTTGGTCCCAAACTATACCAACGGCGTGTGTGCCCGTTATAGTAGACGTTCCTGCATCATAGCTAGCTAGAACAACACCTGTCGTTGGGTTTACTTTGTTTATAGTATTACTTTGCCAGTCAAGAACCCAAAAAAATGTGCCGTCATAAGCTAGCGAAGTGGGGGAAGGAAATTGTTCAATGTTGATAGTTTCATTGTCGGTAACAACGCCGCCATCAGCTATATCTATTTTGATGATTTGGTCGGTAATTGGGCTGGCGTTCCATAGGTACGGGTTAACAAAGGCTAAACCCCCACCACCGCAGTATTGTGTATTGACGGGGTGTGCACCGCATGTTTGCAATGGGTTGCCACCTGGATCTAATAAATGACCGTCGCCATTTGGTTCAGAAACCGGAAAGTTAAAATCACTGTCACCCGCTTCATGTACGGTGCCGTCTACGTCGGTGACTTGCTGAGGGTAAACTTTGTAAATCCGGTCGGTACCAAAATCAAGGACATACATAAACCCATCATAAAAGGCGATGCCGTGAGGGGATGTAGGGCCTACGTCATCTACACCTACTCCTCCGCCAATTTCAACGAAATTAAAATTATTTTTTATTGTGAGTGTTTGAAGAATGTCGCCAGGCAGAGCATAAGCAAACTGAGTAAAAGACAAAGTAATAATAGTGGCAAATAATACTACCAGTTTTCTTATAAACATATGTGTATCCATGCGAGTAAAGTTCGGCTTTCCTAATGACTGATGAAGTTTCTTACCGGAAGAGAAAGAGGAGGGGTTGAGTAAGCATGAAAAGCTAATACCCCCCTCTAATACAACAATGCATATTAGGTGATCTTAATCGCCCTATCCTATCTTCGTACAAAAACTGTACTAACAAATTAACATTCAGTATTGAGGGCAACAACACTAGTAAACCCCTAGAAAAACCCCAGTTTTTTGCTGGTGGTATTGCTTTGGGTAGTGCTGTGGAGGTGGCTTTGAAGTAGTGTTGCAGAAGAAGTTTTGAAAGCGGATATTATTGTATAGTTGTGACGTGATTGACTTTGTATTTGATTTATTTCCTCTGTATGTAATGGTGAATTAAAGAATCACATTTAATAAAAGCAAAGAGTGTAAGCTATCTTGGTACCACCAAGATAAATGCCCATTCTTTTCAGACTAATTAATTTAGTTGATCAGTGAATTGGAAATATGTTTCTTATATAAAGCCTCTCTGAACTCTGGATGTCATCGTTAAGGGTGTTAATATGAATCAATAAAAGCGGAGACAAGAA